>Ga0307515_10022354_pt1 | contig 11149 bp, 10 predicted proteins | sample 17_EM_MG_FD_194513 | JGI IMG/M metagenome (GOLD analysis project Ga0307515, IMG submission 194513) | Populus trichocarpa ectomycorrhiza microbial communities from riparian zone in the Pacific Northwest, United States - 17_EM | ecosystem: Host-associated > Plants > Roots > Unclassified | place... | reverse complement strand
AAAGGGTCCAGATGGATAGATTTTTTGTTTTTTTTTTGTTAGAAATTACAAAAACAAAAATCCTACATTTGGAATCAATTCCAACCACGCACCTAAAAGATGTTACAATTCAAATCTTCTGTTTCAAGGATTGCTGGGGAGATATGCACTGAGCTTGCACGAGAGGACTTGAAGGTATTGATGATGAACACCGCTGCAGTCCAAAAGCTTAGACCTTTGGATTGCATGTCTATCTTTGTATATAAACACCCCAAACTTTTCATCGTTAATGATGTGGGATTCTCAACACTCAAATGTAGAACTCTACAAAGGATTTTACTTTTCATCATCACCTTCCATGAAGCTGACAGGAAGCGCTCACATTCGCACATGTCTAATAAGAAACAACTGCCCAGCCCAATAAAAAAAATGCTAATATCAACACAAACTCACCAGTGCAGCTCAATGACTGAGGAGGAAAGTCACAATGAATCAATTGAAATATCCTTCGGTCTCTCTTACTTTTGTATAGTTATTATATATATCAGGTCAGAGTTCCATGTGCTTTTATGATGCTCAAAATAGTTGCATTTCATGACGGCAGAATCCTTGATTGTAAGTGTTTTTATAAATGAGGTTTATTAAATACCAGCAATCAGCATCCATGGATATTTGAGGAGAACTGAGGAAGTTTATGGCTTTGCCTGGATGAATGAAGAGATCAATTCCAAAAGCAAATTTTGGAGGGGACAAATCCTGCTATAAGACAACCACAGAAAGCAAAAGCTTAACTACATATAACCAACTGCTGTTCAAAAAAGAAAAAAAAACAACTGTCAGCATTAACAATGTACATAAACAACTGCAGTTCTCCTCTGTTACCTAAGAAATAAATAAATACAGAGTCTCATTTCAAGGAATAAAATAAGAGATTGGTACGTGCGTGTGCCTTCCAGAAGAAATGGAGGTATCCAAGCAGGCCCTAAAGCAATAGACGAGCATATAATTGAAATGGAAGAAATAGATGTCCATTTACCTGTTGTGCCACAAGAACAGGATATTTCTGAGATCACCGGGGCAGATACAGAAACAATTGTCCCACAAGAGAAACTGACCCTGGAGAATGAGGTTGGGACTTCAACTCCACTGAGGTAGCCTTCCTGTCATCTACTTCCCTGCAAGCGCTATCTTTCTCATTTTTATGGCAAGCATTTTCAAGTGTGCATGCTAGGACAGATACAAGTGGAGATGATCCAATTACACGAGACACAATCATAATCACATGCTTTGTCAAGCAAATTATGATAGGCCAACAAGTTCAGCTCTGTAACTTTCTGCATTATAGCATAGCATTATAGCATAGCATAACTTGTTGTGATTTCTAAATTACATATCTGGCATGAAAGCACAACATAGATCAAAATGAAAAGGCAAATATGCACTTGGAATAACATTACTCACAGATGCACAGTAATTACGTATTTCCCGGATGAGAAAGCTGTGTAACATACCTGTAATATGCCAACAAATACAATTTAAACTCGAGTCTGCAAGACCAAAAACTTAATCCGATTACTTATGAGTAAAGAGCAAGTTTGGTCCTTGGATCATATAGAAACCACAATCCAATGCAGAAATTTAACAGCTTAGAAATGCAGCCAACATCACATAAGATTTAGTAAGCAGGAAATATATTGGTAAGTGCAGAAAAACAGCATTCTAAACTATATCGTTATCTAAGGATTTGCATAGAAAACTCGTACATGTGCAAGTGAAAGAAAAATATGCAATAAGAATTCAACTTAAAATAGTTGGTGGGGAGCTTCACCAACTAGCAAAAACGTATCGACATGGTTCAAGAGTCGTCAAATATATGCACAACTTGCTAGAAAAAGTTCTGTCCATGGAAATAAGTGAACTGTGTAGAGAAGCTAATAGAAAAAAGAAGCAAGAACTAAAAGAAACAAATATAAGCACAACTTGCTAGGGGTATTAGAGGGTGATTTTTATATAGAGTTTTTGGAATATGTCAAGGCAATAAATGTTTACAATATGCAAGCTATACTAAAAGACAAACTTCATAGCATAAAAGGGGCAGCCGATTTTGCCTACAGGGCTTTGTAAAACATAAAGAATAAAAGGGAACACCAAGTAAATTACCAGCACTCCTACAACAATATAACCACTGATTTTGTTGCTGTTTTTGTTGTTATCACGCAGAAAAAGACTACAGCTTCCATTATTCACACTGTGAAAAGCTTATTCTGCTTTCTGTTTTAGTCCCCAGGTATGAAGACCTCACAGAACACAACTATGACGCAATCTCAAGCCTTTCAATTAGTCAAACGCCTTTGGAAGGAAGTCCTAAAACGAGATGACCTGAAGGCTACAATCAGGGAACCTACACTTATTATTTGATGCAGCAAAAGCCGGGAATTTTCAATTCTTGGCTGAACTAATCTCTTCATATCCTGATTTAATATGGGAAACAGATGAAGAAAAACAAAGCATGTTTCATATAGCAGTACTGCATCGACATGCAAGTTTATTCAATCTGATATATGAATTAGGATCAATGAAGGATGTGATAACAGCATATAAAGATCATATGGGTAACAACATGTTGCACCTAGTGGCAAAATTACCAGATCAGAATCGACTGAATATGGTTTCTGGTGCCGCTCTGCAAATGCAACGAGAGTTAGTGTGGTTCAAGGTACATACCACTTTATCAAAAATCGATCTCCATGTTTTTACTATTCCCCTCGAAATATTTTCTAGGTTTGATTAAACCAGTTAAAAGTTTCATTCCACAATTCATATCAATTAACATATACATTGAGAACTTCAATCCTAAGAGCTTGCTATATATTGTTCTAAGAATCTTTGTTTTTTAGATTTCAGCAAATTCAGGTAGTTTAACTGATCTTGGGGGGATTTCCTTGAAAAATCTTATTCATTTGCTTTATGTTTCACAAAGATATAAAAAAAAATCCATCTGCTGATGCAATAATATAAATCCAATATGTAATAAATACAGTATTAATGTGTCATCCTTACTGTAAGAAATCAAGTAAAGAAGTAAAAATGGAAAGAGTAGGAGTTTTTCAACTGTACTATAAGCTTCAATTAATCAAGTACTAGAAACTATATAGGAGCATTTGGTATAGTGTATGTATCATCTAACAAGTTTCAAAGAACTTCAAGCATATTAAACTATGCTGCAGTTTCCCGAACAAGATTTGAGAGCAAACATCAAGAGAAGAAAGCAATCTATTCCTGCTCTAAAAAAACCTTGTTTTCTTTGATGAACTGATTCTAGGTCAAGAGGAAGTAAGCGTACACAATTACCTTACCATTACGTTCATGGTTTCCTGTAGTCTTTGCTGCAGCCCTTAGCTTACCTGGGGGCAATGATAACCATAAAGGAACTCCTATATATCTAAAGAGAAGTGCATTTAAGGTTTTTGCTATATCGGATGCTGATGATCGGCCTCTCTACGCTTTTCATCTCTATGATAAGCATGATGGTAGCCTTTAGCACAACCTTCTGCTCAGCTTGTCAGCATGGACTTGATTTGGCCCCTGCAGTTATTTTTGCATTTGCATCTGTACCTCCATTTTTATTTGCTTTTCTGCAACATCCCCTCTTATCTGATGTATTATACTCAACCTATCGTTTGAGACTTTTGTTTCAACCAGGTGATTCTATGATTTATTAGGCGACGCAAATTTGTACCAAACTTAAAATGTTGATCGACATTGTCTGCCATGAACTATATAGCATATTTTTCACTATTTAATACCACAAAATAAGACTGGAGAAAAATGATAATGAGTTTTAAAATTGTTATATCTATTCATTCAAAATAAGACGCTTTAATTTATTTGAATATAGAGATTGGAGGTTTTAGCACACAACCAAAAGCATTTCTAACCCATTACAGGAAGTAGTTTCTCCTGTGTTTCCAACCATTTTTTTATTCTCTTTATATGATATCACCATTCTTAACCAAACCAGAATCATATAGTTTGGTCTTTTATATTTTAATTACGTATAACAAATTAGAAGCAATTTACCATAGCCACAATTAATATAATCAAATTGAGAAGAAAAACATTTGAGATTATAATAAAAACAATGAAATATGAGAGGCTTTATAGTGTATTTGCAAAGTAATTTCGCCATGCTTTTTAATGTTTTACTTGTAACTTGTAATTTAATTGTAACTGTAATTCTAATGAGTGCACCATTTTCAAGAAATTTTTGTTATGTGTTCACTATAACTTATGAAGCAGTGAGCAAAGAAGATACCTGTTATACTAAATCACGAGATGACATTCCCGTGCACTACTGTAAATTTATAAAATAAATATATTTGATAGTGTTATAATTATAAACCAGCACTAGATAAGTAATAGAAACTAAAGGTATGATGGAGCAAATATTTCATGACGGGAAAAAAAAGTCGTATTGGTGATCAAAAACTTAAAGATTGAACAAAATGATTTGTAGAAATCAACAGTGTTTTGTAAGAAAAGATACAGTGTTTTCGCTACATGATTTAGCTTTTCTGTTAATAAAAAGCAAAAAAAATTACAAAGGTAAATTCTCTATCAACTTAATATTAAAAAAAAAAGAACAAAGATAATTTTGGAAGGAAAAAACCCATGAGGAAAAACATTGTAGCAATTGACAATGTTTTGTGAGGAAAACTACAGTGTTTTCCCCAATAAAATAAAATAAAAAACCATTTAGAGAAATATTGTAGTAATCCACAGTATTTTGTGAGAAAAACTACAACGCTTTCCTCATATGATTTAGCTTTATTGTAATTATAATTCTTAACCAACTCAATATTCAAAAAAATAAAATCGACAAATATAATTTTGAAAAAAATCATAAAAAAAATCATATGGAAAAATACTGTAACAATTCACAGTGTTTTAAAGAAAAAAAATTATAAAGCTAAATTCTTAATTAACTCAATATTAAAAAAAAAATCGACAGAGACAATTGTAGAAAAAAAACACCAAAAAAAGGGAAAAAAAATTATGTTGGAAACACTGTAGCAATTCACGTTGTCTTATGATAAAAGCTACAGTGCTTCCCCACATGATTTTAGCATTATTTGTAATGACTTGTAATTGTAATTCTCAAACTCAATATTAAAAAAATAAAATTGACAAAGATAATTTGGGAAAAAGTATAAGAAAAAAAACCATGTGGAGAGACATTGTAGCTATCCACAATGTTTTGTGAGGAAATCTACAGTGCTTTCCCCACATGATTAAGCTTTATTACAAAGTTAAATTCTAACCAACTCAATATGAAAAAAAAAATCGACGAAGATAATTTTGGAAAAAAATATTACAAAAAAAAACACAAAAGAAATTAGAAAAAAACCATGTGAGCAAAAACTATATCAATCCATAGTGTTTTGTGAGGAAAAACTTGTATTTACTTGTAATTGCAATTCTTAACCAGCTTAATATTTAAAAAATAAAATTGACAAAGACAATTTTAGAGAAAAACATAACAAAACAAAAAAAAACCATGTGGGAAAAAACATTGTAGCAATCCACATTAATTTGCGAAGAAAGTTATAGTGTTTTCCTCACATATTGTAACTGTAATTTTTAACCAGCTCAATATTAAAAAATAAAATCAAAAAAAGATAATTTCAGAGAAAATCATAAAAAAAAAATCATGCAGAGAAACACTATAGCAATCAACAATGTTTTAAAGAAAAAAAATTACAAAACTAAATTCTTAATTAGCTCAATATTAAAAAAAAATCGACAAATATAATTTTAAAAAATAAAAAAATAAAATAGAAAAACTATGTGGAAAAACACCGCAGCAATCCACGGTATTTTAAAGGAAAAAAATTACAAAGCGAAATTTTTAACCAGCTCAATATTAAAACAATCGACAAATATAATTTTGAAAAATAAAAAAACAAAATAGAAAAACTATGTGGAAAAACACCGCAGCAATCCACAGTATTTTAAAGAAAAAAATTACAAAGCGAAATTTTTAACCAGTTCAATATTTAAAAAGTAAAATCAACAAAAATAATTTTGAAAAAAAAAATAAATGCAAAAAAAAAACAAAGGAAAGTTTAAAAAAAAAAAAGGGGAAAGTTGGAAAAAAAATGCAAAAAAAAAAGAGGAATGCACTGGTGGGGAAACAGTGATTCCCCCACACCATTTAGATGTATGTATAATTATAATCCAATACATTAATCACTATGGATTGAAAAATAAAAGTTACTTTTTTACCCTTCTTAAACAAAATTATTGAACTTGTTATTGGGGTAATATCGTCTTTTTTCTAGGATTTATTTATTATTATTAAATTTATCGGGGACAAATAAACCTTTTTCTTTTTTATAAAACAGTAAAATAATTTAATTACTTATAAAAACAAAATTTATTTTGTTAGCTTCTATGAGCTTTTTAGTCTTTTTTTTTATTTTCAAATCATGGTAAAATAACTAAATTATTTTTAAAAGTAAAACTCTTTAACTGGTGTCCAATGGCATTTTCTTCCTAATTTTTTTGTTATAATGGATTTTACTATGAATAATTTAGTATTTTAACAATTAAAAAATATAATTTAAACAAAAGGTTGGTGCATGGAACCATGCCTATTAGGGAAAGCGTGAGGCATCGTCCAATGGACAAATATCGACTTTGTAATGGAGTTGGAAGCATCTTGGTGCTTGCTTCCTTGTGAGGTCGTGCATTACGATGTTTTAGGCAATGGTGTGTCACAAACGACTTTGTCTTTTTTCTTTCTCGTCCCTTAAAATTTATGTTATCCATTCAAAATTTCATATTTATCCTCTTATTTATTGATATCAACTTTGATCCTTATTTTTTTATTTTTAATTTTTATTCGTTTTTCTATAGTCAAATTTCAATCTGTTTTTAATTTCATCTTTTGATCTATAATTGTGATTTGTTATTTTTTTAAATTTGATTCTTATTCTTTTGATTTTTTTTATTTTGGATTCTTTTATAAATTTGATTTTTCTTTTCAATTTCCCCCCTTCAATTTAAAATTCTAAGTTGTCCTCTCATTTATTTTTCATTTTAAATTTAGTCTTTATTCTCATAATTGCTATTTATTTTGTTTTTTATCCTCTTGTACAATTGAATTTTTTTTAATTTCATCCTTCGATATTTGATTTCTTAAGAATTGAGCTTTGTGATTTTTTCATATGGAGATGCTTTCGATTTAGTAACTTGGATCACGGGTTTGAAAAGTTAACATGGATTGACATCATATTTGTTTTCATTTTTTTTTCAATTTCATCATTTGATGTTGTTTATTTTAAAAAATAGACTTCATGATTTTCTCAAGTTTCCTTTTAATCAGGTTTTCTCAATATCATGACCTATGCAATAAGTATAGTTAGTTAACCTGAGCATTTTTTTGGGTTCTTTTTTATGTCTTTTTTGGGTTTTGTCCTTTAAAATTAAGCTTCATTATTTTTCTTGTTTTGCATTTTATTAGGTTATCTTGTTCACATGATCCAACTCACGAGGTTTAGCGGTCTTACTTGGGTTTGCAAATGTTTTATTTTTTGGGTTTTTTTTATTGATTTTTTTTTATTTTAGCCTTTCACACTGGAATTGTTGGGGATTGACAATCGTTATTTGTTTTCAATTTACTTTTTATAAGGATGACCCGATCTCATGACCTAGATTATGAATTTAGCATACTAGCTCGATTTAATTCAAGGTACTTTGTTTTGTTATTTTTTTATATTTTTAATTTTACCTTTTAATATTGATTTATTTTAGAATTTGACTTTGTAAATTTTTTTCTTGAAAATCATTGTTTTTTATTTTTACATTATCACTTTTTTTTTTTTAGGATCCAGTCCATTTACAATCGTTATCACCTTTTCTATTATATAATTGAATAAACATTGATTTTTCTTTTTTTTCTTTAAACAACGCTTGGAACATCATTTTCTTACGTCTTAGAGAAATTGGCTGCGGCTCAAATATCTAGTCATTTTCTTATTTAGATGACGCAAAAAGAATTAAAATAAAAGCTTGGTCAACAGAGGTAAGAAAGAAGCAATAAAATACAGCTATAGCAAATCAACCTTAGAAGTTCTCAGAACAGCTGCTGGTTTTTCCTACACGACATAAACAAGAGATGAGACCATGTTAGGAAGAAGGACGTATCAATCAAATTTGTTAGCTCTCAAATTTGGTAAAGAGAGATGCTCCCTTTCTCTACCTCATGAATATTTTCTTTACGAGATGATGTGAGAGAATGATCAAGTAGCCGACCTCTTTCATCATAGAGAATAAGCCCACTATGCCTTGGAAGCTCACATTTCTCTCCCATGAGGATAGGCCTTTGCCACACTGCAGGTGACAAAGAGTTCTGGCTTTGCCACCCAATACTTGAGTCGCACCTCTCTAGCCCGAGAAGTGGTGGTGGTCGTAGCATCTCTCCCCGCCTCCCACTCCCACTCTCACTCCCACCACCTCCCTCCTCCCATTTGCTTGCTTCACTCCACCTCATTGACTCCATCAACACCGTCTTTATTGTGATCCAATCATTAGAACCAGGGTCAGGCTCAGACCATCTTATTGAGGTACCTGCGCTAATTGGGTCTTGGTTCACTAATCTTGGCTTTCTCTGGGCCTTCCTCTTAAGCATTGTTGCAGTGCAGAGCGCAATGACTGCGAAGGCAGAGCATACAAATAAGAGGACTGCTTCTTGGGTCGTCAGCTTCCATTTGTCCTCCAAATTCCACAGTGCTTCCATAACTGGTTAGTATGAGTGATTCTCGGTGTTACTGATGATATCTAGCATGCTAAGTTGCTAAGCGTGTAGCATATAGCTAGTGTTTTTAAATGTCTATATCCGGGTGTGTATGATGAACTTCACGTGAGGTCCACCGCTAGCAGGGGTTAGACCCGGTGGCTGCTCATGTATAGGGTTCACCTGTGTACTAGCCGTTGCGAGTATCTCACCGTTTTGAGCTAATTAAAGCAACTCACGAGGGATATAAAGTTTGCCACAGTAAGTTTTGATGATAAGCAAATATACATGACAGTACAGACGCATGCCTGCCTTCTTGTGTGGTTCGTGATGACCAAATTTAATCCACTGCTAAGCTTTGAGAGATGAATTATATATACTTTCCTGAAATCAAGCCAATAGTTAAAGCCAATTTTCAGTTCATGCTGATTTCTGACTGCTCTGTTGAACTATCAAAAACTGCATCTTATATTTTGCTGCAGAAACAGCCAACGACAATCCACTACACTATGTGACTTCATTTGAAATAAAAACAAGAAGTACGGGTATATAATCTGAACAGGATGATCACACTGAGGTAAAAGAACTGGCTTGGCCTGGCCTTTCTTTCTCACCCAGAATTGAAGCGCAAGAGAACCAGTCTACTGTCTGCAAGTAGTGAAACTATGCCTTTCCAATGCTCTACTAGGAATAGAAGGATCCACTCCCTTGATCAGAACTTGGACAGCTGCTTGGACGAGGGATGATGACTAGATAGGCAGCCCGCAGCGTATTGCCTGCCTACTTGTTAAAGCAGTTGCTGAACACAGACTGAAAAGAAAAAAAAAAAAAACTACAGGGTTGTTAATGCGTTTTGTAGCGGTAAGAAATTTTTTTTAAAAAAAATCGAAACATGCACTTGTTTACTGGTATTTTAAAAATATATTCCTTTTAATATTAAAACAACTATATATTATATTTAGTTAGATTAATTTGGGTTTACTAATCAAATACACAACTCATATTATAAACACATCTTGGTTTAATTATTTTAATTTGTAAAACTATATTTTATTTAATTATTAGATAATAAAAATAATCTCTTGCAAAAAAGCAATTAGATATTTTTTAAAAAAATATGATCTTATCCGAGAAAAAACTAAAATTTTAATGGTATTTTATAAATATATTTTGAATTACTATAAGAAATTAATAAAGCAATACATATCAAATTTTACATCAAAGATATTTAAAAAAAAAGATAAAAATAAAAAAATAAAGGCAAAAAAGGTTCAGATATATGAGCCTGTGAGGCCCTGCACGCCTAGCCCACAAAAAATCAAGGCATATGGGCATGGTAGCACAAGCTTGTTAGCTCATTTCTGATTTGAATGAATGAATAATGAGTCATTCACTTATATTTTTTTTTAATTAAATTAGATGACATATTGTCTATAGTGGCAAACAATACGTCACAATATAGTTTCACCTCCACCTTGAATCGCTGGAAAATCACCCATAAAAACATTATTTTTCAAGCATTTCTTCTTCTAAAAACATGGAGAAACATCTCATAAATATCAATGACATCATATCTAATTTCAAAACAATGTCTAATCGATAAAATACTTAAAATTTGTCTTCATTCGAAAAATATTCCAAAAGCATGATCTGCATTCCCTGTAATATGAGATACAAAAAACACCTTAATGACATTCATTAGAAGAAATAGAACTCATTGATACTAAAATAACGTATTTTAGTCGTTGAAACATGATTAATGACAACTTTCTTTTTTCTTCAATGTAATCTAATGACTCTTTTTTTCTCTCTTCTCACAAGGGCTGAAATGTGAATAAAATAAGTCTAAAAATGGTTGTCATTTCACCAAGGTTTTAATTTTCGGTCCCCTAATTTTTTTATTTTTCTCAAACAATAAAATTGATTATTTTTTTTTGTAAAATTGAGAACCAACTCAATTTTAGGATATTTTTCTAAGATTATGATAACTCAAAAGAAAACAATACGAGCTAGATCATGAAGTCAAATCACCAATGAACGCAATGTGAAATGATGAATAGTTTTTCCTAAAAAATTATATTTTTAAATAAAAAGCTAGCATTTCACCTAACTTTCAATTTTGATCCCTTCATTTATAATTTTTAACTACCAAATCAAATTACTTTTTGTAAATTCAAAAACCAACTTAATGCTGAGATATTTTTTTGAGCCATGATAACCCAAAAAAAAAATATAAAACAAATTAAAAAGTTTAATTCTAAATTAACAAAATGTGAAAAGATCGAATTAAAAAAAAAACTCAAAAAATTTAAAGATAAAATAAAAGGAAATACTATCTGAATTTACAATGAATCCTTTCATAATCCACAATAT
>Ga0307515_10022353_pt1 | contig 11149 bp, 14 predicted proteins | sample 17_EM_MG_FD_194513 | JGI IMG/M metagenome (GOLD analysis project Ga0307515, IMG submission 194513) | Populus trichocarpa ectomycorrhiza microbial communities from riparian zone in the Pacific Northwest, United States - 17_EM | ecosystem: Host-associated > Plants > Roots > Unclassified | place... | reverse complement strand
TCTTCCTTTTGTTTTCTTCAATTTCTTTCTGTTGGTGCGAGTACTGATTTACTTTGAAATCCTCTGTTTGGTTTCTGAGAAAATGTAGAAATAGAAAATGAAAGTTTAAAACGACTTCGTTTCATGTCTACGTAAAAAAAAAAAAAGAGGTCAGGTCTCAGCCGAGTTTACCCGGGTCGCCCGGGTTCCAGGTCGACCCGCCGGGTCGACCGGGTTTCGCCGGACCAACTCCCGGCGGGTTTTAACTAAGACCCGGAACGGTCCCATGCCCGGGTCGGCCGGGTCCCGGGTTGACCCGCCGGGCCGGTCCGGGTTTTAAAACAATGCTTGAGAGTGTATTGACTCATGTTGTACTCTAGAATTGGAGTGGTTTTCAGCTTAGTTTTTTTTAAAGTAAATATTTAAAAAATATATATATATATATATATATATAATATTTTTTATTTTTGAGAGAAGATAGAAGTAATTATGTAAGAGGTGTCTATTTTCCAATTCTTTTTTACTAATTAATTGTTGTATTTTTTTTATGTTGTAATACCAAACAAATCTTGAGTTTCAATCGGTCAAAAGAATGCCACAGAAGATGCTAGGCATTCAAGTGATTCTCAAATGCTTCCTGAATTACCAGTTAAGTTTTAGATTTACTTTCTAGAAATTACTGGTTTGAATTTTATAAATCTCAGGATTATTGGAGGCTTACATGGTCGTTAACTTCAGGACTTGTGGAATTAGTCGAGGTGCACACAAGTTAACTCGGACACCCACACTAATAAATAAATAAAGTTAATAAGCTAGAAACATTGGAAGTAGAAATAGAAAAAAAAAAGGGAAAATACTACAAAATAAATATAACCTTTGCTATTTTCCTTGAAATAATATTAGCTTTGTGTTTTGGAAAAAACACATGATAAGAAATTGATAAAATTTTATTCTTTTCTATTAAACGATTTATCTTTCATTTCTTTATTTAAATTGCTTGTTGAACAAATTCATTTTGATTAACTCAAGTTTTTGAAATAAAAAAGAAATATTAGTTTGAATGAAGAAAAGTTACCCCACAAATGTTCTCAAAACACCTTAAATAATTTTAAAACTATGCTCTATACAAATCTTTATCATGGGATAAATCTCATTCGAGGTTTACGTGATTAAATGACACATTTTAATTAAATAAATATTTTATATTTATGAAAAAGAGTTCATCAAAGTAATTCTAGAAAAAAAAACTCACCAAATTATCCTAAATATATAATAAAAATTATAATATATAAAATAATTTATTCGAACATGGAGATCCGTTAAATAAAAATGTATTATATTCATCTCCATATTTTAACAAGTCTACTATTTTTATCTATCTCCATCTCTATCTATATAAATACAAAATTAAAAAAAATTTCAATTAATTTATGGAGTATTATAAATTAGTTTAGAAATTAATTAAGATTAAATCTTTTCGATTATCTATGAACATTATCTAGCCATTAGGAAAAAATTAAGAGTTTTGAAAGAAAAAAACACAAAGAAAGAATTCATCTTTTTTTTTTTTAATAGAAAAACTAAATGGGTAAAAAACACTGGTCAAAACAAATAAATAAAAAAGTGCTAAAATGAGAACACACGCAGAGTAACATGGACACCAAAATGAATAAAGCAAATAGCAGCACCGTCTCCCCCCTCATAATTTGCCGTCGAGAGCGAAGGAGCGAGCGGTGGACGGCCTGTCTCTGCCTCCGTCTCCATCTCCAAACAAACCCACCCCAGTTTCATTTTTTCTAGTCGATCAATCTCTAATTCAACAAATTTCTTTCTCAAAATTCAATTTTGTGATCATCATTAATTAACAGAGAAGAGAATTGAAACGAATTTTGAGAGAGAGATCTGCAATGGAAGTGACTACTTCTTCTTCTTCTTCATGGGACGCTTTACGCAAACAGGTTCCTTCATCATTTCTTTCTCTTTCAAAATTCTCGATTTTTTATTTGAGGGATTTGATTAAAAAATTTCCGAATTTCGTTAATTTCTGGATGATTTGTGTGAATAGTTATGGAAAACTTGACATTGATTTATTTCCGCGAGGCTTCCTTGGTTTCGAATTATATCTTATAGGATTAATGTAGTAGCGAAAATGCATCTTCTCTTTTAAACGGAGGGAAATACTTGTAGCGTAACTACTTCACCTTGAGGCCTGCTCCATGGATAGTTTGAACCTGTGATGCTCTGATTATGCCATGGCTCTTGGAGAATTGAGTTTCTTTTTGCTTGGGCTGGATGGTTGAGAAAATCATCAAGAGATCTGTGAAAGTAGCTATCGATTCGATGGTTTTTTATTCAAATGATTTGTTTGTTCAGTTAGGAATGAAAATAGTTTGTTTGTTATATTTCATAATGTCCTTTTATGTCTTCATATATGGAGTTATCATAATTGGTTTACGAGTTCTTATGTTATTAATCCGTGTTCTTTTCTTATACTTTCTGCTTGATATTAACTCCTGCTAGCTTGAGTTTTAGATATCTTTGTAAATGATTTTCTGCAGGCAAGGAAACTTGAAGCTCAGTTGGATGAGCAGATGAGCACATTTCGTAAACTAGCATCCTCGAAGGGTTCTACAAAAGTTGATTTTCCAGAGAATGATCTTGAATCTGGGATAGACAGGCTATTAAAACAGCTCCAACAAGTAAATTCACAGATGCAAGCTTGGGTATCATCTGGAGGATCAGAAATGGTTTCTCACACCTTGACTCGGCATCAGGAAATTCTTCAAGATCTTACTCAGGTAGGTCTTCCATTCAATCTGTGAGCTTTTGCTTATGCTCCTCAAAGATCTTTGAGTTGCTTCATTGAAGTTGACCATGCATGAGGCAAACATCTCTTGAAGCTGTATAATTATACCTTTTCTTTTTCCTTTATGATCGGTTTTCTTGTTATTGTTTAATTTCACTACAAATGAAGCTCATTCTCCTTTGAAAACCAAGAACACTCACAAAAGGAGGTGTATACTGGTTGGTTACTATTGGAGATTGCTTCAGTTTTCTGTTTCACATGACAATGTTAATAAGCTGATATGTTTGACAAAGGGGTTTTGCATCTGGGCACTTGTGATGGATTTGTTGTCTCTGTTGTCGCCCTTACGCTTGCATTCACAAAACCTGTTTAGAGAAGTACATTTAAAATTCACACTGATAAATAATTTGGTTTACAAATTTTGTTGGAGTTGAAATTGTTGAAAAATGTATATGATGATGACAATCTTCCTTTCTAGGCCCCATCTCATTAAACTAAACACCCCCCTTCTCTTTCCTCGAAAAAAAAAAAGACAATAGGGAATTGTGTAATCTCTTGCAATGCAGTGGATTATATTCAGTCTAATTAACTTGGAATTACACATGATTAAGTGCAGGAGTTTCATCGTCTCCGTTCTGGCATGAGAGCTAAGCACGAACATGCTCTTCTTCTGGAAGACTTTAGGGAGTTTGATCGAACAAGATTAGATTTGGAAGATGGAGTTGGTTCTGCAGACCAAGCCCTTCTTAGAGAACACGCATCTATTAGCCGAAATACCGGGCAGGTACAGGCCAAAGGGCTCTTCTTTTTGCGGTATAGGTGTGTTTTAGTATAATTTATATGAGTGTGTGGACTTCCACATCCTCAATCTATTAGATTTATCCTTTTCTTTTGTAATGGAACATTGACTTAATATATCTGAAATCATATAAACTGTGAAACACTCAAGATATGTTGGGAAATGTTGTGTGGTTACCCTCGTTGGTTATACTGTGTCTCTGATTTGCATGCTTCATGTCATCATGCATATGCAATCTGCACTGTAATTTATGCAGAAAAAAAGAAAAAAATCTGAAACAGTAATTTTCAAGCATGACTGCTAATGTGCAACTTATGCTTTTAATTAAAGTTCCTTGTTCATTGTGTTCTGGTGCTTCAGATGGATAATGTGATTTCACAAGCTCAATCTACTCTTGGTGCACTAGTTCTTCAACGATCAACTTTTGGAGGAATCAATTCAAAGCTGAGTAATGTTAGCAGCCGCCTCCCAACGGTATGAAAACCTTTGCTCGGGTGGTTAATTATGTTTTAAATATTTCTGGAATGCTGAATGAAGCAATGTCTTGAATCTTGTTTAGGAAGCCTCAATCAGAATTATTATTTTTTTCTTTTCATTCTATAGTACATGACATGAATGGGTAAAACAAGTGGAGACGCTTGATAATAAGTTGGTTGCTGAATGTTAAAGCTGCCTTTCAAACAGCAGTTATAAATTGTCTAGATGGAATCTTTGGTAATGGAAAGGGATCTCCATGAGCATGCTAGAATAAACTATACGGCATCACTTTTAGGCGATTGCTTAACCCCAAGAAATGATTTTGTTTCCATGGCTTCGGGTTTCATGTATTCTTCCATGTATATACTTGTAATGATTGACGTACTTCTTTGATGTAATGATGCAGGTAAATCAAATTCTATCAGCAATAAAGAGGAAAAAATCCATGGATGCCATCATACTTTCCCTGGTTGCATCCGTATGCACTTTTCTTATTTTTATTTACTGGTTGACCAAGTAAGAATTTCATTGTGCGCGCTCTTGGAGGTTGCTTGTGGTGAGACAACCCTATCTTTTATCTTATCTTTTTGCTCTAAATTGAATCGAGGGTTGTATTTTTTGTCCAAGTTTATAGTGACATCCCTAGTGGTTAATGCTTTGTATTGCCACGCCTGTAGCATTTATGATATGCCATGTAAAGGTCGGTCGATACGATAGACAAAAATGATGAGTGTGATCTGAAACTGAGAAATTGTGCAAGCCAATTACTTTTATAGACCTTGGATCAACCAGGGTTACCATATAAGCTGTGGTTCATTGTCTGTCATTCATGAAGATGATAGTTGAACCTACTCCTTGCCATCATTTGATTCTGCGTTTGGGTATCCAGATCGGAAAAGAAAAGGAACTGATGGTCTGATATTGTCCCGAGCAAAGCAGAAATGGTGCGTGCAATATATTTGTTGTGCATTGTGTTTGTGGATGGATCAGTTGGTTTTGTGCTTTTTTATAGCGAAGAGATGAGGTCAATTTTCTGATCAAATCTAACCTTACTTTAGTGTTGGGAAATTGGAGACCTAAGATTCAACAACACACACCACCACGAACAGTCCAATTTGATGCAAAATAAAATAATAAAAATGAATAAATAGTGGAGACGTGAGATTTAACGGTCAGGGAAAAATCTTGTCTGTTCCATGAATTCGAGAGCAATTTTTATTTACTACAAGAGAAAATCATTGTAAGAATATAATTATGATTACTATATCTAAAATTCAATAAATCACCTTGTGAACAATGAAGGAACAAGCTTGAGGAAAATATTTTCTTCAAAAAAGAGTTATTTTCATTATTTGAATTATCAAAGAAAATATCTTGAAAAATATATTTTTCATTCATGGTTTTTGCAATGTCTAACATTTACGATGATGGATATGGTTGTATTGGTGGTGAACGTGATGATTGTTGTCGCGATAGCAGTATAGTAGATGAGACGATAATTGTTGTAGTAAAGTGGTGACGGTGAGATGGCGGTGGTGCTAAAGAGTGTTGATGCAAGGTGGATGTGATTGTTGTGGTGAACGGTTGCGCGCGGTGGTTTTGATGACTATCATACAAATCGGTAGTGCAAGAAAAATATCATCTTCTCGTTTCCTTCCGTGACCAAGACGCCGCTGCAACATCGGCATTGGCAAGGCTGTCATTGTCCATGCAAGGAGACGGCATGGAGCGATGCTTTTTAGTGAAGGGTGATCCTGAATGGACACTGAACTTACCCTATCAAAAATACCAACATTAACTTTGCCGTGCTGATGACCAAATCATGAAAAGCTAGTAGAAAAGAGGCGGGTTAATATTTCACTAATGTACATTTTGGTTCTTAAATTGTTTTAGTAATTTTTATTTTGGCCCCTGTAATTTCTTTTCCTTGCAAATAAGTCCTTATTTAAAGTCTTATTCTGCCTCTATCTCTTACAATAAATGCAATTTGGTCTATGGATGTTTTTATTTTCAATTAAGCCATTACATGAAATCTTAAACTTGATCAAAATTGTGACAATATACTGCAGGAAACAAATTCCTAAACTTTATAATACCTTAACTTGAAGAGAGAAAAAACAGAGACAAAACATAAGAAGATAAATTAAAAAATAAAATAAGGTAAAATATTTCATAATATTTATATGGTATCATAGAAAAACATTTATTAAAAAAAATATTATTGTTAGGTCATTGAAGTTTTTTTTTTACTTTGATTTTGACTTCTTTCCTCACACCATCATAAATATATTATTTTCAATAATTCTATTTATAATTTAAATGGGTTGGTGGATAAGATAAGAATTAAGTAGATTTCAATAGATATACCCACTGAAAAAATAAAACTTTTATTTCTAATAACATTAAATGTCTATTATCACAATTTTGATGAAGTTTAGAGATGTTGGATCAGTTTGTTAGCCAATTTTGTATGTTGTATTGTTTTAAAGAACTACATAATCATTTTATGAGAGCTCACAAGTGTTTATGGTCAGGGATAGGAGACTCCAGGGACTCTTTTGTGGGATGAATTGATTGCTATTAGGCAGAGGAATGCTCTCCATTACGCATTGGTTGTTGATCATAGCATATGATGCTTTATCTGTTCGACAGAATCAGGGAAATGTCGGACAACGTATATAGACCCGCTGGAAATCAGCGTGCTGTGACTCTTGATTATGAATCAATTGATGAATCTTCCTTGGATGCGAGGATCTTTATTTGGTCCAGTTTTATGGTGAACCCTGTTTTTTCAAGGATTGGTCGTTTCTTCATGTTGATGGAGTAAGGAGAGAATTTCCCAAAGGTGACCTTAAGATTTACTATCTAGCCCAATCTAGGATCTCCATCCTTCTCTGTTGGAGATGAGAGGTCTCTCTGAGAGTCTCGCTCCCTTTGTAGTTCAAGATTGTTCATGTTGCCCAGTGCCCAGGTTAGAAGGTTTTGAGGATCTTTTGAAAGGCTGGAGCTGTTGGTGGGCACATCAGCTCTGTGGTATATAAGAAAAGCTCTAAAAAATGTCGAGAATGGGGTATCAAATGTCGCTTGGGATATGATGTTTGAAAACCAATATTTTCTTGCAAGAAACTATCTCATTAGAAGTTGAGGAGGCAGAAGGTGGTCTTGGTAGGGAGGAGAGGAAAAGGAGTAGTCCTAGAAAGCACCATTTCTAACGTTTTCTGTTGGAAGACATTATTTAGAGGCCTAAGGAGGGGAGAAACATATAAGATCAGGAAGGAGAGGAAATGGAATGTCATGTTTCTTCGACCATTTTGTTACAGAATTTGTTATCATACTTGTAGGCAAGGGACAGCTCCTTTTCTGTCTAGGTTAAATAACGGGAATGACTGGATGACCCTCCCTCTCCCTTAACCTCTCCAGTTCAAGTTTGCACACAATTTAGTCTCAGGTATTTTGAGATAACATCATCCACTTCCAACTGAGATAGCTAGCACCGCAAGAAATTTCTTCATATACATTAGTAAAAGCCAACCTATTCACATTTTATCTTAATTTTGTGTATAAGCCCGCCAGAATGCAACGTGCAGTAGCTTCATCTTGTTTTCCTCATCTGCACTTTCATCTAACAGCATTCTGGGATTATCTGTGTTGGTTTGTTTATGGTGTTCAATTATCACCTCCTAAAGCTCCTTGCTGCTGATGTTTTCTCATTAGAATCACCATCTTCTTCTGGCAGCTTGACAGCAGAGTAAGTTCCTGCTCCACACAGCGCTCCGAGGATCGGGGCAGTGAGGTAAATCCATATGGCTTTATAGTTATTTACAGCAATGGCTGGCCCTAATGTTCTGACTGGGTTCATTGATGCCCCTGTTGTTTCCCTGCACATGAAAATGAAGACACTCCAATATGCTAATGATGTTTAGATGTTTTAATCTCTGTAATAAAATGCTCTATTCACTACAGACTACTTTATGCACAGGAAAACAAAGAATCTCTCTCTCTCTTTGCTATCTTTTTATTTTTAATATTTGATTTGACACAAACCATTGTAAACATGGAAAAGAATGGCCTTAATCATAGATCATTTTCGATTGACGAATGGGAACAATCTTTGTAGGTTCTGAACCACAAAAAATATGCTGTTGTCGTGTCTCTCACATCAACTTATATGGAAGGGTTAAGCTATACAAGAACTGAAATAGGTTTTGACTCAGTAGCTTTTCTTGGATTCGCCCCTTTTCACAAGTCTTCAAGTTGTTGCTAGCAATAGTACTTAAATATTCATGTTCTTTACTATGTTTTGACCAGCATTTTGCTCACTGTGATTTTTGGACTCTCCTTAATCAGATCAATAGTGCAAGAATAATTTTTTTTTTATTAACATGATTGATCGGGCAGCTTATGTATACCTCGATTAATTTTATAAGCTCTGAAATTAATAATTATAAAATTATCTAATAATTCTAAAAAAACTCGAATTCATTATTATTAAAAAATAAATCTAAAATTTTATCAGTTTGAAGAATAATTGAAGAGTTTAGTAGAGATATACCCAGCAATGAATATGTTGAGCATGACAGTAGCCCCTACCGCGATTCCCGCCAGCTCACCCACCTGTGCATGGCCACAAATTTTTGTTACACATGCCAAGCTTGACAGCTTAATTTATGCATCTATTTCAATGTATTGTGTGCATGTGATTACCTAAAACCTGGTAGAAGGGAGAGAGTAATAAATTTGGCCACTGCATATATATATATATATTAATTAATGTGATATCCGGACTAATTTGTATATATTTCAATTAATCTCATGGACCTTAAAGTTAATGACCATGTAAGTTTTTAGTGATTTTAGAAAAATTTTAAAAAAATTCAAACTCGTAATTATTAAAAAACAAACTTAAAATTTGACTAGTTTAACTATCTTTATGGGTTGTAAATGTGAAATTACTCGTCATCCATTCTAGGGCTATTGATTTTATTAAAGGGTGCCAACCATCTTGATTGACTCTTGTCGTTTTCTCTTCCCTTTTGGAAAATTTGGGGGAAAAGAAGAGTTGAAAAGGAGAAGGGATATGTAAATGTAATGCTTTCTTTTATACATAAACAATTTAAACAAGGGTATTAGAAATCAAGTTTCAATCCAGCTTTTGCCATTTATTAAGAACCAAAAGGCATTCTTAATGCTCAGTTGAGAAGGTTTGAAGCAAGGAAAGGAAAGTACTTACAGCTCTTGTGTCGGTGGCTACAGCAGTGACAACGAACATGAGAATAAAGCTGGTGATAAACTCTAAAGCAAAAGCTTGACCGTATCCCCCAGAAGGAACTGTGACCCCCCCTCCCATTACAGGGTGAAATATCCCCTTCAATGCAAATGCAGCACATAATGATGCCAATACTTGTGCCCCAATGTACACGGGCACCTGTTCAAAGGAGAGTGATATTAACGTCCAAAAACTGCTAAAATAAGAACACACAACATTAATTGAATAGTACTGTGTATTTTCTTGTACATGTTTCCATGGAAAGTGTTTCAGGGCAGCAAAGGCAATGGTGATAGATGGGTTGAGATGAGCTCCGGAGATGTGGCCTGTTGCTAATATAACGATCATTACAGCTAGTCCGGAAGAGGCAGCAAGGCCAACGAGAGTTTCCGAGCCTTGTGTTTTTTGGTTAACAATGGCCGTGGCTGTCCCAGCAAAGATCAGTATAAGAGTGCCAATGAATTCAGCTCCCACCTGCGGTTTTGGAATTAATATAAGTTATTACATGAACACAAAACACAAAATGGAAAACGTTAGTTCGTTTTGGTTATTGTTATGTCATAGAAAGTTGTCTGCACACAACATGCATACCTTTCTTGCTAGTGAGACAGGAGGAGGGGGCAGTGAGCAAGAGACAGGAGGCAATCTTCCTTCTTCCATCGCCCATTCTTCCACACTGAAACACTTGCAACTTCTCAATAGGGATTTTCTACCATGAACACCTCTCTCCCCCTTAAACCCACCAAAGAGAGGAGCACCAGGAGTACCTGGTGTTGCTGGGGTTGAAGGAACTGATGGAACCTCTGCATTGTCCATGACTCTAGCTAGATTACCAAAAACAGTCAAAGGCTAAATGAATATAGTATATAGCAAGTGCAAACTATTTAATTAGAGAAGCTTAATGCTCTGAGTTTGCACTTGCTTGTCTTTATGTTTTGAAGGAAGTGAGATGACTGATATTTATAGTACAAAAAGAGAGGACATTAAGAAGTTGACTTAGAGAATCCCTAGAGATGGAGAGAATGAGAGAAGTAGTGGTTGGAACTGCTGGAGATGGGAGGCTGGTAGCCTTTGGAAGTGGACGGTGGGACAATATTGCAAGAAGTCCTGTATTAGAAAAAAAACTTTGAAAAAGAGGCTTTTAACATGAGACATGAATCATTGATTTCCTGTCTTTCCCACTTGGGGTTTTTTATACTCAATGCATTCACTCAATTATATAGTAGACTACACCACCGTGTCACCTTCTCATTAGACTCTGTGCATGCCTTGAATTTGCTCGAGATCGGGTCGTATAGATTAAACCAACCATGTTAGCATTCGTCAACATCGTAGAGATAGATGAGTCCAATATCTTTGAATCTACCAACTAGGATATTGAAGAACACAAGTGTTTCTCTGTAGCATCTAGCTTTGTTTTTAAGCATAAATTTTTGATAATGAGTCAACATGTTTCCCTCATTCTAAATTTTTCATGCATCAGTAAATCTCTTTGATGCATAAATTCAAGCAGCACACTTCCTATTTTTGCAGTGGTGAGTAAAAACTTGGCAAAATATTGCTTAATTGGTTGGCTATGAATGAAAGTTGGTGGCTAAGAATAAAATATATTAATCCTACCAATTAATTAATTAAGAAGAGAATCAAGTGATACCTCTGGAATCTTTGATAATGACAATCAAGAAACAATTAAAATTTCCACTTAATCACTGATATATCAATAATAGCAGCAAATAATTATTTCTTGTGCACATGTGTGTGTCTACATTCTAATTATATACAAAAAAAAAAAAAATAACACTGCAAATTAATAATGGTAGCT
>Ga0307515_10022352_pt1 | contig 11150 bp, 7 predicted proteins | sample 17_EM_MG_FD_194513 | JGI IMG/M metagenome (GOLD analysis project Ga0307515, IMG submission 194513) | Populus trichocarpa ectomycorrhiza microbial communities from riparian zone in the Pacific Northwest, United States - 17_EM | ecosystem: Host-associated > Plants > Roots > Unclassified | place... | reverse complement strand
AGGACCCTTAGTCCCTACCTAGATAGTTCCTTCCTTATAGTAATTCTTAGAATATAATTAGAGTTAATCTGTTAGGCAACTACTCCACTAGTTATTATTTTGTTAGTAACTTTAATTTGTATCACCTACACACCTAGCCCATTAATGAGCCTATTATAGTACTTGCTATAAGGTTCCGTTATACTTAAGCCTTAATAAAACCCTATAAAAAACCCTAGTAAGGAAAAAATTTAAAGGGGAAAGAGCGTCTTAATTTTGCGTATAGAGAGATGGGTAGTATATATACGCGGCATGAAGATATTAAAGAACTTTAACCGGCGGTTAAAGTTATTTAATTAGTTAGATTTGCCTTGCTAAGACTCCCCTATATTTAACGCATTAGGTTTTTTTTTTAGGCGCGTTATTGTAAGGGAAAATCGGGGACTATAAAATCCGCGCAAGTCGCAATTTACTATAAATATACAGGCTACCTATATACGCGCCTGCCCTATCTATATATTTGTAGTAAATTGCTGCAAATCGCCGCAAATTACTAAAATTGCGACTTATGCAGGTTTTGCGGGGTATAGCTGAGCGTGGTCCGGAGAAAGTTATACGTGGTCGCCAATGGGGGTCGGCGAAAGTTAAGCGTGGTTGCCAATAGAGCGCCAGCAAAAGGTCAGCGGTACTCAACTTTTACCCATATAGAACGCGCATTGGTAGCTATATTTAACTTAAGCGACTATATAAACTAAAATATCTAGAGTATATACTATGTTATATATAGAGATATATACTATGTATATATACAGAGATATATATACAGATATATATATATATATATATATACGCGTATTTATACGTCCCTTACTATACTAATAATAAGTTAAAACTATACTAAAGCAAATAAGAGTATAGTAGGGTGGTTAAACGGCCTACTAGTTAGTATCTATAACTATATGCTATGCATATGCTAAGTATACGCAGATACTCCAGATCGCACCTAATATTAAACACGAAAATAATAGTTCTAAAGATGATATAATTAGTAAAGAGAGTATTAAAAATAAGGAGGATAAGGGGGATAAGGAGGTTAAGGGTTAAGATAGTATATATAGCGGCTTTTATTTTATATAGGTCTTTCTAAGGTAAGACTCTGTACCGCTCTATATATAGGCTATATATAGGCTATATATATGCTTAGGATAGCTAGAGCATACTTTAAGACTATAGAGCACTTATTAGCTCTTATAATAGGCATTAAATTATCGTCTAAAAGGTAGTAGACTATATTACAATGCTAGAATATCTAGTAACTAAAAAAGAAGGAATTGTACACATTATCTATAAAGTAACACCTCTACTATCTATAGATGCAGATAAAGAAATAGTGTATAAGGTTATTAAGCAGTATATATTAAAGGTAAGCGATGCATATACTAGGCATATGCTATATTTATACCTCTAGTAGATTTAATTCTTATTTTATAAAACTAGTAACCCCAGGATTACACAACTATAGCTTCTTAGAGAAAATAATGAGGAGAGTAGAAAAGTATTTTATTAAGCGTTTAAATGTAGCGGCATTAGACACTGCGAGTACGCCTATAAGGATATCCTTTATATATGCCCCGCATATAATAGGGTTAAGCTTAAATTAATTAATAACCTCTAAAAGCGTAGTAGTCGTCTACACTAGGCGGTAGGGATTAATAAAAAGCCTAAGTAAAGTATAAAAAAATAAGCATCGTTTATATATATTAATTATATACTTATAATATATAGCTACTACTATAGTATTCTATAATTATAGGGGCAGTATATCTACCCTAGGACATAAGAACGTGTATATAGTAAAAGCAGACTAATAATGTTTTTTCGGCATAAAGTACGCGTATAGCCAGTGTATGCGTAATATATGCTTATTATATACAGATCGAGTTTATCGGTTATTCTAGCAGTAGTAATACTAAACTATAGTATATTGCCTAGCCTTTATTATTAACAACCGCCTAAGTAGATATTTAATACCTTCGTCTACTTATAGAACATAGAATTTAAGAACTAAAATAAGAATATACCTATATTGGATATTCAACATTAAAGCAAAAATATTGTGGTATGTAATATTAACCCTATATAAGGTTTAACCACCTATAAGGCTAAAGTAGAGTAGTAAGCTAAATATATAGTGCACAGCTAGATTGCTATATTCCTATTAATATAATATAGTACCTTATATTTGCCTTATTACGTAGAATTCTTATATATATTATGTACTATACCTAATAAAGCTACCAATTAATCTTGCTAATAACGTGGTTAAAGTAATAAGGCAGATAGAAGTCCTAAGCCTTACTATACGCATACCCCGTATATGCATAGTATATACATAGTATATACAAATGAAATTACTTACTATATTATAGGTCGATTTATCCTATTATTAGAATATTATACTTTATATAGAAAGTATAGGACGTAGACACTACGTGTAGTACATAGTAGTTTTAATATTGAGGATTAAATTACTGCTTTAATTTGAAAGGAGAGGTTGCTATAATTCCTAAAGGGGACGGTATATATAGGCAAGTATAGGTTAGATACACGCTATATATATATAGAGCCTAAGCGAAGCAGGTGTGGTATGCAAATTCTCTATAGACTAATATAAAGAGAACACCGAGTAATAAATTTAAGTAATTTATAACTTTAATAACGAGTATTTCCTTATTGTATATTGTATATATATATAAGCTAAGGCATTCTAATACGTAATATGTATTAAAATAGTATAAGGTAAAACAAATCTATTCTCAATTGTGGGATAAGACGAGAATTTGAAACGTATATACGCCCTATGCTAAGTATATGCTAGGCGTAGGCTAATGTTTATAATAGGAATTAAGGTGTAGATATATGCTTTTCTTAACGTAGAAATACGTATTGTATATATAAAGATGTTTAATCTAGTATTTAAGGTTTTAGGCAATGCTACCCAATTATTTATATAATTTACATATATTTACGGAACTGGACTTTATACGGCTATAGTTAATATATATAAGAAATAAGTTGGTAGTATATATATAGAATATATACGCGTTATATATACCTAATATATACTAACGGTATATAGGTTTTAGAGATTACCTATATTTAACTAATCTATTATATAAATGGGACGAACACTTTTAGTGTATGCTTATATTCTACCTAGTATATATTAAACGAAATTTTGTAAAGAGCTTTTTAACTTATAAAGTAAGATATATTATAGAGTAGATATAGGAAGCGAAGATAGAGTAAAAACTTATAGCGCGTATATAAAGTATATGCATACTGCATCTAGAGCTTATATCTTAAATAAATAATAAAAAGAAAATATGGATACTAGCTAGGCTTATAAAGGAAAAGTTAAAGGTCCCTTATAAGTAGTAGGCATATATACGGAAGCATACTAAAATTAGTAAAAGTAGTTACTTTTAAGACAATAACTTTACTAGACAAAAATTATGCGTACTTACTATAGTACTTTGGTAATATATACGCTCTGTATATACATTATATATTCTAATACTTTACTATAGATTTAAACTTTATATATAAGAGATGTTTAATCTATAAGAGCTATATAAAGAGACGGGAATAAATAATATATAGAGAAATTATTACGACTTAAAGCTGATAGTAGTATAGCTATAGAAATAATGTATATATATATGCTGCAGATATAGAGTAGATGCTAAGCTTAAGTAGCCTAAAAATAGCGGAAAGCAGCTAAGCAACAAGCTAGAAATCCTAGACTAAATCTTCCTTAGAATCCTTAGAACCTATTTAATACCCCTAAGCCAAATCTATAGTATATACCTAGTGTAAAATTATTTACTATATATAGTGGGCAGACTATATTATAGATAAGTATAGCAGATAATAATATGGCATTAGTATCGGATATATTGCGTATATCTACAGCATATATAGCGTAGATGCCACCTCTACTATCTTAAAGTTAAACGCCTTGGACTGTAGGTAAGAGGTATAAATTTAACCTATTTATAAAGGAGATAGAAATGGAGGCATATATACTATATATATAAAATATAGAGCGACGAATTAGTAAATTAAAAAAGGCTAAAAATATATATAATAAAGCAAAGGAACTAGTAGAGCTTAAGAAGTGGGTATAGGAGTATAGTGTTAGTATATAGGGCGTATATACATAGTATATAGAGAGCAAGTATTATAGAGTTCTGTTACTATAAATAAAGAATTAATTAATATGGGCCTATAGCCCCTACGCCTTATATTGGGTATATGCCTAGCCTAACCGCCTAGCAAACTCTGCCGAAACTTTAATAATATATACTATATACTGCATATATAATATACAGGCTTAGTATATACTAGGACTTAACTAATAAGGCGGGACGAGTAATAGGCTCTACCTATAGTGGGAGAGGCTTATGCAGAGTGTTATAGAACACCCCCATAATACCTTATATACGCCTACCTACTTCTACCATCTATAAGACCGTAATTTGCCACAACCTATAGCAATCTAACGGCAATCTGCTATATTCTACCATATTCTACTAAGTCCTACTAAATTCTACTATATTCTGCTAAGTTCTACTAAATTTCACTAAGTTCTGCTAGGACTATATCCTAAATTCTATTCTGCTCTATATATGTGTTAACTAAGTAACTAAGTTAACAATATATACCCTTTCTTCTCGTTTTCCTACCTTCTTTCCTTATATAACGTCTTAACCTTATTATACAGTTTATATATATAGCTTAATAATATCTACTTTACTATATATTATCGTCGCTTATACTTACTCCGTAATATAGAGTATAAGTATAATATAAAAAGAAACACCACACATGCAACCTTACTAAAAGGTAGCGCCGCACTTCAAAACTTACGCATACCCATCTTTCTACCAAAAGCAATCAATTTTCTAACTCTTAAGACCTAATTCCTACTACCTAGCGAGCTAGAGGTGGATTTATTCGCATTTTGACCCCCCTTTTCCTAAGAGAAATTTTTTCTTAGGGGTAGTCCTAGCTTATAAGCGAAATAGGCAGGATAGGAATAGAAACACCAAAAGTACAAAATAGACTTTTCCTAAGCTTTTCTTCTAATAAAGAAAAAGCCTAATAAAATAGGGGGTGTAGGTACTTTTTCTATATCTCCTTTAGTCAGATTTTCCTTAGTAAGAGAAGGATTGCCTTTTCTGGCTTTTCTGCTAGTAAAAGCCTAACAAGTTATTTTTTCTAGTAGTTTTTTCTACTCCTAACAGAGAAGAAAATAACTACTATAGTCTTTTTTACCTAGTTTTTCTACTACCTTTTAGTCTAATTTCCCCAGAAACTCTCTAGTAGGGTTAGTAAGGAAAAAGGATAAAAAAGGATAGTAAAAATTAGGAAGGCTTTTTACCTGATTTTTCACCTCTATAAAAGGAGATAAGAGACCTAAGGAGGTTATTATCTACTGAAAAAACTAGGAAACCCCCCCCTATAAGCTATAAGCTATAAGCTACAAGATACAAAATAGTAAAGGCTACTAAGCCTAAAATAAAGCCTCTTATAGAGATAAGTAATGACGAATTTTCATCTACTTCTTCTTCTTCTCCTCCGTCTTCCCCCTCTTTCTCCAAAACAATACCTACAAAAGGCCTTAAAAAGCCTAACCTAGGCTTATATAAGGCTAGAAGGAGAAAGTAAAGAATAGGTTAAATAAACAAGGGACGATGTATAAAGAATTATAGCAGGAGAAAATCCTTCTATAAAAGAAAGAGAGAAAGAAAAACAGGAGATAGATATCCTAAAAGGACTTGTAGAAGAAGTAAGAGCCCTCCGTAAGGAGGTAGCTCCTAAAACCTATACAAAAAAGCTAAAGAAGGGCCTCTCTTCGTTTACGTTTACTCCTCCGTCTTTATTATTCTCCTTCTCTTCTTCTTCTTCTTCTTCTCTACCTCCTACCTCCTCAGTTCCCCCTACCAGTAAGGTAGCTAGTAGCACTACGAGTTCTATAAGCCCTACCTCTACTAGGGAAAAAAAAAGGAGCTATAAGAAAGGAGACTAGTCCTAGTTATAGATAAAGACCAAAAGGACCAGCCTCTAGATATCTTCTCTATACAAAACAAAGTTAATAAACTATTTATATCTAAGATGCAAATAGAGAAGCTAGTTATAGCTTCCATAGCTAGAACCAGAGAAAAACAAAATATTCTCCTTATAACTACAGAAGAATACAATGTAGACTTTCTAGTTAAATACAAGGAATTCTAGTCTAGCTACTTCTCTTTTAAAAGAGAATAAAAACTAGAGCCTTAGGTTCAGGTGGTAAAACACGGTGTCCCTATTACCCCCTTTTTAGGACTAGAAGGTTCTAAACTTCCAAAGAAAGAAATAGAGACCTTTAACCCTATTAGGATACAGGGACTACCTAGGTGGATTTTATCTAGGGAAAAAAGACATAATCCACAAACCAGATTTGGCTCTATAGTCTTTACTATAGAAAATAAGGAGAAAAGATAGGAAATTCTTAAACAGAAGGAAATCCTAATTATAGGGGTAGCTACTAAGGTAGTTAAATACCTAGAAGTCTCTTCTACTACATAATATACCAGCTACTAAAAATATGGCTATATAGGAGATAGATGCTCTATAAGGGCCTATCGGTTTTATGCAGCAGCATACCTATCTAAAGACCACTCCTACTCTAGTTGTAATATAATAGGTAGACCTTGCAAGTATACTACCCCTCTTTGCATTAACTGTAAAGAAAAACACTTTGCTAATAGCAAAGACTGCGAGTCTCTTAAAGGAGCTAAGCTAGTATATCAATAAGTATAAGCTTAGAAGGTAATATACAGGAAGAAGAAGAAATCTCCCTAGCTTCTAAAGCTAGAGGAGAAATCTCCTTTATACAATATAATATAAGAAAAAGATAAGAAGCACAGCAAACCATACTAGAAATAGGATTTAGAAGAAAAACGGATATTATCCTAGTACAAGAACCTAGTACCTGGAAAGATAGACAAAAAGGATCCTACTTCTCTATTTCGCACTCTACATTTAACCTTATCCTCCCTAGCAATTTAGCTATTCGCCCTAGAGTAGCTATCTATATAAGAAAGACTAGCTCTAGCTTTCTATAATATAGAAATAGGGAGGATATCTGCAAAGATATAGATATTATAGCATTAGAAATCTATAGCCAATTTAAAAGATTTCTACTGTTTAATATCTACAATGAGAGACAGCTAGACGAGAACTCTAGAACCCAAAGAAATAGTATGTCTACTATCTTTAGGGCCATTCTAGAACGAGAACAAGACCTCCTCTTTACACTAATAGGAGACTATAACTTACACCATATAAGGTGGAACGCATTAGCTAGAAATCTAACTAGGGAAGCCGAAGAACTACTAGTAGACTGGCTAAATAAATATAACTGCCAACTACTAAATTTAGATAAACAAGAAGGGACCTTTTATAGATCTAATATAAAGGAAAAGTCTATTATAGACCTAGCTTTTTACTTAGGAAACTTCTAAGAAAATACCTAGGATAATTGGACTATAATAGAAGAAATAGGATCAGACCACAAAAATATAGCCTTCTCCCTATTTACTAGAGAGGCGTAAAGATACCTAAACCCCCTTTAAGATACCTCTTTCTATATAAAAAAGGCAAATTAGGAGCTCTTTTCTACTTTATTAGTAGAGCTAGTTTAAAAACTAGAACTAGAAGCAAAGGTTCTAGCTCTAGAGGAACTAGTAGGAGAAAACCCCTATATAGAGATAAGAGAAAAAGGCCCCCTAGCTTCTCTAGAGGAATTATATAGAAATAGGGATAGGAGCTTAAGTACACAAGTAGATAACCTAGTAGTAGATCTTACTAGTTATATAAAGCTAGCAGCTGAGAAAGCTATCCCTAAATCTAGAACCTGCGAATTTTCTAAACTATAGTGGAATAAAAAGCTTCTATAGAAAAGAAAAAAAATGGCAAAACTAGAAAGGCTTTAAGAAGAATGACCTACTAGAAGCTCTAGATTAGAAGCCTATAAAGAAGCTAAAAATCAATACTTCTATATAATAAGAGAAGCTAAAACTAGCTACTGGAATAGTTTCCTAGAAAAAGGACAAGGAAAAGAGGTCTTTACTACCCTAAAATATACAAAGGAGAAAACGCTGCAAATAATCCCTAGTCTACAGTATAACAAGGATGGGACTACTAGATTAGTAGAGAGCTTTAAAGATTAGTGTAAAGCTTTTTTAACTACTCTATTCCCTAAACCCCCTTCTACTAGCCCTATAGAGTGGAAGGACTATACTATAGATAGTAAATGGGAATGGCCAGAACTAGAGAAGATAGAAGTTAAATAAGCAATCTTCTCTAGCTCTAGTAAAAAAGCCCTAGGGCTAGATAAGCTATCCTTTACAGTTTTATAAAAGGCCTACCCTATTATAGAAGATCTTCTATATAGAATCTATAGGATCCTATTTACCCTAGGCTATCAACTAAAGGTTTAGAGAAAAGCTTAAGGAGTTATTCTTCCTAAAGCAAATAAGGAGGACTATTCTCTACCAAAGTTATATAGAATTATCTCCTTATTAAACTACCTAGGAAAGACTCTAGAGAAGATCTTTACTACTAGATTAGGATATCTAGCTAGTACTACTAGCCTACTACAAGAGACACAACTAGGAGGAAGAAGACAGCGGTCCGTAATTAACGCAGTTTTACTACTCCTAAATAATATCCAATCAAAAAATAATAGGAAAAAGCTAGATAAAGGATAGCTACTACATTATTTCTAGACGTAAAAGGGGCTTTTGACCATATTTCTACAAACTAACTTCAATCGGTCTGTAAGGAATTAGGACTACCTATAGCGTTTACACAATAGGTAGCTACCTTTATTAGCAATAGAAAGCTACAGCTCTCCTTTAATGGGCAAATATAAGAAAAAGTAGAAATAGAAATAGGGATACTATAAGGTTCACCTATATCCCCTATTTTATTTCTACTATATATACGTAATATCTACAGGCTAGAGACAGAAGGAGCCTATTCCCTTAGCTATATAGACGATTTTGCAATTACGGTTACTTTAAATTCGGCTAAATCTAATTGCAAAAAGCTAAATGGAATAGCGCTAGAGTTAATGTCTAGAGCTAAGGAAGCGGCTATTAGCTTTAATATTAGCAAGACAGAGCTTATACACTTCTATAGTAAACATACTACTATAAAAGAAGGGCTAAAGCTAGGAGACGTAGAAATATCCCCTAAACCCCTAGTTAGGTAGCTAGGGGTATTTCTAAACTCTAAGCTTACTTTTAAACAATATGTAGAAATAAGAATCTCTAAAGCAAAAGAGGTCTTCTATTTAATTAGAAGACTAGGAAATATATAAAGAGGTCTATCTCTACAAGCCCTACGGCAGCTCTATATAGCTTGTATTACTACTATAGCAGACTATAGAATACAATGCTAGTGAAAAAGCAAATCTAGAGACTACCCACTAGCTAGGTACTAAGCTCTATAAAATAAGGCCCTAAAACTAGTATTAGGAGCGTTTAGAGTATCTCCTAGCCAGGCTATGGAGATTGAAGCTTCTATTCCTCCTCCTAGAATTAAATTTAAAAAGCTTTATAATAACTACGCACTAAGGATTCTAAAATTTAAGGAAAACCATATAATTAAGAAGGTCTATATAGAAGAGATTAATAAAGATAAGGACGAACTAGCAGCTAGCTTAAGCTCTAATTTTAGCCCTAAAAACTCTACTATAAAGCACCTCTTATAGCCAAAAACATAGCTGCTATCTCTAACTTCTAGAGTTTAGCAGCTAATTCAAGACTGGAAAATAGAGAGAATGTCTCTAAACTGGCAAAAACCGTGGTCTCTTCCTATTTCTATATTCTTTTCTATCTTAAGAGGTAGTAAGGAAGAAGCTGCACAAGAATATCTAAGGCTAGTAGAAAATCTACAAGATTCCCTAGAGTGGGATTTAGTAGATATATACTATATAGATAGCTCTAAAGATAGCAAATTAAGTATAGCAGCCGTATACAAAATAGAAGAGAGAAATAGGATTAAATATGCAACAAATTGGAACCTAGGGCCCTATATGGAAATTATAGACGCAGAGCTCTACGCAGTCTATAGGGCCCTAGAATACCTAAAGCAACAAAGACTAAAAGAGAAAAAGGTTTATATCTTTATAGATAGCTAGGCGGCTATTAAAAGATTATAACTAAATTCTCTTATAGGAGGGCAAGAACTAGTCTTTAAAATTACGCAAAGCTGCTCCTATTTAGCTAGTAAAGGTATCTCTATTAACTTCTATTGGGTTCCTAGCCACTTAGGAATCTATAGAAACGAAATAGCAGATAAACTAGCAAAAAAGGGTCTCTCTAGAAGAAAAATAAAGTCTTCTTATACTTCTTTATCCTATATAGGGAGAGTAGCAAGAGAAAAGATACTAAAATAGTGGAAAAACAATTGGCAACAGAACAAGAATAAAGGAAAACACTATACTAGGATCTATAAAGGAAGCTATTCCTTTTCTCTTAAAGCACCTAAGGATAGATATCCTAAAAAGCTATAATCAGCTTTCTTCCAGCTAAAACTAAAAAAGGGTTACTTTAAATCCTTCTCTAAAATAATAGAAAAGGATAAAGGAGGTGGATGCTTTAGAGAATATACTGCTATATAAACCCCTAAGCACCTATTACTAGACTGCAGCCTATATAAAGAAGAGAGAAAGAATATACAAAGGCAACTAGGCTCTTCTCTCTCTCTAAAGAAGTTATTTTATATAAAGAAAGAAATAGAAGCTCTATTTCTATTCCTAGATAGGACAGAAATAGCTACTAGAAAGTGGCTAATAGCAGTAGGATCTTTAGAAGGAGGTAACTCCTACTAGGCTCCTAGTAAATAGATAATAGGGAGTAAAAGGACAGAAATAATTTACAAAAGGATAGGGACAGGCGTTAGGATTTCTTATTTTTTAGAATCTTTTCTATTATTTTCTTATTACCTAATAGTTATTAGTAACCTAGTATTTTTACTAAGTAGCTATAAACTACTAGGACATAGTTACTAGTATATATTAAGCTGCCTAAGAAGGATTTATGTATATAGAGCTA
>Ga0307515_10022351_pt1 | contig 11150 bp, 7 predicted proteins | sample 17_EM_MG_FD_194513 | JGI IMG/M metagenome (GOLD analysis project Ga0307515, IMG submission 194513) | Populus trichocarpa ectomycorrhiza microbial communities from riparian zone in the Pacific Northwest, United States - 17_EM | ecosystem: Host-associated > Plants > Roots > Unclassified | place... | reverse complement strand
TCTGGAAACGCGCGAGCGGGGTGGTGATTCGAAAACCAGGAAAGGATGATTATACGAAGCTGAAGTCGTACCGAACGATCTCTCTGCTCAGTTGCATGGCGAACGTCGTCGAGAAAGTAGTCGCAGAGCTGCTGTCCGACGAGGCCGAGAGAAGAGCACTGCTAACCGACGGCCAATTTGGTAACAGAAAGAAAAGGTCGGCCATCGACGCTGCAGCCATCATGGTCGACAGAGCGCACGCCGCGTGGAAAGAAGACAACATCACGGGCGTCCTCCTGCTGGACATCAAGGCAGCATTCCCAAGCGTAGCGAGAGGAAGGCTGATCAATGCAATGAAGGCCAAGAAGATAGATGGAGATCTCATACGATGGACCGAGAGCTTTCTCTCAGAGAGGACGGTGGAGATGGTAATCGAAGGCAATGTCTTACAGAGTCACCCCGTGGAAGCAGGTGTCCCGCAGGGCTCACCCATCTCGCCGATCCTCTTTGCGATACACACCGCTGGACTGATAAAGTGGGTGGAAGAGAGAGTGCAAGCCGAAGGCCTCTCCTTTGTAGACGACCTCGGATGGGTGGCAACCGGGAAGGACGTGAACCAGGTGGTCGAAAAACTTGAAGCCTGCGCAGCAGAGAGCATCGAGTGGGCCAGCAGACGAGATCTCCAGTTCGACACTGCAAAGACGGAGGCAGCACTCTTCACACGCAGGAGAGGCCACAAGAAGCACCTCCGGCCGAAACTCACAGCCAAAATCAAGGTAGGAGACGGCTTCGTCCGATTTAACAAAGAGGCGACACGATGGCTGGGAGTCTGGACGCACGCCCATCTGACTTTCACAGAGCATCACAACAGATGCATGAAGAAGGCCAGGGCAGCTGAAGCCCGACTGCGCATACTCACGAAGATGCATGGAATCATTCCAGAGCGAGTAAGAGCTGTCCAGATAGCCTGCGTTCAAGCTGTCGCGTTATATGGATGCGAGCTCTGGTGGGACCCAAGAGAGATCGGCAGACGAGAGGACCTTCAACTCCTGCTCAACCGGCAAGCTAGATCAACCCTGGGCTCCCTCCCCACGACCCCAATGGGCGCACTTATGTGAGAATCAAGGCTCACACCTGCGCCAGTAGCCCTGGACGCCAGGCAGCAACGATTCACAGCGAGGCTCTCAAGCGCGTGCGAAGGCTCCAAACTAAAGGCAGTGCACGACCACCCCACATCTGGCGCACCGGTATGCAGAGTTATCACAAAGGAGCACGAGCGAGGCCGGGAAGCAGAGACCATGCGCTGGCCTAACCCTGAAGAAGAGCCGGCTGTCAAGACGGTCATACTGAGCGAAGACACAGCGGCGAAGAAAGAGGCGATCCGCTGGGCGAGAGAAAGAGAGGCCAAAGTAGGTGCAGGGGTCTGGATGTGGTGGAGGGACGGGTCGCGATCCGACGACGGCAGAGTAGGAGCCGCCGCAGTGTGCAAGCACGGAGACCGCTGGAAAGCCTTCCGCAGCCACCTAGGCACCGGACGAATGGAGGTCTACGACGCAGAGCTGTGGGCAATCGGACTCGCACTCCGGGAGTCAGTGAGGAAGAGGGACACACTGCAGACACACGGAGTAACGAAGGTAGCCGTTTTCAGCGACTCGCAAGCGGCCATTCGACGAACGGAGCACCTGGAACCGGGGCCAGGGCAGCCTCTAGCCAGGTGGATTGACCGGAGCTCTAGGACTCTTCGCGAAGCCGGCATTGAAACAGAGATCCACTGGGTCCTGGGACACACTGGCATCCCCGGAAATGAGGAAGCAGACCGCCAAGCAAATCTAGCGCGAGAGGGCCGCAGGACAGGCACAGTGAGAGAACGAGTGTACACCTCGGCCGCAAACAGGACCAGACGAATCTCAGAAGCAAAGACGGCGGCGAAGGCTGAGTGGGAGGCCGACAAATGCAGCAAACATCATGGCTACAGGCTGAAAGGCAAAGCTGGGAGCAAGAGACCCATCCCAATGAATAGCGTGAAGCCTCTGGCAGCCAGATTCTACCGACTGAAGTCCGGACACGCGCCAGGGGGCACGTACCTAAAACGGTTCGGACACCGAGACGATGACAAATGCTGGTGGTGCGGCGGCGGAAGCAGGACAGCCCAGACGCGAGAACATCTCTTCCGCCACTGCAGCCTATGGAAAGAACAGCAGAAGACGCTCTGGAAAGAGGTGGGAAAAGCGACGGGATGGAGAGCTGGCAGATGCCGACACGTGAAAGTCTCTGAGCTGCTCTCCATAGAGAAATGCGACCAAGCGGTGATGGACTTCATGGCGGCCACGGATGTCGGGAAATTCCCGCCCAAAACGAGCGGAAGAGCAAGAGCCGGCGGGCAACGGGCGGCGGAGGAGTAAGAGCCGGCGGGCAACGGGCGGCGGAGGCGTAAGGACCGGCGGGCTCTCCTTGATTTCATCCCTTTTCCTTTGTATGATATATATTTGCCACTTTTGGATGCTTTCTTTCTTTTGTCAGAAGGGGACGACGGGTAGTAGGAGTGGAGCTCCGCCATCTAGCCGGCCAGCCCGGAGGCGGATGGGACTAAGGGGCTGTCATACTCTAAGTAGAGTGAATACAGTATGATTAAAACAAAAACAAAAAAGATCAAACGCCATATTCCTGTGTAGCGATAGAAAATTCGGGTCAATACAGCTGCTGCAGTATGAGCTTTTAAAACCTTAAACTCATATATGGAGCTCGCTGTATAGTGCATATGGAAAATACTCTGTATTGATAATATGCTCACTTATGATCTTGAAAGAATCAGGCACTATTATGAAGAAATTTCATTTGACCGCGGGCATGAGGTACATCACCAGGAATATGCTTCACTACTCTAAATTCACTGCATTCCATATGAATGTTATGGGGCTCCCCACCAACTAAAACATTCCTGCGGAGAAGTTGAATCACACACACTGTCCCCTCCAAATACTCAACTGATTTTTAAGTAACCAGAAGGGGAAATCTCTAGCCCTGAATTGAATAATGCCAAGATATATTAAGCGCCAACGCTAGCCATTAACAGTTTAGTTGAGGCTGAATAAGGGTTTTTGAATCTCCGGAAACTGGGAAATCTGTCGAGTAAACTCAAGCTTGTGATAAGCAAGACCCAATGTTGATTGATGTTTCACACTTTTGCACTAGTGATCTGTGCTGCATTGCATTGAACTAAGACCACATATTTTTTTAATTACTGGGTTTACACAGTATGCGATTAGTTAACGCATTGTATCATAAGATGCCTGCTAAAATGTGTAAAGTCGAAATCACTGTGAGGATTATAATGTCCGAACTTATTGTCGTACCTTTGGCCGTTAGCCTAATCAAACCTTATATCCGATTGGGCACGTATCCAAAGAGCCCCACATCGGCCATTTCTTTTTCCCGCAGGTGGGGTTTCTCGGAGTCGTGCGGGCGCGGCACAGCGATCGCCTCCAGGCCGCTGTTTAGGTGGCACTGGTTACTTTTGCGGTTGTTATAATCATATTGCATTCGGCAAAGCGGCCATCACATGAATGCCTATGCCACATCGTAGGTAACCCCCCGAAGATTCCCCACCTACTACCACTACGCAACGGAAGGCATCACCACCTAGACACCACTGCCTCTAATCCCGTCCACCTCTCCTATAAAAAGAACAACCTTCATATACTATCCTTTCACCTCCGCCACTGATAATCTCCACACTTCCATCCGGAATTTCCGCCCTCAACCGTTTCGATCCGCCCAGACTTAACGCCGCCAAGATCCGTCGCAACCGGTGTTCATACCGAAACATCATTGCTTGTTTTTCCTTGCTGTACCTTCCCAGTATCCATGGGGTATGGTTTCATATGGTGTCATCAATGTTGGTGATGCAGATGGCTTTGTGAGGATGATATCACCAAGCCTGCACAACGAATTTTCTAGTGTCAGGAGGCTTCGCCATCTGGATCACCAACACTCAATCAATACAAGTGTCAAATAAACTGCGGTCTAACCAGTTTAATTGACTGCCTTTCTTGGGGAGCGAACACCCTCGATTCTGTCATTTCAAGTGATATGGCAAATAGTTCGATAGGAGTAAAGGATCCAATTCATTATGTTTACAGTTTGTATCCTAGTTGTTGAAAAAGTTAATCAATCAGATGGAAAAAACTATTTGTTATACGGTGTTAATTATTTGATTGTGGGAGAGGGTCAATCCGGCTGGGGCGCAGCATAGGAGCTGTGTTACAAGCCCGGATATATTTAGGAGCTAGAGGTGTGAGTATTACGTGATCCCGAATACGAGCCGCGAACTGAGCTACCTACAAGTTTTTCAAACATCTTACAATGTAAAAGAAGGTCAATGAGTCGAAGATTCATATTTGAATGAGAACCGACTAGACTGAGGTAGCTCAAAACACTGCTGCGGACGACTTTATACAGGGAAGATTGCATTGATCTTGCATTCGGTCATGGATTTCTGTAAGCACAATGGGGCAGTGCAAGGTCCATTCTGCGCATTCATTGGGAGCCTTATCAACTTCTGCGTTTCTGCTGCACCGGCAATATTTTTAGAAGGTACATGCGGTTTCCTTGTCGATGGTGTAGCCCGATGGCTTTCGACAGCGACGGGCCAGTAACCTCCGTTCGGTTTTGTTCCATTTTCATACTGCTTTCTCAACGAATGTCCTGCACCTTGTTACATCATCTCTCACCCACTATTGATCGAATGTGGCATCTTCGATAGTCCGATTTATCCACTAAAGCACCCGTACCCAGTACGACACACTTGCTTATCTTCCCTCGATTGCAATCGTTTGTCCTTGACCAACATCCCAAACATCGCTCATCGAACAGTGTCCGTTAAGTAGATCACTATGGAACTTATTTGTTTCATTGACGGTCTCACCGGCCTATTATCCACTACCGTTACGATTATCGATAGAACATCCGTAGTCAATTGTATAGCGAAGAGTGCGTAAGATTTATTTTAGAGATCGGAGTAGAGCGATTACGGCTGTCGTTATGGGGCGAGGCGGTGGGTTTGGCTAGGGGTGGGGAGCTTCATGAAAGACTACGAAATCCGCTGGTTTACACAAGAGTCGGCGAAACGTAGGTGTGGGTGATTCATTTCTTCGAGGATTCGGAACGTCTTGATGCTAGGCATCAAGACGATTTGCGGCTTAATCATCAAACGACTATTGTTGGCACCAGTCCAGACGGTCCCGGTCTAGGGTAGGGACCAGACGAACCCAGTCCAGGGTTCCCAACCGTCCGGCTGGACTACAGTCTTTTGGGTCCCGACATCGTCGTCCCGTCTTGGGCATAACTTTCGGAGGACTAGTCCGTCCCAGGCAGAAAACTCCTAGACCAGGGCCCGGTATAGATGATGGTACTCTTTACCTGGGTCGGATATAGTATATCCGGCTCGGGAATGAACATTCCGGGACAAAGAAATTCTACCATGCATGGGTAAAGTAACCCAATTCAGGAACAGTTCTTCAGCTGCAGAATCTGTGGGAGCCAATTCATAAACTGCAGATAGTGGGGATGTGAATGGATGAAATTCACCCTAAAAGGTAGTACCTTGTGAAATTGATAGAGCCTTGTGCATGCTGACAACGGTTTCCTTGTGCCTTCCCAGAATGGCCCGCCGTCGTAAGCACTAACTAGAGACATAAGCTAACTGTTGGATATTGTTGAGCATCGCGTATTGTGTCCTAGCCTAACAGTGCAGACCAGTTGGGCATGTTGAGTACGGTGAGGCTGCTGTCTACGTCGATACTCAGTACAGGGCGGAATCATGGGGATGCATTCTCCAATCTAATATCATATCATATTACACGAAGGAAGAACGGGTTTTCCATTCTCTTAGGCTATCAGTGAAATATGCGAGTTGCTGAGCCAATGCATCACTTCATGAGATAACCTGCCGTTAATTGTAACCTGAAAGCTTGTATCCCTTGCACGCTCGATTTGTCACAATAGTCATTTGGGAGTAGTATGGAATAATAATTAATGGGAGGCAAAGCATCTGATTGGTGAAGTGCACGTCATGTGTGAGTGATCATCTCGGCTTACATCACCCCCAAATTGGGAGTAATTGACTACCTGACTATCGTGACCAATCTACAACATCGAGCGTGTAGGGGATAAGAGTTGAATTATTCCGCAATACCCTTGAGCGTCTGAAAAAACGTTTAGGAGCAATAGTGCCTTCTTGTGATACGCGCGCTGCCATCGACTCAAGTTTTGTGTGCCATCAGTCGAAAACAAACTTACACAAAGTGTGAATAACGTATCGGAGATACAGGCTTCTCGCGCTGGGCCCAATGTCTTTTTCACTCGCTGGCAGTAGTGCACGTTGAGATTCCGTAACTCTAATGCATCCTTGTGTAGAACGTCTAACTAGTGAAGTGCGTGAAGTTTCTTAGAGCTGGCGCAAATATAACGGGTTTTGCGGTTGCGGATTGTCATAGATACCAGCTTTCAATTACAAAGTTGCCAAGACACAGTATCAGGGTGATTCTAGAGCGCTACGACGCTTTGTGAGGATGATCCGAGCACTAGTTATCCCGAATTCTGGGTTAGAGAAGCTAGCTGGTATTCGATACAGACGATAGCCGAGGCCGCTAGCATCAAAATCTTAAACGTTGCAGCGTTGGTCTCATTTACAAAACCACCTACCATCACACATAACGTTAAAAGATCGTTTTGTTGCATATATAAAACTTGAGCTGTGTTACAGACCTGATACAAGCTCAGTGCAATTGCGGTGGATGGTAGAGCCACAAGTCTCTAGGATATACATATCTCGAGCCTTTCTCCTTCTCTTCTCTCTGCACCTTAAAGTCTTTACACACGGCTCTTCCCATGTTGCAGACCCTTTTCCCAACAGATATGAAATCTGTCTGAAATGTTCAGAGAAGGGTATAACAGTTGAAGAGAGCGAGAGAGCGGGCGACCAGGAATAATCATCGATGATCACTCGCATTTGTTGCACTTCACCATGTTACTTTGGATGCTAGAAAGACTTGTTGATCGACTGATGTCGAGGACGGATGGCCCCAATATATACAAACTTGACTCCTGTATCCATAGCCATATTCGTCACTATATCTATATCCGTTTGCATATCCGTTTGCATTGATATGAGCTGCTCTCCTGAGGCATATCCTCATACACCAACTGCATATCGAACGGACCTGAGGCTCACGATGCAGGTACACATGCAACACACCAGCTTGGGCCTAAAACCCTTAACTCGCTGGAAATAAAAACTACAAACCTATTTCCTTCAGCGAATGTTTACACGCCAGCACCAGAAATGCGGATCAACTAACATGTCTCAGGTTTTCGATTGTCACTTTATAGAGCGATTGCGGCTCGCAGTTTGTCGTTATCTAATTTTGTATAACTTGTGTGAAGATCTTCGCGGGAGTATGGAGTAGGATTAATTGTAATCTGCTGTGGAGTGTATCTTTATAACTATTGAGAGCAAAACAGACTAAACTAACATGCTAACACTAACATACTTTTTAACTGTCAAATAGAAAACTTACTTAAGTCGTATCTGCATTGTGTATCTAAATTAGCGTACCTCTAGAAAAAACTTAGATAGTTAGTGAAATAAACGCTGGCACGTACAAACGAAGCAAATACAGCAAAACGGATATCAGTTTAGGACCACAACCTGGTAGCGTTCAACTTCCAATAGGTCAAGGTTGCTAAGAGTGAGGAATAGACACTACCCTGGTAGGGTTGTGTACATATAAGGTTTAGGTGTAGTTGGAGCTCGAGATTCTTGTGGTGGCGAATTGGAAGATGGACACGGTGACACGCTGTCCACTGAGGCGGATGTTGTCGTTTCTGATTGTAATTGTGTCGAGATAGCAATCGAAGCCTCGGGGTTGTGCACCGCTCTAATTGGTCTAGCTTCCGCCGCCTGCAGACAGCTTTCAAGTGCTTTCAGGCATTGCGTTTGGCTAAGGTCCGGGTTTTGGGAGAGAAATCGAACAAATATTTATACTAGGTCGTCGTTTGTGGTCTGTGTAGCATGGACTGTGGCGTCTGTATTGGCAATTCGAACTGCCTATTGGCGTTGTTACAGGGCGACCCTGGGGGAGGACTCTGACCTGTGTCTGGATGAATCGCCGCCGGCTGCGGTTTCCGACAGGTTACGTTGGCTATAGATGGTTGCCAGTTCGGAAGAGCTTTTATTGTTTCTAAATTGAGAAGGAATTTCCCTATATTGAATGATTCATCTAGGCTAGTAGTACGAACGTGTTGTTCAGTATGGAAAGCCGGAGTAGCAGGCCGGGAGTGCAGTTTGGGCAATGTATTCGATAGCATGAAGGGTCTCTCTCTCAGCGGTGATGGTGATGACGTTCGGAAAGTTTGCGTCCGACTTTTGGATAATGATTTTATGGCATTATTTTGTGTCCGCATTTTCGGTGGTGATGCTGGTGGTGATGCTAGTGGTGGTGGTGGTGGTGGTGGTGGATCTAGAGTACCCGGAACTAGGCTTCCTAAAAGTCTGTCCGGAACGAGCAGATATCTACCTGATGCTAAGAGGGGAGGAGGACGGAAGTTCAACTAGTGCATGTGGCCTCAAATATCATTGAATCCTTTTATTATCATTCTATATTCACAGCTATAGTCCAGAATGTAGCTTTATCTTAAAATACTTTCATTCTCAGCCTCATCTTATAACTGTTAATGAGATAACACACAATCATTACTGATTCTAAGTTTTGAAAGTACTATACTAAATGACCCAGGATAAACACATGAATACAATGTAATTTAGTGTTAATCATTGGGGACCTTTCCTCAAAATCATACTCGTGCTGCTATCAATTCTCTTACTTCCAATATCATTAGGAACCTAGTATTTAGAATTATGGACTCATTTCAATTCATATTATTGAGATTTCATAACAACGCAACCCTAACCCCACAAAATCCTTGGTCAAGCGAACAAAGACTGCCAACTAGGGAAAAGCAAATCAGAATCAACGTTATACGAATGAAATGAGATGACATAAGGGGTAAATAGTAGCCATGAGCCTTTGTTGAACAATATACAACCCGCCTAACGATATTGGTGGACTTTTGGAAAAGGATTTGGGTGTGGTTAACTTTGTGATTTTTGTTTTAATCATACTGTATTCACTCTACTTAGAGTATGACAGCCCCTTAATCCCCTAAGTTAACTTTGTGATCGATGGTGGGGAATCCAATTCTAGTAAAAACTAAGAAATTTTGTCACAATTCAAAACCATTCTCGTCAATACGTTTAGTTAGTGATCAAGATGGGCGGAGCCAGTTCAAGTCAGGACGGCAAAGGGTACATGCATCCATTCGGCTCGAGCATTTGCTCGAGCTTATTCGGGATACTGATTAAGGGACATTGGCTATGTGGAAAACTGATCAATCATCTCGCTCTTGCAATTAATATTGTAGTTCTTTTATCAGACCGCGAGCATAAGGCTAACTAGTTAATCTGCTACAGTCTCTCCCGCCAAGAGTGGGGTCGGTTCGAGCTTCGATTCCAAAGTGGACTCTCGCAGACTCTCGCACGATTTTCCGACCCTGGAAGACCGTCCTCCACGTGATATAAGTTCGGCGGCAACTTGATGCGAACAACCCCACTTCCTACCAGAGATCTGCCGGTGCAAGGATTTAGTTATGTGAGACTTCATTAGTACCCCACTTCACCGCTCTGCCGTATTATTTAAATCCTATCTGGGCAGCGCGAGACAGTACCAGTGAAATTTAGCAGTTTCTACCTTGAGGAACCGCATCAACTGCCTCGTGTTGCATGAATCCCGCATCCCCGAATACATGATGGTGGGATTAAACAAGGACCCGTCATGCATATCCTATGCATGCAAGCACACTCGTCATGCACCCATTGGCAGCCTGCTTTTCGTGCGATTACTGCCTTACAAAGGTTTTACCACTGGGCACACATGGAAGTAGAAGTGCGTATTCACACCTGACATTTTGTGGATTCGTTTTGGAGGCAGCGTATATGGGAGACGATGATCAGGGGAACGCTGAGTGCGTATTGGATTGCGGCAAAACACATCCAAACGCTACAACTCGTTCAATTGGGTGATATGTATATTTGTCAGGGTGATGTGGTGCAACCACTACAGAACTATTTAAGCTTCCTCTCCCCTCAGAGAAACAAACTAACCATCCTACCAAGGGTCCCTTACCAACTAAAATGTTTGGTGAGCATTTGTGCCAGTTTACTTTATGCTGTTGTCAGTATCTTCATGTAGAGTTTGAAACAGAACTGATTACATTTTATGGGAGTGTAGCTATCTCCTTGACTAGTTAGTAGTGAAGAAGCTAGTTCTTATAGTATATATATGAGAAGGGTACCTGTTATTTTGTAGAGAAGACACATGACTTCACCTTGAACAGGATTCAGGATCTCTTCTACCCGCTGGGATCATATAGAGAGTGTTGCGATATAAACTATTCCACCGATGAAGTGTGTGAGCATCTTTACAAATGGTATAATTGGAAGGTGTTACGCTTTGAATATTGTTAGTGACAAATGTGTCACAGATATACACTTTGGGATTCCGACGTTGTTGGGTGACACTGTTTGGTGGTTTTAGAGTGTTGCGACGCTTGATGATGATGGCACGAGCACTACTAGTTATATATTAAGGATAGATTTAGAATTGGCGAATCAATGGTTCAGCTTGACTGAGGGCTAGTGGAAGCGAATTGGCGGGTGGGAATCGACTGGCGGCTAGTGGGGGCGAACCCCCCTTTGACCAGCGGCTGGCAGGGGCGAGCAATTTGGCCAACGGAAGGGGTATGTAAAAGGAACGGAGCGGCAGTGGTTAGGCAAAGCAGCGCCTTCAGCTTCAAAAAACCCGCCCACCCGCATCCCTACTTATACTGATGCTTGCTCTGTATGTTTTCGACTCTACACCCAGTGTTCGCAACCGTCCCGTCCGTCCGGGATTGGTCAGGACGGGGACGGACGGCAAGAATCCGTCCGTCCGAGAGCAGGACGGAGACGGCGCCGTCTTTTTGAGGCTGGACGGAGACAGACGGAAAGGACGGCCGTCGACGGAGAAGTCTTAGCGCACATAACAAAAATTACAAGAAAATCATTTCAATTACTA
>Ga0307515_10022350_pt1 | contig 11150 bp, 5 predicted proteins | sample 17_EM_MG_FD_194513 | JGI IMG/M metagenome (GOLD analysis project Ga0307515, IMG submission 194513) | Populus trichocarpa ectomycorrhiza microbial communities from riparian zone in the Pacific Northwest, United States - 17_EM | ecosystem: Host-associated > Plants > Roots > Unclassified | place... | reverse complement strand
CATGTTGTTTGTATAAAAAAAAAAAGTTAATCTATCCCTTAGTAGCACCCAAAAAAAAAAGAGAGTAAGAAACCCTTTAGTTTTTCTAAACCAATTATTGCCTTGAATATCGCATATTTCTCTTTGACATTATGAATAATGATAATGATACATAGTAGGTTAAAAAGGCATAAACTTATGATAAAATGTTTTATGCTAGTATGAACAACCTATGCTACAGGTTATTACCTATTAATTCAAGTAGTTTGTGTTTGAAATGAGAAAAGATATTTTTTAATTCCCCATGTTAGGGGCAAATAAAAAAAAAATAGCAAAGCTCCAAGCAAAATTCTGAAACAACACCCTCATCGCATATCCAAAATAACCCAAAAAAATTAAAATTTAAAAAAATAACAAAGAAAAATGTTATGGAAAAGCATAGCAAAAAATGCGCCCATTAACTTATGGTCAATGGTGAGGGAAATTTTTTTAAAAAAATAACAATGAAAATTGAACATCAAGGAGTGTGCATCGAAAACATGAGTTCATGTAACATGATGAACAGTTTATGGAAACATCTAGTGTATCTAGAAGCAATTCTAATTCTTTTATTTCATAAATACACGTCTTAGCCCGCATTACAAACATGCTTGGCAGTGTGGTAGCGATTACTTTTCAAATAATTTTTTGTGCTGAAATGCATGTTAATGATGTTTTTTCATTTTTTAAAAATTATTTTTGATATCAGCACATCAAAACGATCTAAAACATACAAACCATATTAAATTTTAGCAAAAAAAAATTAAATTTTTTTAGGAATACGGTTTGCACCACGTTTCCAAACAGTTTTGTACATCTCTTTACAAGCGTTTTCTAATCAGAAGTTGAGATATCAAGGTTGATATATTGCAACCTCAAACAACAAAATTCAAAGGATTATAACTTTGTTAACATTATATATATATATATATTATTCATGGTGCTAAAGAAATTTCTAAACACTTAAGAGGCAAATATAATTTTTTGCAAACTTTGTGCATATACATTTTTCTAAGCCAACAATAGTTTAAAACCATTTCAAAGAATATTTCAACCTCATTTAAAAAAAACAAAAAAAAATATCTTGTCACGTGGGTCACCGTTCTATTAGCAAAAACTACCCAAGCTTCTATTTTCTTGAAAATATTTCGAGGAGGTTCCAAGGTGTGTTTATTTGTCAAGGAGAAGTGTCTTTATTTGTTAAAAGAAATATGTTGAGAAGGTGTTGAAGAAGTTCAGAATAAATTAGATGCATTCACCGAAAAGAAAAATTGGATCTAATACATAACTCTCATCGAGCCATCATTTACTCTGGTCAAATTGGATAGTAACCGATCCAATTAGAGAGGTTATGTTGAACGAACAACAGAATAATCATATAGAATTACCATCCTTGATTGAGAATGACGGGTGGTGTCATCATACTTCTTCTTGTTACCATCTTTGCTTGAAAACTTTGCTCATTATTTTTTTATTAGCTTAGCTTGTGTTTCAATCTAAACAAGTTGGACGATGCTATTGCAAAATTTCATGGCATTTGTAGACTCAACCCAGCTACAACGTTAATTTTGCACTATGGCGATAAAATTAAGGCTGCTCCTTGGACAGCATGGAATGCCAAGTAAATACAGGGGAGAAGATGTAAGTTGTAACATGGCAACATTAAAAGAGAAATCGGCTTGTTTGAATGCATACGAGGTTTGTGTTTTAAATTTTATTCCAAGTTTATGTTTGTTACCTTGTTCTATAAAAGTACATGCATTTTAAAGCAAATAAATGTGATTGCTAGAATTAGCGTATTGAAATTTGAAACAGCGAGCTTCCATTAATTTGACCTGTTTTATGAAAAGAGAGAAAAAATCATAACCAGAGAACAGAAATTGCCGACTCGGTTTAAAGTAAAAAGTTTACTATTGTCGTAACTTTACTCATCCAATGGTATACAATAACGCTATTGTCATAAAGAAGCTATTTGTTTCTTTTAGCGCACACACAATTTAACACATTTACAAGGACTTCAGACAACTGAAGTGTGAAAAAAAACAAAAAAGTAAAAGAAAAGAAAGGACTATTACAATTGTATTAATCTGATTTACAGTGTGTTAGCGTCAGGCTTCAAATCAATTATGATGACAGCGCAAGCTCTGCCCATGCCAAAGAAGATGCCTTGAAGTCGGCAGGTATAGTTGTATCAATTCTGCTCTCTAGAATGGTACTTAACTCCTGCATGGAAGGCTGCTTAGCGGGGTCTGGATGGATGCAAAGGTTTACCACTTCACATATAACATTGAGGTCCTCGAATCTGAAATGCTTCAACTCGGGATCCACCACATACGCCATTGCTTCCGGTAGTTCGAGGAAGTCCTTAGCCTATAGAATAGAGAAGTTTTTAAGCCTTTCGCCACTTGAGTTATATGGGCAATAATTTTTCCAGACACCTGTTTCTTTGAGGTTACCTATAATGGAAATCTGTGAATGTTTAACTACAAAAGATTTCTTACCCAATCTACTAAGCGCCCCTTGTCCTTGCAGTGTGGAGGTCTTCCGCTGATTATTTCCAATAATAGAACACCAAAAGCATAAATGTTCCCTTGGACATCGAGATGGCGTCCCTCCAGAGAATTTGGAAGCACACAAATAGCACCTTGGCCGCCTATGGAGCCTGAGTTCTTCTCTGATCTTGCAAGAATACTCTTCCAACTTTCAAAATCAACCAACTGAGGGACAACCAAATAGAAATTTCAGAGGAACACAATTTATAGGGGTAAGGAATGACATGTACTAGATTTCTGGTTACAGAAGACAGTTTCAGACATATTGAAAGATTTTACATGCTTAAACCAATGAATGTACCCTAGAAATGAAGTGTGGCCAAGGTCATTGATTTCCAAGCTACCAAAGCTCATAAGTTTTCCAGTTCTCGGATAAGAGTATAATGATAGAATGTTTGATATGATTCATTTGGGTTACATAAGCGAACAGTGACCATAGCTAAAAAAATTTAACTTATCTGAGGGGAATTCAACCTCGCAAACAATTCCCATTTTTTCTATGATATATCAAAAGGGAAGTGCCAACAGACTTAGGAACACAATTTTTCATCCTTGTGTAGAATGGGTTGAGTTTAACCTTGTTTATAAAAATAGAGCGAGGCATCACTGAGTACCTTAGGGGAAAAGTCCTCTGTGAGATACACAGAACTGGAATTTAACTCTGATATAGTAAAAGGTGGATCAAGTTCAGCATGAAAGTACTTCAGTCCACGAGCAATGCCTATAATGATTTTCATGCGCCGTGTCCAAGTTAACTGGCATCCTTCTCCATCTGCATCCGTGCAGGTTGTTTGATCAACTTTAAGCAAGTATATCACATTTTACGAATGTTGATTGTCCCAAGCAAGAAACTCGACTTACAGTGAAGGTGCTCATACAGGGTTCCATTTGATGCATATTCAAAAACTAACATCCTCGTAAATGGAGTGCTCTCACTACAATAGCCCAGCAACTTTCCTGCATTCTCATTATTTAATCTTGCCAAATCCGCCACCTGAATTGGATAAAAAATTAATAAAAAAGCATCTCAAAAAAGGCTATCCCAAATTTCTCAGCTTTTACATCTGTAGTTGTTCAGTGTCTTTTCTTTATAAAAGCTTTATACAAAAAAAATTGCAGTGACAAGGAACAAGTCTTCACCTCTCTCTGAAAATAGAGTTCAAGATAGCCTGTCCAGTGTTCTTCTTTGATGCAGAGGGATATGACAGCAATCTCAGGGCCACCTTTCACAGTGCCCTTGTAAACCAAACTGTCTGGAGAAGAGCCAATAATGTTACTGAAGTCTTCACAGGCTACTTCAAGCTCCATCCTACTGAATCTCACTACATCTTTTAACATCTCAGAATCTGTGTGAAATATACGCACAATAAGACAACACAAATTACTTTTAAAAACACTTTTAAATAACACTGAAGCATAGGTAATGGTTCGGTAATATGGAAGCAAACCTATGTATACTGTCACATGGTCCTTCTGACTCGATGATTTCTTCCAAGGGATTATGAGAGAAGATTTGTCCTTGCATCTCTGAAGAGCAGTTATAAAGGCGATAAGAAAGAGACAGCCCACCATGGTTCCTGTCACTATTTCCAGAGCCAAAAGCCAGGCAGGTTTTGATGCCCTAGGATGCTGGTTGGATAAATCTTCAGCAGGCTGTTGCTTGGGGTTTGTTGTTTGAGGGGTTCTGGCAGGAGGAGCATGATCTATAAAAGGAATTAATCAGTCAGTATAATCACCGTAATTTATTACTGGCCACCAGACACACCTGTTATTACAAGGTTCAGTTGGACAATAGGTTATTATACAGACAAAAGCAACACCCTCTCCATCCCAATTTGAGCTTTATGTAAGCAATGCCAGAAGTACTAAGGACAAAGGAGACTAGGAGAGTATAAGAGCCCATGCATTTGGGTTAGGTCTTCAACATCTCCCCTCAATTCCAAAAAACAAAAAAATAGAATCATGTGAAAGTTGGGGCCTTTGAGAGTAGGGCAACACTGTTTAAAAAACCTAAAGATTTGAATGTCACACACCACACTCATTTTGGAGCACAGACTAAAAGAGAAAGAAATCTCTATCCAATTCTTATGTTGAGGAACAAAAATCAAGCTTTTAGCATGACAAGGCATTTATGATGATATATCACTACCAATTCACATAGAAACAGACAACCTCATGCTCATACTGTGCATACCAGGGGGATTGCTCTTCATTTCAAACATTAATGTCCATAGACATATTGACACACAGTAGTGTAGTTCACAAATACAGCAATGGGAGCCTGAAGGCTGAAAGAAAACCATTTCATACGTACCACAAAGAGAAGAGGAACGCTGTCTCAGATCTTTGTTCTGAAGGCAGTTCCCTTGGAAGCTTGTGCTGAATGACATACGTTTTAACATAGTAAGCTTATGTAGCATTCACATCCTAGTAGGAAAAAGCTTAGAGTAAGCTTATGTACCTCGGAAGATACCCCAAGCACTTAGGAATGCTCCCAGTAAAGAAGTTGTAGGAGAAATCAGCCACTTTTAATTCAGATGCTTGACACAGGCCAGTTAAGTTTGTGTTTGAGGCATACCTGAAGCAGGAGTGAATTATAAGTAACAAATTTAAAGAATAAAAAACACAAGGTTCAACTGATTAAAAATGATCTTATATCTCATTCTAAGGCTTCAGATTTCTGGCGAAACTGTTTTTCACTCATACAATCACATTCTTGTACAACATATTTAAATAAGAATGGTATTGTTGCTTAATAGAATTTCTTTCTTCCCTCTAATTTGCATCATAAACAAAGAGTTATGTGCTTTCAGAATTATACTTACATTCCATACGCACTAGAAGTGAAATCTGAGCTGCTACTAGCAGGAACAGATCCTTGAAATCTATTCCTATCAAGCCGTAGTTCTTGAAGGGACTTCAAATTGCCAAGTTCAGGAGGCAAGCTTCCTGTTAATCCATTGGACTGAAGGTTTCTACCACAACATAAAATGAGAAAGTAAGAAAAAACTCAAATAACGCCAACCATATAAGTCCAATTGCTAACCACAATAAGAAATTCTTTTACATTTTAATGACACTGATTAGATTTGCAATCTCTGGAGGAATAGGGCCCGTTAATTGATTTGCTCCCAAATCCAAGACCTGGAGGTATTTCAACATTCCCAGTTCTTTTGGTATAATCCCAATCAGATTATTACCGTGCAAGATTCTACAAAACATCAAAAACACCGAAAAAGAAAAAAGCTTTAAATACAAAGCATACGTATCAGTATAGCGAAAAGAAAGGGAAGAGGAAGAGCAAAGAAACATACAGTTGTTGCAAAAATTTGATCTGACCCAATTCCGGGGCAAGAAATCCCCTTAAAGAGTACCCAGTTATGTTTCTGCAAAAACAGAATTCCAACAGATAAATGGTCAAACTTGATTCACTGATAAAATGCACCTACACATATACTATGCATCAGGATCTAACTTTAGAAAGACTATAACGTATCTAATCCTGAAGTTTGACAAAGAAAAAATTGACGGGTCATATCTTACATCTTTACAACATGGTCTCCAGCAAAAGAGCAGGAAATGCCTGACCAACCACAAGGATCTGCATCTAAGGCATTCCAACTGGACAAAACCATATGCGGGTCTTCATATATAGCTTCCTTGAATGCTGTAAGTGCCCAAACTGTTCAGAAGTTCATAAATTCCATTTAGTGAAGAGTACTAGACTCTATAATTACCAAAGTCCAGCACTTTCTCAGGTCAGTAAATTTCAGTACCGTGCATTACTTTCAGATCACATGACTTCCAATGCCACTAACGGTATTAGGTCACATAGTAAATGCAGGAAGAACCCAAGTTCGAATCTTGAAGTTTTCACATTGATTACACCATAACTAACACAGCTCAATTCAGCCTAGTGACACTAGTTAGCTCACTTTCAGATCATGAGAATTCAAGTTTATCGTCTTTTCCAACTTTTTATCAGCAAAACAAAGCATTTATATATAAAAAAAAGAATCAAGATCTGAGAACTTGAGTGATAATGCATACCTTCATCTCTGGCAAAGGGGTCACAAGTCACAAAAAGAAGAAGAGAAAAAACAGAAAGAAGCTGAAGCGAAGCATAGGATCTCATTTTTACCCTGCAAGAAATCTCTACTCCTCTCTCTTTGTTTCAAGAAAACTAAAAAGATCCAAAACATGAACCCAATAACCAAAGAGAGAGCAATAGAAGGGAAAAGGAACCAGGTTGATTGGCGAAGTGGGTTTTTATAAAGAAACCACAAGAGAGTTCAAGTCTTTGATTGCAATGTGGTAGTGATGAAGTGAAAGCTTCGTTTATCTTGAAAACAAGAAAACTATCCCTACTCCTCTAACTCTAGTACTTACTAAGTTTAAGCATAAATTCAAGATTTGGCAACAACCTAGGAAAGCAAAATCACTTCAACTGTACACGCAAAAGCAAAGCAAAGATGGGAGAGAGAAACTTTGATTCCAAGAGAAGTTTTGTTAGTACTTAACACTGTAACTACTTCAGGGCATATCTTAAGGGGAAGAGCCAAATGGCCTTTTATCTTTTGTTTTTTCAGTTTAAAAAAACAGATATATTGGAAAGTCATAATAGTATTTTTTAAAAAAAGTTATTTTTATATATTAGTTAAAAATTATAAAAATTTATTTTATACATTTTTATACAAAAAAATTTAATTGGAGCTATATTAATTAATTATAATTAATAAATAATTTTATTAATATCAAATATATTAAAATATAATTGACTTTTCTAAACGATTTTTTTCTATTGACATAAATAAAAAATATATTTATATTATTTAAAAAATAACATTATTAATTTGACCTCTCTAAATAGTGGGAGATGCTCTTGCTAGGCTGTAAAGAAAGCTACTTAATTAAAGTTATTTAAAAAATCATCGCTTGTTCATTTGCCTCCTAACCTTTTTTTTCTTTTCCGAGAGAAAATTGGTTTTTAAAGGCTTTAGATTTGAAAATAATTTATATAATAAAAAAATATCTTAAATGAAATCTTAAAAGTATAGTTTTAAAATCCGGTCCTGCCCGGCTGGTCTACCTGGGACGCCGTTTTGAATTTTTTAAAAAATAGAGATTGATCCGACCGACCCGGTGACTGGTCAAAACCCAAAACTCGAGTCTTAAACCAGACCGTCCAACGAACTGGGTTTAAAAACTATGCTTAAAAATGAAACATGGCTATAAAAACCCACCGTCACAATTTAAACAAATAATGATAAAGACATAACATGATAGTCAAACCAATCAACACGATGAAAAAAAAGGAGATATTATTAGAAAAGCAGTACGTAGTTTACTAATAAAGGTTAAAAACATTATCCTCCATGCAGAAAAGAAAGACCGACCTACCATAATAATTATGTATGAATCTTATTCACAGGTGCGAGAAACAACATTCTTTTGAAAATATTGAATGATTTAGGAATTAAATATTAAACCTTCTTTCATGAAAATTACTTTACATATTTCATTTTATCAACTTTTTCTTGTATGCAAAATTATTATTAAAAAAAAAAAAAAACTAATGGAGCTCAATGAAATTTCACTGTAGAGGCACACTAAAAATATTGTGTACTGTAATAATTTAATAGTGATTTTTTCCTTATTAAACAAACTATTAGACTGATTTTTAGAGGTAATACGGTTGTTTTAGGATTCATTGGTTATTATCATATTAATTAAGGTTAACTTGGTCTTTTTATATTTTTTAAAGTGCTGTAAATTAATTACATCATACTTAAAAACATAATTTATTTAACTGAAAGCTAAGAGTGTTTTTAGATTTTAACTCTTTAAAGCATAATAAAATGATTAAATTTTATTTAAAAGTAAAAAATAAAATAAATAAACTAGCATCTAAGGACATTTTTGGATTTTCATCGTTATTTTTTAGTTGTAATTAAGTTGATCAAGGAGCAATTTTGTATTTTAATAAATATAAAATATCATTCAAAAAACAAAAATAATTGGCGTGTGCAATGCATGCATCAGCAAATAGAAGACTCTTGTGCTCTTTGAGCAGTGTGTGAAGCATCTCTTATCGGCCAAACACCACCTTCCACAACGATGTTGGAAGTGTTTAGACATCCTTTTTTTGGTGGCTAGACATGTGTCGACAACACGGTGATTGAGCTCCGATAAACTTTTTTTTCTCCCTCTTTTCTCTTTCCTTGTCTCAGGTCTCACGTTTGCCCTTCCAAAATTTAAATGTGCTTTGTTAGTTTGTATTTGTATCAATCTTGGTCCTTATTTTTTTTATTACTATTATTTGAGTGGTTTTTAAAGTTTATTTTTTTAATTTTGTTTTTATTTAATTTGAGTATCTAATTTGATCCTCGTTATTTTGATTATTATTTTTATTATTATTTTCTTGATTTTTTTTATTTTTAAATTTTATCCCTTATATTTCATTTAGTTTTATATTAAATTTGATCCTCATTCTTTTTATTACTATTTATTTTTGGATTACTAGGAATCTTGCTTCATGAATTTTTCATGTTTTTCTTTTATGTAATAATTATGGTCTCATGATCCAGGCTACAAGTTTTGAATATTAGCCCGATTTAACTTTAGTATTTTTTTAGGTTTTTTTTAAATTTTATTTTCTGATATTAAATTATTTGCCCTGATCATTTGACTTCTTTGTTTTTTTTTTGGCAATATCCACAAAAAAATGATATGAATTTTGAAAAAAAAAAAAGGTGCTCTCTTACTTTAGGTTCTGGGAAAAAAGAGAAATGTGAAGAACACAAGCTCAATTAGGCCAAAGTGGGCTCTTTTTTTGTGTTAAAAAATCCATAATTAGAAGCAGGAGGTCCCATATCCAGTGTTCGCGCCAGTAATCATGTGCCGCATTCTCAGTTCATTTAAGACTGTTTGGTATTTGTTGCTGATTGCTTTTAAAATAATTTTTATTTAAATAATATTTTTTTAGTTTTAAAATTTTATTTTTAATATTAGAATATGAAAATAACTTAAAAACATAAAAATAAATAATTAATTTTTTTTTTCAAAAACACGGCACACCAAGTTGCCAAACAGGTTAGTATCACCCACTTAAGCTACTCCAATATGATATGATGACAATATTAACCTCATATCTTCTCATGAAACTGTTACGATTTCGTGGTGCTAAATAACAGGTGGTTGGTACAGATGCGAAATGTTATTTCAGCTCATATCCACCGTTGGGCTTGCTAAGTTACAAGGCAGTCCATAACCATTATAATTTTCTATATTTATATATATCAATCAAAAGACTTGAATCTATAATTTTTAATTATTGAATATCTTTTTTAATTATATAGTAACATGAGATATTTATACACCTCAATCACATTAAATTACCTCATAAATGCAGGATGTGGCAATTTCTTTTTCTTTTTGTTTAGGTTACATTTTTCTTCTTACAAATTATTAGAGGTAACAACATTTTACGATAAGTCTTCTTATTTCATTTTTTTAAAGAATAAAAATACTCAATGTCATGCCCATTGTCATGGTGATTTTTTTTTAATTAAGGTTTCTTATATTTATGTCGCTCTTTATAAGAGGTGAGTTTTGCATGAACTCTTTTTGATCTGGACACCTCTCAAAATACATTAAAATTAGATTTGAATGGTTTGCAACTTGACCCAATAAGAACCTGCCTTAAAGAACCAAAATTATATGCAATGATCACTTCCACCCTATGCCTATAAAGAAACGTAAGTAAGTAGTATAAAATCACAGCGAAGTTGATCAATCCTTCAAAGAATTTGTAAGTTCAATCAAGAACTTAGTATGAGAATCACTCAATCACATAAAAGATAACAAGAATATCAATTTCTTTATTAAAAATAACTTTTTTTACAAAAAGTTTATACAAAAGAGTATTTATACTAGAAAAAATCATAAGCCTAATATGATACCCCTAACGAATATGAATAAATCTAATAAATAATATTAAATCAATGCACCCAAATTTAAATAAAAGCCCTAATATCTCTAAAAGGTCTAATAATAATTAAAATAATTATTCAACTAATTTAAATAAAACTAATATCATTTTTATAATTTGCTAGCAGAATTAAAACTCAACTTCAAATGCATGGTTCTCTCTTGTATTAATGAATTAAAAGGATTACAATATATCAATGGAAATATATAGATGCTGATTTTCTAATGAAACTAGAATTGCATGAAATTTTTTTCTGTAGATCCAGTTATGATCAAAACAGTAGTGAAATGTTAAAATTGACAGATTTGAATCTCCATTTTTTTTTCTTTTTTTTCTCTTTCAATTGTCTATTTTGTGCCTATCATTTCCCCCCTCTCCAACTTGCTCTTCTCTTCTGTGGATCTTTTTTCTTCTACTTATTACCTCATTAATCTCCCTTGCATCCGTTAGTTTTGTTTTGAACATCCTCACTCTTTCCCCATAGTCTTTTCTTCCCTGATTCGCCCCATAGTCTTTTCTTCTCCATCTACCCTCTGTTTTGTACTCATTTTCTCTCCTGTGTAAAAGAAAGAAAGAAAGAGATGGAAAAA
>Ga0307515_10022349_pt1 | contig 11150 bp, 9 predicted proteins | sample 17_EM_MG_FD_194513 | JGI IMG/M metagenome (GOLD analysis project Ga0307515, IMG submission 194513) | Populus trichocarpa ectomycorrhiza microbial communities from riparian zone in the Pacific Northwest, United States - 17_EM | ecosystem: Host-associated > Plants > Roots > Unclassified | place... | reverse complement strand
TCTTCCCGTAAAGGGTTTAGAGTACCATAAGCTTTGTACCTAAATATTTGTATACCAAGGATTTGTTTTGTAGCTTCTAAATCCTTTATTTCAAACTATTTTGACAACTCTTATATTATCCTACTACTATATATGGATGACATGCTAGTTATAGGATCTAGTATTGAAGAGATCAATAAATTGAAGGGGAAATTGTCAAAGCCAGTAAGCACCCCTTAACTAGTCATTTCAAACTAAGAAGCAATCACTAAAGACATAATAAGAAAGGAACTACAAGAGTATAGTTCCTTCTGCATCAGCAATCGAAAGTATCATGTGTGTTATGTTCTGTACAAGATCCTGTGCAAAATACTAATCTGCAGATAAAAGGAATAACTACAGAGAAATTGGAAGTATGTATATCTTCAGTTGGTCTTCAGAGATAGAGATCAATATGGCGTCATTTGTCTCCTAGTGGAAAATTATTATACGTGGAATCAAATGGTAGCAAAGAAAACCAAGAAAAAATAAAATAAAATGATATGTGCAATGTCTACATGGATGTCCAAGATGACTGCATGGTAAGTATAAAAAAATGGCGGCAAGTTTGGTGGCTGAAAATGATAAAAATGGTGGGGGCAAACTTTCGATGGTTTGGCTATCATTACTGACTGAAAATGGAGAGGTTTTTTCCTCCATTTCATCTATAAATAGAGGTATTGTGAGAGCTGAAATATTGCACTATGTAATTAAGAGCATGGGTGCACTAAGTGGGTTGAGTTGAGAAGTGTTTTTTCCTCATTCTAATTTATATTTTCTCTCCAATGAGTAAAATCAGAAGCTTTGTAAAAGTAAGAATTTTTATCAAATCACGTTAAGACTTTGTGTTTTGTGTTTGTGCATCAATCTACGATCCTAACACAGCATATACTAACAATCCTTGTCATGCTGACATATCTCATCACCCACAACTCGCATGCTATCCACTAACCTGTAGGTTAAAAAGAATACTTTGTAAAGATCAATAGCGTCATAAAGTGCAGTGTCTGTATAATGAAAAGCTAAGGTAGTTCAGAACAACAAAGATAAAAATGGATGCTTATGCAAAAGTATAAATTAGTATGATACAGTACACAAGTACAGGCTAAAGCGTGAGCCTGGGAGTCACGCACAGTGTAATCAAACCTAGCAGATAGTGTTTTACAGTCAAAACCAGGAGCACGGAGAGTAAGCCCAGAGAAGGAAATTGGAGGAGGCTCATACAGAGAAGTAAGGAAAAAAATTTTAAAAAGATGAAAATGAAAAGAAAAGAGGAGCTGCTTCACTGTTCACGGCACCTGGAAAAACCAGTTCTTTTTCCATATTTGTTAATAATTATAGCAATTTCGAAGCAACGAATTCAGAATTTATGACTTCTCTGAATGTTCTCTTAACGATTGAGATCCAATTACTTTAGTGCTCCTCTGGACATCTAATCCCATTAATTTTGCCTTGGACTGCTTACCTATGATTCACCAAGACACCAAAATGAAGCTTAGGATATGCATTCAAGTCGGCCATGATGGTCCTCGAGGGAAATGACAAAAAAAATCAAGATTCAAGACACGACATGGTTCTGATGTTGTAAGGCATCATAGAATCATGGTGAATGCTGCTTTGGTGTTGAAGTTTTCTTTCCTATCGCAACGATCAATCAGAACATATCATGCCGGTTGGCGGTCAATCTCAGTAGCTAAGCTTGATTTTGTCATTCATGCAAAACGAGGGAGGTCAGTGGGAGACACTGTGCCACTCGGCCAAAATGGCGATTGCGCGGCCCCCTTGAAAGCAGCAATGATCGAGCATCAGTGTGAGAGCTAGACCTAGGCCATTGAGGCAATAAACGTACCTTAATGTTGAAGACCTAGTTATAAAACAATTTGGAATCCCAATTTTCCTTCACCTTTCAAACATAAGAATTCTACTTCATCTTTAATGTACGACGAGAACGCACCTAAGCATTTACAGCCATTTTAAATTGCTCTGGAACACGAATTAAGGGAGTCTGGATTGCTCCAGGCTTGCCAAGCTGACCACAAGCAGCCATCTGATCATCGCCTTTACTGTATCGCATGAAAACAACGCACTTGGCTTCTGCCAAAATATTTCTGAACTTGATCATTTTCTCTGTACTGGTTGGTCTAAACTGGGATCCACAGTGAGGATTAAATTGAATGAGATTGATCTTGCATGGAATGCCTTGAACAAGATCAATAAGCCTGTATGCATCATCATCACTGAAAACAAACAATTATCAATGTTGACACTACAACACAACAATTTCAAACAGATAAATAAATTGGATTATTGACTCCAAAGCTATTTTTGAATTAACATGCTATGAAGGCTAAGCAAAGAAAAAGCCTCAGCTTTTTCAAGACTCTGGTCAATAATGATGGATTTACACTAAGTCTAATGCTAAACATTGAGAGAGAAAAAATAACAAGAAAAAAACATCCAAGAATACACATGGGCAATCGGGTCCAATGCAGAAAATGCTCAAGTTTCGCCCGCTAAACCACTTAGCTACCGGGATTTCTTCTCACTTTCCTTTTTTTAATATTCTCAAAGGAGAAGATTCTTCTTTTTACCAAAACCCCCTTTAAGATCATGATCCAAAGGTCCATGAGTTTCTTGAATTTTTTTTCTTGTTCTTTATCCTTAATGTTTAGCATTTTTTTTACACTAAACTGGGCTGAAGAAGTATGACATGTTGCCAACTTTGCCCACAATGTTTAGCTGAGCAATTTTCCAAAAGTCAGTCATTACTTTATGACAGCCAGGCTAACAAAACTAGCCTTCGGTGCCCTGGGTTCTTTTCCTACCTTTAGGTGGATTTTCTTATGCCAGTGAGCCAGGAAGGATTATTTCCCTTGATATAATCAAGGTATGTTTCCATCTAATTGCACTCTCTACTGGAGTACATACATGTTAACCAATGAAAGGCATTACTCTAGTTTTGTAATTCTTTACTTTATGTTTCAAATTCAGCTAAAGTCCAACTTCGTAGAATCTGATTATTCAGCTACAGTCCAACTTCTTGGAATTCACATGTTTTTGTTAAAGAAACTTCATTAAACAAAGACAGGATGTATTAGGTTGCTTTTGGTAATAACAATTGATTTTGGACTCTACTGAAATAATGGAACATGTAACATAAATCATTTACAGTAATCTTTTCTCTGGTACCTCATTAAGATATTTTTATTCAATAAATGATTTTGTTAACCCTTATACATATTTCAACATTACTATTGTAAAGAATGTTTGTACAAAGTGTGTTTATGGAAGCTGTATTAGGTTATCTAAGCTAAAATGAATCAGAACACCTTAGCTAACAAAACTTTGTGTTACCTTATGTGCAAACGGTTTGAATATGTTATGCCCTATCCAGTTGTAGGTGACACTGGGCAACATATGGACTTGTCTCTGATATCGTGACACCCTAGCAGCTACCTAGCACTACTCAGGGTTTGAAGAGCTCCACCTCTTGACAAGTGTGCATGTCTATCGTTTTTTCTTCTCTCTTTGTTAAGGGCACAATTGTATATATTTGTTTGTTCATTCTTTGAGATCTGCCAAATGTAATTTATTTAGCTACCAGCTGTGTACTTACAATTGTTTCTAGTTATAATCTTATCACTATTTTGATTTGTGTTGTAACAATTTTGTAAATAAATATATTTATATTTTAGTTATCATCCGTTCCTTTTAATTTGCATGCAAAACCCATAAATCATGGATCATGGATAAAATGTTTCTAAGTATATGGTCTGCATGCTGAGTTGCTGACACAACATAAGTAAAAACATCCTAACCAAATCATCATCTTCATCACCCAAAATCGAGATAATCCCAGATAGAAATGCCACACAAATAAATATGCTCAGTATATTGATGGACCAAATAGTTTTGATCTTTCTTAGTTGCAAAAGAAAACTAATTGAGTTGTAAATGTCAATTTGGAGATCTAAGATTAAATAAGAATGCTGCATTTGCACATCATAGGCTGCACAAAACAATAATACTCACATGAAAAAAAATGCAAAGGAAAAAAGGCCAATCTAACCTGTCATTTACTCCTTCAAGCATCACATACTCAAATAGAACTTTGTAGCTATTCTTTAAGCCAAGTTCCTCTCTAAGCGTTTGAAGAAGCAACCCTAAATTATACTTCCGATTAATCGGCATGATCCAGTTTCTGACCTGCATAGTTTGTTATAACAGAGATGGTCAATCACATGTGCACATTTCTCCAGTAAATCAAGATAAAGTGGAATGAAATGTACCTCATCAGTCGTAGCATTCAAACTAACAGCTAAAGCACAGTTGGATTCATGGAGGAAACGTTTCAATTGAGGAACAAGCCCACTAGTAGAAACAGTGACCTTGCGAGGACTGAAGTGAAGGCCCTGGTCATGCACCATAATGTCTGCAGCTTTAATAACACTGTCAATATTTTGAAGTGGCTCTCCCATTCCCTGCAGGTACACGTTTTTATGCCAATAATTAGAAAAGCTTTCTTGGCAAGTTTGAAGATTCAAGAGTCTGTTCTTGGAGAAAAAGATTAGTTCAACTCCTGGTCAGCAGTTGTCTTATAATACAAAGTAGATAACAACATTTGTTAAGCAGCATTTTAAGAACCAGAAGACATACCAAGAGCAGTGGACTGCTTTTTAATGTAGCATTTTGATGGAAGAGAATCATATATCAATTGAGATTTACAGTTGCTTGGAAAATTCATAGAAGTGATGTGGTGTTTTGGTGATTGTCATACCTAACATATAAAAATAATGGATAGTCTCAGTCATAACCTACTTATATTTGAAGTATTGGGTTTAAGATGCTTGCTCCGAGTGGAGCTTACTAATGAGCTTGGGAGAAAATCTAGAAACCCTAGAATGAGAAAATACCAACTAAGCTTAAAGCTTGAATTCAAAAATCCATAATTAACATGCTTGTACAGGATTATGAATTTCATTTTTCTTAAATCAAATGTATCCATCTATAATGAAAGAAAAAAAAGTAGACTGAAGACAGGTCTCCATAGTTGCTCAGTTTTTCTACCACATTTACATAAATAATGACAGTGGTGATGGAAAGGCAGTCATGAAATAATTCTTTTTTCCTAATAAAGATTTAAAATAACACTGATTTGGTAGATCCATAACGCTCGATTGAGATCTAATTTTGTCAAAACTAAGAGGAAAAGCTTTCACAAACTAAAAGACTTTCTTGATCATACACCTACCATAAATACAACATTAGTGAAGGGACCAACTTCATTTGTTAGGAGACGTTGTGCAAAAACAGCCTGCTCTACTATCTCAGCTGTGGACAGATGCCTCTTCAAACCCATCCTGAAAAACCAAATTCATGTAACATGAAAATGCACCTTATTAGTGGCAAGAACATGAATAGTTTAAACACAAAGTCCCAAAGTGGAAGATATTAGCTTGCCTGCCTGTAAAGCAGAATTGACAATTCATGGCACAACCCACTTGGCTTGAAACACAAACTGTCGTCCTACCCCTATCGCAAGGTATAACAACAGTTTCTATTACCAATCCATCATCCAACCTAAATAAAATCTGCAAGTTCCTGTGAGTTTCAAAATCATGAGAAGATTCTCAGTGGTACAACTGCCAAAAGCTTACATGCTAATTTGAGTTTTCAAGCCATAAAAATAAGTGACCTACAAGTGGGACAAAGAGGTACAAAGACAAATATAAAAATTCTAACAAAGAGAGAATGAATACAATTGGTAAAGATATGGATACCTTCCTAGTGCCATCAGATGCTGTGAGAATATTTTCTAAAGATAATGCCTTGAATTTGGCATGCTCACCTAACATTTTCACAAAATCTTTGTTCAGACCTACACAAGGTAAAAACAAATATAGAGTTCATAAGACTCAGCGTTTTTCGAATGCAGGACAAGAAGTTCAACAGTGAAACAACTAGAGAGTCAACAAATAGAAATAAACATTGCAAAATCATTAACAACATTAATGAGCTTATTAAGGGCCTGTTTGGTATTGTTATGTTGTGCTATGCTTTGGCTACTTAGTTGAGATGAAAGTGGCATTGGTAAAAGCAGTGTTCCGTAATTGACTGTTGTGCTTTTCTTAAAAAAAATGTATTTTTACTACTTAAGAAAATAGTAGACCACGCATAACCTGATTTGCTTCTGGTTAAAACCAAGGGGTAGCCTGCTTTGCTTTAAAAGCAAAGCATTTTCCTTTTAAATTGTCATGTGCTTCAGTTTCAAAACAAACCAAACCTTAACCAAGCACTGTTTTTAAACCAAAAGCATACAAAAGCAGTTGTGCTTTTACCAAACAGGCACTGAAAAGATTAAAAACTAAATAGGATGGGATAGAAGAATGCCTTGCAATTCATCAACATGATGTGCCCATATTCCGTTTCCATACAGGCGCTTCCAAAGCATCATGGCCTGACCAGGTCTGAATCCATAAGATTGAACCCATTTCTGTTGGAACAAATCCCACGATAACAAATAAGAGATTATTGAAAATCTGTAAGCTTTAACGTTTGCATCTTCCTATCCTGAAGGAAAATAAAGCAACTACTGCTGGCTGCTTACCCTCCAATTGTTACAGAAAAATGAAAAGAGAAACAAAATAAAGCCAAACTACTACAATCACATTAGAACAATGCTTACTATGAAACTAAGCATTAGAATGCCCAAATTGACTGATAAAGGAAAAATAAAGTGCCTTAACCGGCCACAAGAGAAATAAAACTGCATCGGAAATTAACAATCCAAAAAAATAAAATTAAAGGAGCTCAAATGCATACTTCGAGTTCAGTATATGACATTCCTTTCAGAAGCATCTTCGGGCTTTCCAATGGAATAGCAGCTGCAGCAGCAGCATTCACGGCACCATTTCCTACCCTCACCCAAAAAAAAAAAAGCAGAGTGAATGATTATAAAAAAAAAGAAAGGAATTTAAACCCCATGATTGCGGACTTTCTATATGATTACCAATGTCGGAGTGAGGATGGAGTGGAGGTGAACAAGCGGCGGTGGTGGTTGAAAGGGAGCGACGGCGGGAAGAGAAAAGGGAAATGAGTGGTGGTGGTTGAATTGAACGAGTAGCAGCAAAAGTGGAGAAGGCAATTGCAGGATGCTTCACAAGAAGCACAGAGTTGGCTCCCAACAGCAGGCGTCTCGTCCACAGACAAGACATCTCCATTTTCACGATAATGGAAACACGAAAGGGTTGAAGGATTCAGCATGGATTAATATGATAGGGTTTTTAATCATGGCAATGGCCCATTTCTGATGGGCAAGCTATCAGCCCATCAAAAACGATTATGTCCGTATCCAGCCCATATCATGTTATCTTTATAAAAAAAACAAAATACCAAAAAAGAAAGTACATTTCACATCTGAAGTTATACTTGTAGCTATTAAAATCGACTCAAACCTAATTTACAAATCAGGGATTTGAAGTCTAATCCGTTATTAGATTTTAATTTAAATCTAAAACTTAATGATATAACCAAATCCAATTGACTTAATAGATTGAGGGGATGTTTGGTAGTGTGATTAAAATATAATTTATTTAAAATTTGAATTTTTTATTTAGAATTAATTTTTTTAGTATATTTGGATTGTTTTGATGTATTTATTTTGAAAATTAATTTTAAAAATTAAAAAATATATTATTTTAATATATTTTAAAATAAAAAACACTTTAAAATATAATATTTATCACACTCTACGTATCCTAATTTGTAATTTAACTTCATTGAATATAAATTTGACTAGATCAACTCTGGAAATTTAAAAAAAAAATGTTAAAAAATATTAACTCATTTATTTGCCAGTTAATGTAGTCAGATCGTACAAAATGGCTATGCTTTTACGTCAACAGAAGTAGGCAGAACAAGAACTGAAGAGATTAAATGCTTTTTGTTTTTTGGGCTGCAAAATGACAACGGAAATAAATAAAATAAAATAAAATATAAGAGAATTGTTTCGTTATGTTTATGTTGAAAATTAATTTTAAAAAATTAAAAAAATATATTATTTTAATATATTTTAAAAAAACACTTTAAAATATAACATTTATCACAATCACGTAAACAGAAGTAGAAAGAAGAACCGAAGAGATTAAGGTCGTTTGGTATTGTGATCGCGGGTGAGGTTCACCCACAACCACATATATTGTTGTTTGGTTAAGCAAAAAATAAAATTTCATTTTGATAGGACTCACCATAAACTATAACTGTGCCGCAGGTTTACCAAAAGCACAAGAAGCTGCTTCTTGCGCGGAGGAATCACATAAACAGTGGAGACATACTCCATTGTTCACGTGAACAGTAGAGACATTCTCCACTGTTCCGGCCGGACCGGGTCCAGTCCAAAGTTAAAAATGCATTGAACCGGGTCCAACCCAGTAAAATAAAAAATATTTTTTTTATTTTTAATTGTGTTTTATTCGAAAAGCTAGTGTTAAACATTATTCAATGACACTACATAAATTAGACGGAGATCGCTTGATGGCGTAGCATTTGCAGAATTTGATCGCAATCCCAATTTTGTTCCTGATTATATTCTACTTAATGTTGTTGCGCTCTTAAGAAACCAAGAAAATTATAGCCCTTGTCGGATGTATTTCATACGTGATGGAATTGTAGATAGTTTAATGGAACAATAAAAAATATTTTATATAAAGTTTATTTATTTTATGATATAATAGCAATAGTTAAATCTACAATATTTAAATTTAAAACCATCAATATTAATATATATATTTTTTAAATTTATTTTATAACCTCAATTTCAACCACGGTTTTAACCAAACATATAAAAATATCAAATCAACATCAACCAAAAATAATACTTTTTGTTTCTCGGGTTGCAAAATGACAACGGAAATAAAAAAAAAATAAAAAAATATATAAGGGAATTGTTTCATTATGTTTATGTTGAAAATTAATTTTAAAAATTAAAAAATATATTATTTTAATATATTTTAAAACAAAAAATACTTTAAAATATAACATTTATCACACTCCACGTACCCTAATTTATAATTTAATTTCATTGAATATAAATTTGACTAGATCAAGTAGCCAGTTAAAATAAATTTTAAGTTAAAATAAATATTAAAAATAAAATTTTTTAATAAATATTGAGACAATTATATATTGATTGATTTGAATGAATCTGGGTTAATTTATCATTTTACATACCAAGTCATAAAATCATGATAACTATATATAAAATAAATCAAAACTAATTATAAAATCTAATATTGAATAATGAAACTAAAAATAAAATCAATTAAAAGAATGATCTAAAAAAATAACTCAAGTCAACCTGGTTTAATCTATCAAACTCGCAACTAAGGTCATGAGATCAGCATAACTCAATAGAAAACAAATTGAAACAAATTATGAAGCTTAATTCTCGATTAATTTAGTGTTGAAAGATGAAAATAAAAAAAATCAATTAAAAAAAAAGACTCGAGTCAACCAAGGTTAACCTGCGTAAACCCGTGACTTGAATCATGAGATGAGAATAACCTCAAAAAACCCAACTGAAACAAATCATAAAATCTAAATTCTCAATCAATCCAATGTTGAAATATGAGATCAAGTGAAAAAGATCAATCAAAAACTCAAGTAAATTGAATTAACCTGTTAAACTCATAGTTTGGGTCACAAATCTAGGATAATTTTATAAAAAGTAAATTAAAAAAAATTATAAAGTATTATTCTTAATAAATCTAATGTTAAATAATGAAATTAAAATTAAAAAAATACCTTATTCTAGTTAATAATGTTATGTGAGGAGAGGCATATAAAAAAACTCTCTCCTTTGGGCTTTTTTTTTTTGTTAATGAAAGAAATTAAGTAAAACTTTAATTTAGTTCTAAATTTATAATACTGTTATCAATTAAATCTCAAACTTCTCAATTTTATCACAAACTTTATCAACAGTGTGGTCTCCTCTACTGAGTACTGACCTCCATCCATTCAGTGTCAGCAATAGATAAAATTAATATGACCTTCTATCCAGGCATTAAATAAATAGGAGGCGTCGGTGCGTGACAGCTTTAATAAAATTCCTGCCGTGGATAATAACTAACGGGGGTGATGTACCAATACCATTATTGTGGCCGTGGATAATAAATAACGGGGATACTAAAAATATTATTATGGATAATTATTTTTTAAAATATTTTTTTATTTTTGATAATTTTAATAAAATTCCTGCAGTTGATAATAAATAATGGGACCAGATGAAGCAATGAGATGATGTATCATACTATCATTATTGTTATTGTAAGGAGTGGTTGGGTTTTAAATTGTTTTTTATTTAAAAATATATTAAAATAATATTTTTTTAAAATTTTTAAAAAATATTTTTGATATTAGTATATAAAAAAATATAAAAAAAATAAGTTTATATTATTCGAGGAGGCGAGTCGGCCAGGTCCTTGTTCAATCCACCGGTTCATTAACCATGGAAAGGATCACTCCATTGTATAACTCTGTCATTTTCTCACCCTAAAAAAAATGAAGAGTTGAGCACTTGTTTTAGCATCTGATTAAGCAATTTCTGTCAAAAAAAAATCAATTTAATTTAAAAATTTAAACTATTAGGTGAGGTCTTGTATATGCTCACACTATTTTATTCTTGATTTTTATCAAATAAATAGAAATGATGAGATTCGAACTCGTGACTGCTTGATCATCAAGACTTTAATATCATGTTAAAAAACCAATTTAACCTAAAAATTTAAATTATTAGATAATACCTCAAGATATAATTTATATTATTTTTTAATAATTTCATCTAGTTTTCGGGCACAAGATTACAATGACCAGGCCAGAAAGAAAAAATGGAGGAGGCCAAGATTGTCTTCTAAAGATTGAACTTGGCTGAATTGAAACATTATGTGCTGTTCTGTGAGTGATTGCTTGCATTATTTTTCAACATTAAACGCATGTACCTTTAACTTTCTCGAATAATACAGTTATGTCATGGAAGTTTGACCTCCCAGTGTCCAAAAACCCAGCAATTTCCTGTAAAATCTGTGAAAGTTCTAAGCCTACACAGCTTGTTGTAGAGTGTCTATACTATGTGTAAA
>Ga0307515_10022348_pt1 | contig 11150 bp, 6 predicted proteins | sample 17_EM_MG_FD_194513 | JGI IMG/M metagenome (GOLD analysis project Ga0307515, IMG submission 194513) | Populus trichocarpa ectomycorrhiza microbial communities from riparian zone in the Pacific Northwest, United States - 17_EM | ecosystem: Host-associated > Plants > Roots > Unclassified | place... | reverse complement strand
GATTTTTCTCCCCTCCCTTTACTCTTTGTAAACCTAAAGTTACAAGCTTTATGGGGTGCATGCATGATATGGGTAAGTGCCAAGTTGTGGATTTTTTTTCCTTTCATTCCCCCCCTTTTTTTTCCCTGTTATCTTTTGCTGGCTTGTGTGGCTGCTGGTTTGGACAATTTGTTCATACAAGTTTCAGCAAACAAACATGACATCTTTTCTTTATTATGCGTAGCAGAAGCTTTTGATTTGGAAGCTCTTGTGTTTAATTGTGGGCAGTCGGGGCACAGAGCATTAAAATGCCCAAACAAGGAAGATTTTTAGTTGCCTTCTTCGACGCAGGGATTAGGGATTTTTTTGGGACTGTGAACAAGTTGGAATAATTTCAGTTTGAACTGGTTTGGAAGAGAAAAAAACCGAACCGAACCGAACCGAAATTAATCGGTTTGAACCGGTTTTCGGTTCGGTTCTGTTCAAAAAATTAAAAAAAAATAAAATCGGTTTGGTTGTTTATTTTGGTTCAAAACCGGACCGAACCGGAAATGCTCAGCCCTAGGTTGGACCATGACCACACTATTGATGACCTCTTCCACGATGGTTAAACCCCTCATTATCACGAAGAAATTATTATCAAAGTAGAAAGTTGATGAAAAGTTTTATTGATAAACTCACAGCTTAATAGTAAATATTGTAGTTTAGTAAAATATATAGGTTATGCTTGAGTCGTAAGAGTAGTTACAAGATTTTTAAACTCTACATGAAGCTCTTTGAAGAGGTAAATGTTAAATCTAAAGGATAAAGAGGTTTACCAACAGTTACGAGGTTTACCAACAGTTATAAGTTCATCATTATAGGTCTTTCCATGTTGAAAGTAGGCTATGACACTTTCATTAGGTTTCTAACATAGTTCAATCAAGGCAAAATGTATAGACATAGTAGGTGTAGTAGAGGAAAAGGTAGTGTTAATGCTAGAGTGGTTAAAACGACATAAGATATGGCACAACCTGTAATTAAACACGGTACCTCAATAGAGATAGAGGCAATTAGTGGGCTCTTAAGTAATTGATCTTGTTGTACTTATATGGTATAAGCTAGATTGATTTCTATGGTATTATCAAAGATGGTGATTTTGGTAGGACATGGTCACTACCATCAATGAATTTCAATAAGCCATGACTTATCAGAAAGTGTTAAACTTGTGCTTTTCAAAAGATATTAATGTTGTTTGTAAGTTTCAAAAAGAGATAGTGATTAGTGTGTTGAAAGTTATGACTATCATGGTTTAGTGGTATGGAGTTGACACCATTATAATTGTAAGAGGGTGGTGGAACTAAAGTAGGATTTGTCGTGGGTTGTGATATAAAAGAGATTCGTGTAGGAGATTGATTTTCTGAAATAATAATGGATGCAATTATGCAATAGGCTTTGATACCATAATAGAACAATGAAGAGAATTAGTTTGAGAGAAAAGGAAGAATTGTTGTGAACTATATTCTTGTACTTGTTGTTGGGTTTCCTAAAATATATAGATGCAGCGAAAATATTAAATTTAAAATTATTTAGGATTCCCAATGATTCCATTAGATAAATCTAAAGTTGTTTTAGAATTTTATGTGAAAATTACCTAAAGATCAAATATTATTTTCAGCTTTGAATATTTGCTTGAAATGATGGGTTGCTGTAAACCACAAGTCGTCTAATTGTTCGACTTCTAACAGTAATCCACACAAATCAACCAGTTGAAATCTCTTGAACCCTTTTTAGAGAGAGGAATTGTTATACCTTAGTTCTTTTCTTTTGTGTTTTAAGTATTTCAATATTATACTCTACTCAACTTTTTCACCATCCACTAAAAATAAGAGGCATAACTTTCTATTTATAGGGAAACCTAAAATCCCTATAAATAACAAAATATCAATTTGTCTCTTAAATAATATCATATTTATTATTTTTGGCTAATTTTAGAAATTTATTCAATTAAGTCCTACTTGATTTTTCTAGGTCTAGAATTGTAATTCTCTATATAAATTACACTTTAGTCTTCAATTTCAAAAACTTATTTATACTTTATTAATAAGCCCATTTTAATTTATAACCAATGGTTCTTATGTGTGTGACTCATTATGTTCCCTAATAAGTTGGCTCAAATATAAATCACAATCCTAAATAAAATAAAATTAAATAAATTAATTTATTATCAATTCAATAACTGATTGATTTATATTTGAAGATCAAGTACAATGTCATGATCCCCTAAATATTAAGAAAGTTATAAGTGGTTTGACTTAACCTTTCAGTGACTAATTTCTTAGTGTAATTTTATTCATTCATCAACAATATTCCAATTTAAACATTATAACAAAGAGTGTGTCTAGTATATCAAATCATATTTGTTCACAACACTATAATCATTTATTCTTTAAATAAAATTTGAAATTTTTTACAAATCTCATTCCTCCTTGCGTAAGAATTTACAATCAAATCAATATTATTTAAGAACAGATAAAACATTTTCTCTAATTTATCTAAAGTGATGAATCTTCTCTTGATTACTTAAATACCTTCATATATTCATATTATACCCAATATATAGCCGTCTTGTTACACTTGATTAGGACAATGTGTAGCAAGATGAAAACATAACACTATGAGATAACTTAATGATTTCAAGTTTAAGAATCATTTGCACAACTATCACGTGAGTCTTTCTATAGATACATGTGATCTCTTCATATGAAATTCTCATGCGAGTCAATTCAGTCAACATGTTATCTTACAAGCACCTAAATATTAGTTCTAGGTATCCATCATACATCAACTTATGAGAACAACTGTTTCATTTCACAAAGAAAATGACATAATATGTATTAGTCTCAACAGCTCTAATTAATATTAAATTTTAATAGAACATTGACTAGAAATATTTTAGGAGCATGCTTTGATACAATAAGAATCTCACAATTATAACTTTATAATTTCTTTGCAAAGAATTTTTATCGCAAAGACTTTATCTTTACTCTGGATTCATTAATCAAGTATTTGATGAATATTAAAGATAAATAAAATTTTATTAATAAATTAAATATATATTGATTAACAAAGTTAATGTCATATATAACTAATTCATTAGCTATATACAATTGTCAATATTTATTCTCTTAAATAATAAATATACATATATACAAGGACGTAGACAACTAACATTAGCCAACTCTAATAGACTTTACATAATAGACCCTAATATAATAAATACAGTACTAATAATATAAGAGATAATTGGCTAGGTCTAAAATTATGTTTGATCATATTACTTATATTATGATCATTGTAACCACCTGAATACAAAGATACAAACTCACAATAACTGAATCAATAGAACATAGACTGTTCTTTTAGACATGAGTAAAGATTGGCCAATAAAAACAAAGGCAAACAAATTTACACGAGCTAATATATGTTATTTCAGTGCCTGAATTTCCACAATGAAATGGTACAGTAGTGGCTAAGGCAACTCATTAAAAACTGGAACAGCACACACACAAAGAAACAAGGAAAGCAATTACCATATACACGATCTGTCCATGATTTGTTAAGGTGGAAATTCAATGTACAGGCGCCATCAGAAGTGCTATTTGTGACTTTTATTGATGTGTAAGTCATGATTCTCATGTAGAGGCCACTTCTGTTACAGCCTTTAAGAGCAACAGCCACCATTAGAAGCTACATGGTGTTCTGGTTTCTGCTTTAAAATGTTTCTCTTCACGGCCGTAGATCCTTCTTCCAAAAGACTAGGGACCTCCATTATCTAAAACACAAAATCATTAAATTTCAGTTTCGAGAACAGAAAAGGTACATGAGAAGCTTCCCTTGGGATTGTTTTCCCAGGCATCCTGCCCATAGATAAAGTGGACCAATCCTTCTATCAGAGAAATGGCAACAAGGAAATAATTTAATAAATGTTTTCATTAGGAGACATCAACCTATCTGACTAATATTTTACACTAATAAATGAAAATGGACATGTATACCAGACAGTCAAGCATGAATTTACGTTGCATGAAAGCTCCAATTGCAAAACCAATATACTATATTAATTCTGCTTATTTTAACAAATCATTTACTCTTTTACGGTGGCAAAAATCTAAATTGTGATTATGGCATGGAATGATATTTGCCAGACAGAGCATGCAGTCTTCAATAGTACCTTCAATGCCAGCTCTTCAAAGCATTGCTCCACATTTTCTCTAGTTTTCGCACTGCATTCAAGAAACAGACAACCATGCTGTTTAGCAAGAGCCATCCCCTCATCTTTAGTTACATCCCTTCCAGACTCCTGAAATCATGGAAAAAATGGAACAATAATATCAAGAGAAATAAAAGGGAGTTGTAGGGCACTCATTATACTGCATTGGTCTACATTAAGCTTGCATCAAAGTTATATTATCACCTTCTGTTAACTAGTTTATCCCTCTTGAGAAAATAAAAACCAAAAACTTACTTTATCAACTTTATTTCCAACGAGCATCTTGACACAGTCTTGATTTGTGGAGAAGAGCTCAACTTCTTTACCCCACACGTCTGATAAGTTTGTAAAGGTTTCTCTCCTTGTCACATCATAAACTGTAATCAGAGAAGATATCAGTTATTGATTGGGCAGTCAAAACAATGGGAGTTTGCTTCCAAAGATTATCTCAAAACAATAATCAGTTAATAATTGGAAGAGCACTGGTGGGAGTTATAGTCACTAGCATGTTTATGACAGAAACAATCAAATGAGTTTCAGCATGCTGAAATTCATATTAATTTGTCCAACCACAATGACGAGCAAGACCATAAAAGTAGATTCCCTAAATGAGCTAGATGGTATAACAGAAATTCTGGTAGGCTGGGATGACGCATGTGCAGAAGCTGGTTGTATGATCAATTCATGATACATTTGACAAAGCCATCAGTATGCTACTACGTTAAAGAGATTTAAAGGAAAAGATGAAAGCACCACATCCCCCCTCCTTTGTAGACTTGTTTGGGATGCGCTGGGTTAAAAATTTCCATCTATCTTACTTGTAAGCTGCATGAATTGCTTTAAATTTTAAGGCAATCTCCTAAAAAATTGAAATATGATATTCTATATTTAGCATGATATATGTACAGCAATATAAAAAATTTGAACAACATAGACATATAGATTTCATCTTAGAAATGAAGTTAACATGACAGCTAGATTCAAATATTGCTATCAGACTTTCATGCCCATAAAAGGAATTTGCACTAATGCCAATTGATGATTAAAGGAAAGTTGCAAGCAGCATCACAAAATCACATGATGGATAGTGTTTGTTTCATACCAAGAATGATCCCTTGGGCATTTCTGTAGTAAGAACTAGTCAGTGTTCGGAACCTCTCCTGTCCAGCTGCAAGAACCATAATGGTTTTATGAATCAAATTACACATACTGGAACATAAATGGCTGATATCATTACTGTTAACAGAAACATGGGTTAAAAACAAAATTCTATTTATTGAAGCCAGAAAAGCCACTCCATGTCTCAACAGAAAACAGTTTTTCTAAATTTTCTGTGTTATAATTGATATCCCACTGTTACATTGCTAGCAACTTACAAATTAGTGAGATCAATATTTAAGAATCCTTTGACATTGTTGGCTCCATCACTCAGCTCATAAGGTCAAAATATAGAGACAAAAAAGTTTTACAGAGACAACAGGAAACATATATAAACAGAAAGAAGAGAATACTGTGATTTCATTACTTACCAGTATCCCAAATTGTCAGCTTCAATCGCTTTCCTCCGACTGTTAGCTGCTTGATCTTAAAATCCACACCTTCATAAAAAAACAGAGACAAAGAATCTCAATGCATATTCTCATAGAGAACTCAATTATTCAGTTGATCACTCAATTGAAGTTACAGGCAGAAATCACGAGACTCCCTTTTCTATGTAATGATTAACATCTAATCACACATTGACTTGGTTAAGCATTGAAGGAGTCAACATAAAAATAAGGCCCCAGCTACTTGTAGTCGACAAAGACAGGTTTTACTAAATAACAGTCACCATCTAATAAATCATAAGAAATAAAGAGAACTTAATATCGCTAATTGAGAGCAATTAACAAAAAGCAGAAACTCAAAACTGGGTACCATGTTTCATAATCACTGAACAAGTTTCAACCCATGAAGATAGATCCAAAGGCATTACACACTGTTAGCTAGCTAAGAAACCATGTAACAGTAAAGAGAAAGCAAAATAATGATAGAGAAGTTTTTAATTAATACCAATAGTTGGTGCAAGATCCTCAACAGAACTGGAAATGAAACTGACAAGAAGACTACTTTTGCCAACCCCAGAATCACCGATCAACAAGATCTTGAATGATAGATCATATGATCCTGAAGAGGATCCCATTCTTATTATTCCAATCCGAAAAACAAAGCCCTTTATTGTCTCTCTTTTTTTCTTTTTTCTTTTTTAAGTATTAAGTATACTTTGTTTGAAAACAATTTTAAACTAAAAATTCCTTTCAGAAAAAAAAATATAGACTGTATCTGCGTTGTCTATAATGATGATCAAAACTGTTGTTCTTGTTTTTTCTCTCTTGAAAAGTACGGAGTAAAAAAGAAAGAAATGCCTGAGTTGAATTTATAGAAGAAATTGAGGAGAGAAAAGTAATGGCATCAATGTTGGTTATTTGAGAGAGAGAGGGGCTAAACAAAACGGCTAGCTCACTGGAGAGAAACAGAACACCTGACTGACACCAACGTTATTCTTTTCTTTTTTTTTATAGCAAAATGCATCATTGACCAAAGTCTTTTTCTAAGCCAATTTTTATAGTTATTTAAAGGTGTTATAATTATAACTAGATATTTGTTAATTGTTTTCAATAATATATATATATATATATATATATATGTTTTTTCAATATGTTTTTTTAGTTAAAAAAATTTAAATGAAAATTAAAAAATTTATGCATATGTAATTAGATAAATCTAGCATGATATGTATTAATAAGTGAAAAAAACAAACGATAAATAATAACTAAAATAAAAAATAAAAAAATTAATAAATATAGATTAATATATTTAATCTTACAAGACGAGATATATTATCTAGTTGTGTTTGCTATATTTATTTTTTAAAATAATTTTTTTATTCAATCCAATAATAATAGAAATAGACACATATTAATTGATTAAATAAAATAAAAAATAGTATACAAGCCTGCATATATTAAAAATATTATCAGTAAATAATTTTTTTCTCCTCTCCAAAACAAAGTTCATTTATACAAAAAAGAAAAAATATTATAGATGGATAAGAAAAATCTTTTCAAAAATTAAATGCATAATCAAAAAATAAATGTCATTTAAAAGAGACTTCCTAAAAGAACAAAAAAAAAAAGAGGTATTAATATAAATACAAATAAAATAAAATTTTGAAAAAAATATATAAAAAAACATTAATTGAAAAAAATAGAAAACAAAACAATAAAGGTCAAGCAATGTTGGACCTTGGTGAACCAGGTCAGCCTGCCTAGCCCATTTCTTCAGGGCCCGCACTTGGTACTTCCTGGAAAGCCCAAGCGATTGGGGTCAAATGTTTTTGAAAAAAATCAGATGATGCGTCGTTTGATGTTGTCAAATTCCAACCACTATGGTGGGTGGAAAATCAAGCTTTAAATGTTTACTACCCAAAACCTATTTTTAACCTATTTTTGACCCAAAACAGTAAGAAAATATTTTAAGAACCGTGATGAACCTATCAATTACCTTAAAAAGCTAAAAACCACCCCAAAAACCAAAATAAAAAATCAAACGAAGTTCATATATATTTTTTTCAAGGACTTTCAGGGTAAAAAAAACCTAATATAAACTCCCCTGATCAAATGAAACTATTTGACTCAAATATCGACTGTTTTAGTGGTCTAAATCAGTATTAATGATATTTTTCTCTCTCTAATACTGGAATCCGGTCGTCTCTTTCTCTCATCTCTCTATCTAGGAATTGGAAAATAATAAAAATAAACTATTTGTGTCAAAATTGAACTTAAAAAATATTGAGATACCGAAATTGTATATTTTGCGTTATTGTTTAAGTTCGGGAACCAAAGTGTATTTGTTGCTGAAACTTATGACATGCCACCCTAGTTTGATACATTTTTCATTCAAGTAGCTCTTCTTTCAACCCTAATTTTTCCTGAGAAATCACAATTAATTGTTTTTCAATAAGAACTAAATAGCAAAAAAAAAAACTTTGAGTACCAAAATGAATTTTTAACAAATGCACAGTGTATGACAATGCCATCCACAATTATTTGTATATATATGAACAATAATTGACTTTATAGTAGAAAAACAAACCCACGTGTTTTAAGTTATAGTACGAGATGACATGCTCGCGCGCTGCCGCGGGCTTATAAAACAAATGCATTTGATAATGTTATAATTGTGAACCAGCACTAGATAAATAATAGAAACTAAAGGTATGATGGAGCAAATATTTCATGACGGAAAAAAAAAAAGTTGTGTTGGTGATCAAAAACTTAAAGACTGAATAAAATGATTTGTAACAATCTACAGTGTTTTGTGAGGAAAGATACAGTGTTTTCGCCACATGATTTAGCTTTTCTGTTAATAAAAAGTAAAACAAATTACAAAGCTAAATTCTCTACCAACTTAATATTAAAAAAAAAACCAACAAAGATAATTTTGGAAGGAAAAAACACCCATGAGAAAAAACGTTGTAGCAATTGACAATGTTTTGTGAGGAAAACTACAGTGTTTTTCTCAATAAAATAAAATAAAAAACCATTTAGAGAAATATTGTAACAATCCACAGTGTTTTGTGAGAAAAACTACAACACTTTTCTCATATGATTTAACTTTATTGTAATTATAATTCTTAACCAACTCAATATTAAAAAAAAATCGACAAAGATAATTTTGGAAAAAATCGTAAAAAAATCATATGGGAAAACACTGCAACAATTCACAGTGTTTTAAAGAAAAAAATTACAAAACTAAATTCTTAATTAGCTCAAAATTAAAAAACAAATCGACAGAGACAATTTTAGAAAAAAAATAACAAAAAAAACACCAAAAAAAAGGAAAAAATTTATGTTGGAAACACTATAGCAATTCACAGTGTTTTATGATAAAAGCAACAATGCTTCCCCACATGATTTAGCCTTATTTGTAATGGCTTGTAATTGTAATTCTCAAAAAATTCAATATTAAAAAAATAAAATTGACAAAGATAATTTGAAAAAAATTATAAGAAAAAAAACATGTGGAGAGACACTGTAGCAATCCACAATGTTTTGTGAGAAAAGCTACAATGCTTTCCCAACATGATTAAGCTTTATTACAAATTTAAATTCTAACCAACTCAATATGAAAAAAAAAATTGACGAAGATAATTTTAGAAAAAAATATTATAAAAAAAAGAAAAAACTAAAGAAATTGGAAAAAAACCATGTGAGGAAAAATTGTATAAATCCATTGTGTTTTGTGAGGAAAAACTTGTATTTACTTGTAATTGTAATTCTTAACCAGCTTAATATTTAAAAATAAAATTGACAAAGATAATTTTAGGAAAAAACATAACAAAATAGAAAAAAACCATGTGGGAAAAAACATTGTAGCAATCCACAATAATTTGCGAAGAAAGTTACAGTGTTTTTCTCACATATTGTAACTGTAATTTTTAACCAGCTCAATATTAAAATATAAAATCAAAAAATATAATTTCAAAGAAAATAAAAAAAAACATGCGGAGAAATCGACAAATATAATTTTGAAAAATAAAAAAATAGAATAGAAAAGCTATGTGGGAAAACACCGCAGCAATCCACAGTATTTTAAAGAAAAAAAATTATAAAGCAAAATTTTTAAACAGCTCAATATTTAAAAAGTAAAATAAAAAAAATTGTGGAAAAAAATAAATGCAAAAAAAAAAAGAAAACAGAGGAAAGTTGAAAAAAAAAGAAAAAAAAGGGGGAAAGTTGGAAAAATAATAAAAAAATACAAAAAAATAAAATATGAATGCACTGTGGATTACTGTTGTAATCCACAGTGATTTTGAGTGTGTGGAAACAATAATTTCCCCACACCATTTAGTGTCATAAAAAAAAACCTTGCGGAAAAATACTGTAACAATCAACAATGTTTTAAAGAAAAAAATTACAAAACTAAATTCTTAATAAGCTCAATATTAAAAAAAAAATCGACAAATATAATTTTGAAAAATTTAAAAATAAAATAGAAAAACTATGTGGGAAAACACCGCTGCAATCCACAGTATTTTAAAGGAAAAAAATTACAAAGTAAAATTTTAAATCAGCTCAATATTAAAAAAATTGACAAATATAATTTTGAAAAATAAAATAATAAAATATAAAAACTATGTGGAAAAACACCGCAGCAATCCACAGTATTTTAAAGAAAAAAAATTACAAAGCAAAATTTTTAACCAGCTCAATATTTAAAAAGTAAAATCAATAAAAAAAATTATGAAAAAAAAAATAAATGCAAAAAAAAAAAGAAAACAGAGGAAAGTTGAAAAAAAAAGAAAAAAAAGGGGGAAAGTTGGAAAAATAATGAAAAAATACAAAAAAATAAAATAGGAATGCACTATGGATTACTATTGTAATCCATAGTGATTTTGGGTGTGTGGAAACAATGATTTCCCCACACCATTTAGTGTCATAAAAAAAAACCATGCGGAAAAACACTGTAACAATTAACAATGTTTTAAAGAAAAAAAATTACAAAACTAAATTTTTAATAAACTCAATATTAAAAAAAAATTGACAGATATAATTTTGAAAAATTTTAAAATAAAATAGAAAAACTATGTGGGAAAACACCGCTGCAATCCACAGTATTTTAAAGAAAAAAATTACAAAGTAAAATTTTAAATCAGCTCAATATTAAAAAAATTGACAAATATAATTTTGAAAAATAAAATAATAAAATATAAAAACTATGTGAGAAAACACCGCAGCAATCCACAGTATTTTAAAGAAAAAAATTACAAAGTGAAATTTTTAACCAACTCAATATTTAAAAAGTAAAATCAATAAAAATAATTTTTTTAAAAAATAAAAAATAAATGTAAAAAAAATAAGAAAACAGAGGAAAGTTG
>Ga0307515_10022347_pt1 | contig 11151 bp, 2 predicted proteins | sample 17_EM_MG_FD_194513 | JGI IMG/M metagenome (GOLD analysis project Ga0307515, IMG submission 194513) | Populus trichocarpa ectomycorrhiza microbial communities from riparian zone in the Pacific Northwest, United States - 17_EM | ecosystem: Host-associated > Plants > Roots > Unclassified | place... | reverse complement strand
AGAAACGTATAGACCTTAAAGATATTATATAAGAGGTAAAAGATAATTCCACTATAAAATAGGGAATATTAGTAGGGATTAAGACCCCACTAAATACAATGTCTATCGCTTTATAAGACGCAAGAGAAGTAGGACAGTAAGCCACTTTAGCACTTAGTAAAGGCAAAAGGCCAAAAGCTTAAGATTCTTAAGACAAGATAAGAGACAACTAAAATTCTTAAGACGAGATAAGGCAAGCTTAAGGACCTATAACGGACGATAACCAATGGAGTAGAGTAATGGCTTAGTTTAAAGATATATAAATGAGCTTAGGATAGAGTTTCCCATAGGTATAAGACTCTTAAGATAAAATAAGTGAAATTTAAGACTCTTAAGACGAGATAAGAATACCTAAACCTAGTTAGACTAAGGTAGGAGCTAAGCTTAAGTTAGAAGCGAGCTTAGGATTAAAGAATCCAAGGGACCAAAAATTCGGAGTATAAATAAGAGCACCCATAAGTAAGAGGCAAGAGGCTTCTTTATAGATTAGAGAATCTATAGTACAAGTAGCAATTAGGCTAGGAGACAGATATATAGACCTAGAAGACTTACTAGGAGAACGTAGTATTTAGCCTAAAGATTAAAATGTTAATACCAAGATTAAGAAGTAAGATAACTTTAAAGATCTACTTATAAGACGCAAAAGGAAAGAAACTATAGAGGAATTCAGAGCAAGAATTACCTTATAGCAAGATTAGAAACTAGATAAGAGATTTAGCATACTAGGTTATATAAGGGATAAAGCACCTATATAAAGGATCACTAATAGGCCTAAAATAGGTATATTAAGAGCTAAGTGGCTTACCAAACTAGAACAAGAAGAGGATTTAGGGATTCTAACTAGGTTTAAGGAATGATATATAAAGGGCTATTACAACATAGTAATAAGAAGATACTTCCTTACGGACAAGCCATATACACTCTAGCAGCTATACTAAAAGTAGTATAGGCAACGATATAATAATAAGTGGGAAGATTTCTATATATAGTTAGACGAGAAAGTTATCCAAGACTACCTAATTATAGAAAAGGCTATAAGTCATATTAAAGGAGCCTTAATTATAATATCAAAAGATCTAAAGGAGTAATTAGAGGACTAGAGAAGCAAGAGATAAATTATAGTACCCGTAAATAAAGTCGTAACGCTTAAATTAATATAAAAAAGGTTTAAACTTAAAGATAAAGATAAGTTAAGAGTTAACCTAAAACACTAAGCATATTACACATTGGTATAAATTACGTATATAGATAATACATATAATATATATAGAGTACCTAAAGATAAGAACCAGAAATACCTAGTAAGGATATACTAGTTATTAAACAAGGCGAAATATTAAAACGCTAGGTATATATATAGTTAGCACCTAGTAAAAGTATAAAGCTAAAAAGACTTAATACTTTAGCCAGGAAGATTTCTTATGGAAAAATACCTAGACGGATAATAGTAGTGGGAATGCCTAGAGAACACGTGTCTATAGTATATTAAAGATAAAAAGTAAACTAAGTATTGGCTAAAAGTAGACCAAGTATAAATAGGATTAAGTAGCTAATAGTTAGGAAAAGTGGAGGCCTATAAAACTAGAGGGAACTAGTAGTAGAGCCTTAGACCCTTAAAGGAATTTAAGAACAACACCTAAATTTATAAGTTAAATAGTAAGATTAATAGTTCGAAGCACTAATAAATAGTAGAGTAATAAGGAACTATATCTTACTAATAGCAGTTAAAAAAATAGGGTTACCATATAGGAAAAAGGAATGTTCTTACCTATTAGTTATAATTTTAGGAAATCCGATAGCCTACAGAGGAGGCATTATTAATCTCAAAATAGGACCTATTTAGATAACCATTAAAGGAAGATAAATCGAGATATCTTTTAATATATTACTATTAGGAAATAATAAGGCAGTACTAAGAATGCCTTAGTTACAGGAATATAATCTAAAGATTAATTAGATTATAGGTTAAGTTAATATTAGGAATACTTAACGCCGTAAGATACGATAATAAGCTAAGTTAGTATAGTACTAAATAGGAGTAACCTATAAAGAAACGGAAAAGGGACTAAGCTATATACTAAAAAGATACCACAAGTATGGCAAGAAACTATAATCACTAGAAAGTAAGAAGCTATTAGAGTATATAGCATAGGACTATAAGATAGAATTAGAATTAGAAATAAGTCCTAAGTTCTTTCTAATCTATAAGCTTACTAAAGAAGAGGGTAGAGCATTAAAAGAGTTTATCTAGGAAAACCTACAAAAGGGATATATTAGACTATCGTAGTTATTAGCAGGTTATCTAGTACTATTTATACTAAAGAAGAATAGTAAACTAAGGCTGTGTATTAACTACAGACAGTTAAATAGCATTACTAGGAAGAATAGGTATCCTTTACCCTTAATTAGCAAAATCTAAGACAGGATAAGTAACGCGTAAATCTTTACAAAGATAGATTTAAGATAGGCGTACTATTAGATCAGAATTAAGGAAGGCAATAAATAGAAGGCAGCCTTTAAATTAAAGGAAGGACTATATAAACTATTAGTTATACAATTCGGGCTTATAAATATACTAGCAACGTTTTAGAAACGTATTAATAATATATTAGGAGAACACTTGGATAAATTTATTATAGTATATCTTAATAATATTATTATCTACTTAATATCTAAGGAAGAATACGGGGAATATATTAAATAGGTCTTAAAGAGACTATAAGAGGAACAAATGCTAGTAGCAATTAAGAAATATAAGTTCTTCACTAGGAAGACCAATTTTGTTAAATTTATTATTAAACTAGGCCAACTTAGTATAGATCTAAAGAAGATTAAGGCTATAATAAATTGGTAAGAACTAAAGAACGTTATACAGTTAAGATCGTTCCTAGGGTTTTATAATTACTATAAAAGATTTATAGCGTAATAGTTAAAAAAAATATTAAACCATTTACGCGATTAATAAAGAAAGAAGAACTATAGGCATGGGGAAAGGAATAGTAGAAATTATTTAAAGAAGTTAAGAGGTTATTCACCTAGGAGCTAGTTCTTAAGATCTATTAATTAGGACTAGAAATAGTTATAAAAATAAACGTATTAGACTATATACTAGGGGTATACTTTATATAGAAATATTAAGATAGATGGCACCTAGTGGTATACTATAGTTGAAAGATAACACTACTAGAGTTAAACTATAATATCTATAATAAGGAGTTATTAGGTATAGTTATAGTACTAAAGAAATAAAAAGCATTCTTATAAGGTATAAAGAAACCATTTATAGTTAAAATAGATTATAAGAACCTAATAGGATTCCTAATAACAAAGAAACTTAACTAAAGATAAGTTAGATAGGTAGAGATGCTTATAGAATACTATTTTAAGATTTAGTATACTAAGAGTATAGACAACATATAAGCAGACGCTCTAAGTTAAAAAGCTAAACTATAAAATAATAAAAAGCCATTAGGGGCTTTACTACGAAAAGATATAGACGGATTAATTAAGTATAATTATCCAAAGATTATAGCAATATAGGAAGATAAAGAACTAAAGAAAGTTTATAAGTTATTAAAAAGCTTTTAGGTATAAAGAATTCTAGAAGTATAGCTAGAAGATCTATAAACGGATATATACGAAAATTAAGAAGTAAAGTATATCCTAAGAAGTATAGCAGAATAGTTTATAAAAGAATTCTATAAGGGATTAACTTAAGAACATAATGGAGCTACAGGCTTAGTATTAAGACTCTAAAAGGAGTACATTATTAATAGAATTTAGGGCTTAGCGCGAAAAGTTATAAGGGAATATCTAAATTACTAGAGAAATAAACTAATAAGGTATAAGCTATATAGAGGGCTATAACCTATTAAAATACTAGAAAGACCATAGGAGGTTATATTATAGGACTTTATTATTAAGTTGCTAAAATTAAAAGATCCTATTACCGGACAAGATTATAACGTAATCTTAGTAATAATAAACAAGCTTATAAAGTAGGGATACTTTATAGCATATATAGAAGAAATATTAGCAGAAGATATCGCTAGAATCTATATTAAAGAAGTGTTTATAAGATATAGAGCACTAAGTAAGATTATATTAGATAGAGATCTAAGATTTATAGTAGTATTCTAGGAGGTATTCTTAGCGGGATAAGGAGTTAAAGTAGTAACTTCCACCGTATATTATCCGCAGATAGACGGCTAAACGGAAAGATTAAACTAGACACTAGAGTAGTATCTAAGGCATTATATTAATCACGCATAGAATAATTAGGTATTATTGTTACTAGTTATATAGTTTATATATAATATAACACCTTAAGAAGGAATAGGCATATTATTATTTAAGGCGAATTACAGATATAAGCTAAGAATATTGTTATTACTATAATAAGTAAAGAAAATAAGTAGTATAGCTAAAGAAAGAATAAAGATATTAATTAATCTTTATATAGATTTTATGGAATTAGTAAAGAAAGTACAAAAGAGAATAAAAAGGTACTATAATGCTAAGAGATCTAAGGGACTAGATCTTAAGGAGGGAGATAAAGTATAGCTACTATATAAAAATTTTAAGAGTTAACAACTAAGCAAGAAGTTAAACTATGTTAGACTAGGACCTTTTAAAATTAAGTAGAGAATTTTACTAATTATATTTAAGTTAAACCTACTAGCTAAGATAAAGATCTACCCTATATAATATAGCGCAATACTAAAGCTAGTATATGGGAATATTAAGCTACTGGTTTATAAAGTAGATATATATAGAGGATAGAAAGAAAACGAATAACAAGTTTTAAAGATTATTAGTTATAAGGACATTAAGGATAAAATATAGTATAAGGTTAAGTAGATAGGCTATAATAAGACTACCTAGAAGCTACTAAAAAATCTAAAGAACGCTATAGGAAAAGTATAGGAGTATTAAAAGAAATTAGGTTAGGCAGCATTAATAAAAAAGGATCGCTAAAAAATAAGTTACCTAAAGGGGACCTAAGAAGAGCAGTTACTAAGCTACTTAAATCTATATCCTTCTTGGCTAGAGGAGAATTTATTTTTTTATTACTAAGTTCCTATAAACCCTATTTTATAAGCTTCTACTTCTTAAAACGGACCTTCTTATAACCCTTCTTAAGACGGATTAACCGAGTAAACGCTATAAGATGAGACTTAAGGGCCCGTTGCTAAGTATTAGTAGTTTCTCATTCTGCGTTATAGGAACGGTATAACTTTACTAGAGTAACAGACAGTTTATTATCTAGCCGCATAGTAGCAGATTAAACACAAAACCTTAAAATAAATTAATTAGGGAACTAGATAACTATTAAGGGCAATAAGTTATATATATTTAGTATTAGAGATAAAGTAAACGTTATAAAATAAACGAATATTCGCTTTAGTGTACTTTAAGTAAGAGAACGGTTATTATAATAATGGACTCGCCAACGTAATATAACCTAACCCCTTTTTTAAACAGTAAGAACACGGAGATAGTATTGTAGTAACAGTGCGAGCACAATGAGCAGTCGAAGAAGAAGAAATTACTTTAGGTATAATAAGTAATAATATTAACTAAATTAATTAAATGGACATTATACCTTTAGTAAATAATTTAGAGATATTAGGAATCTTTAAGAATAAAGATAAAGAGAAGGGAGATAGTATTATAGACGCTTTAAGTATAATATTATAACTACTTAGAGAAGAGTTAGAAGAAGCTAGTTAGTTAATATAAGCACGGTCTAAGATAGAGCTAATAGAGCTATATAATAAGGAATAGTAGCTAAGGTTATATAACGTAATCTATATAATCTGTAGGATCTATATAATCCGTAATAGAGTAGATAGAGTATATATATATCGCGTATAAGGAGGATTTTATAGGAGTACGGTTGTGTATTTAAGGACCCTTAGTCCCTACCTAGATAGTTCCTTCCCTATAGTAATTCTTAGAATATAATTAGAGTTAATCTATTAGGCAACTACTCCACTAGTTATTATTACGTTGTTAACTTTAATTTGTATTACCTATATACCTAGCCCAATAACGAGCCTATTGTAGTACCTGTTATAAGGTTCCGTTATAAGATTAAAGAAATACTAGCCTATAAACTTATAAAGGGAACGTTAAAGTATTATATTAGTTAGAAAGGATATAACCTAAACCCCACTTAGTACCTTATATAAAACTTTATAGGTAGTCCCTATAAGCTTTAAAAGTTCTATAGCTATTACCCTAATAAACCCAGACCGCTAAAGTACCTAGATAAGTAGATAGAATGCTAGTATAATAAAGATAATAAGCTACCGGAAGAATATAGGGACAAAAACGCCCTAGAAATTTCTTAGTTATATAAGGTCTTAAGATATTTAGGAACTTCGACCGGCGGTTAAAGTTATCTAATTAGTTAGATTCTCTTACTAAGACTTTTAGCAATAAAGCCTAAGGGCAGGCTTTTTTAGAAGGGGGGGGTAATATTACGGCACTAATGGAAAACGGTAGATTGTAGCGGACAATTTTAAACAGTTTTAGACAGTTTTATATAGCTGCAGTTATATAACTAAAGGATTATATATAGCTTCGAGCGGCGCTCCCCTTCTTCTCCTTTCCTTTCTTTAGCTTTAGATTCTCGTTTATAGACAATCCAATTATATAGGCTTACGCGTCCCTTTTACTATACTTATACCTTAATTAACTAAGTTGCTAATACCTAGTATACCAAGAGCTTAAAATCGGCTATATTTAAAGTTTAGGTTAACTTAAAGTCCTCTTTTATTCTTAATATTGTATAGTATAAGCTTATCTTCTTAAATTAAGCCTTAGAAGAGAAAGGCCTTAATAATAAGGTAGATAATATAGCCATTACACCGGATTTATTGGTGTATGGATTTCCACTCCATATTATATTCTTTTTAAAGATACTTCTGGATTATATAATATAGGACGTTATTTATAGATATATTATTAGCAATAATAGCACCAAGTCTCTATACGATACTATAGTCCTAAAGTATTAAAAGCAGCGTTTAGAACTAATTCTCTTTATTATATAATAGAGTTATATAAAGCGTAAGAAGGCCTCTTTTTAATCTTTTATTTTAATCCACAAAGTGTGCGTAAACCCTAAGTAAAAGATATTAATTTAGGGACGTCTAGATATCTAGTAAGAGATAAATCTTAGATATTACTAATTAAAGCTTCTTTTATATAATGTTCTTTTATACTATAAATATATTTTAAATTATATTATTAACTATAGAGTGAGCTATTATAATATAACCCTTAACCTCTAGATTAAGGACCCTATAAAATATATAAAACCCTAGTCATTTAATTATTCTAAATAGGAGTCTCTATACGGTTATTAAGGAAATAAGTACTATAGTAATAGCTTCCCGATTTAGGGCGTTTTAAAGGGCAAGCGTATTAATATTATTTAACTGCTTTATATCGCGAAGCTATATATAAAGATGTTAAAGTTAATTGCGAGTGTTTATATAAATAGGACCCTTTTGCTTTTCTAAGTGGATATTATACTTAGTTCTTAGGTAATTTTAAAAGTGTGTGGTAGATTTTAAGCAATATACTATTGTTGTATAATATTTGCAGTATATAAGCCTTATTCTTTTATAGTGTATATTCTTATCTTTATCCAGAGCCCAAGTATGTATTTATAGGTTAGAAGTCTTCTTTTACTAGCGGTTTAACGACTCCTTTATATTAAAGGAGTTTAATATAGGTGGAAAAAGTAATAAGTCTACTTCAGAAGCCATAATATTTAGATAATCTATCTGTACAATATTGAGGTTAAAATTTTTTAAGGGGTGCTAAGAAGATCTGCAAATATAGCTAATACTCGCCAATACTCGCTAATATTAATTAGTAACAATATTAATTAATCTAATTGGTAGTATTTATATTAAAAACCACGCTGTTTTAGAATTCTATAACGGGATATTAGCACCTAAATAATCTCGGATCGCCTACTAAAGGAAGCTTAGTATACTTACCGTTACTAGCTTAAGGCTATAAATTTAGCCAGGCTAATATCCAAAAGCATTTAAATAATTTATAAATTACATTGCCTCCTTAAAGTAAGTTTTTACTAGTATAATGTTAAAACGGCCTACTAAAGATACTCTTACAGCCGGGTAAGAGCATAGTGGTATCGAGTTTCCTCCATAATGCTGCGCGTTTTATCCTTGCAAATCGATTTGTAATTAGTAAGGTTTTTAATATCAATATTACCAATTAGATTGATTAATATTGTTACTAATCAATATTGGCGAATATTGGCGAGTATTGGCTATATTTGTAATACTTACAGATCTTCTTAGCACCCTATTAAAAAAAATTTACTTTAATATTGTACGGATAAATTATTAAATATTATAGCTTCTAAAGCAGACTTATTACCTTTTATACATATATTAGACTCCCTTAATATAGAAAAGTTATTAAACTGCTAGTAAAAGAAGACTTTTAACCTATAGATACTAGTTAGTAGGGATTTGCTTCGTAAATCCTATCCCTTTATCGTACTTTATAGTAGGGGGTAAGCTTTAGGCAGAGCCTTATATAGAGCTTTAGTAGAGCTTTATACGGAGGTTCGCGCGGAGCCTTATATAAAGCCACATGCGGCGTATAGGTGTGTAGATATATAGATATATAGACGTACGGACGTTCGTATAGGCGTTTATATAGGCAATTAATTAATTAATTAATTATAGAGCCGATTATAGAACCTTCCTAGTATATTAGTGCTGCGTATTAGTAGAGCTTTAGAGCTCTATATAGGGCTTTAAGTAGAGTTTTAAGCAGAGCTTTAAGTAGAGCTTTAGGTAGAGCTCTAAGTAGAGCTTTAAATAGAGCTTTAGGTAGAGCTCTAAGTAGAGCTCTAAGCAGAGCTTTAAGCAGAGCTTTATGCAGGGCTTTTTATAGAGCTTTAGTAACGCGTACTATTACAGCGCTAGTAGATATTAGTAGATTATAGCGGACAATTACAGACAGTTTTAGACAGTTTTATATAGTTTTAGACAATTGCCGTTAAGCTCGGACCCCTAGAACTCGGCCACACCCGAACTCGGCCACCCAACCAAATCAAACACCACCACTTTTGAAGCTATCTACACTTGATTAAATCAATTTCATCTTCCACCCCTACGTACTATTTAATATATCGACCTTGGCCTTTCTACCTGACACCCTTTAAGGCCTTAACTTTAACTCCTTTGCCCTTATTTAAGCCTCCTTCTCCTCTGCCTCCTCTATAGCTTGCTTAATCAAATCTATATTTATAAACTTTGTATTTAGATCTACAGCCACGCGCCTACGAATCTTTGGGCCTTTAAGGTCCTTAATCTGCGATTACAAGCTATATATTTAAGCGTCCTTATATACAGCTTCCACAGTAAGTCGCTTAAATTGTCGGCTTACTTTTTATAAGAGCGACCAAGTCTTCCGATCGGGCGTATAATTGTTACAAAGGCTTTAAATTATCTAATGCATATCGCGGGGTTTCTTTGGGGTGGCTACGACGCCAAATTGGTCGCTTTTAACTAGTTCGAAGCTTAAAGCCTTAATTAAAGCCTTATTCTTAACTTACAAGGATATAAGGCCTTTACGTGGATTCCATAGGTAAATACCAGAGGCACGCCACCCAGATTTAATCTCCTTGCTATAAGACCTTTCTCTCGGGCCTTATAGTAATACTTAATAAAGCGGTGCTTCTTAATTGGAGCTACATCATCAAGAGATGCAAGATCTACAATCTGCTTCCAATACTTTAATTTAACAGGGGAAAAGCATAATAGATCTAGGGGTTGCAGCACGTACGTTAAATAAGGTGGTAGGAAGACGAGCCATACGTTATTCCGTTTACATTCTAATAGGAATTCTACTAAATAGTGGCTCGTATGTCCGTCAAGAAGGAGCAACCGAGCTTCGTCGTCGCTAGGTTTAGTCTTAGGTAGGAAGACATTAGTAAGCCACCCAAATGCGATGCAATTAGCTATCCAACCGTTCTTCGAGGTTGTATATATCCAATCAGGTACCTCACCCTAGTAGAACCACGTTGATTAGGGGTGCTTTCCTTTAAAGATTATAAGAGGTTAAATTAATCGGCTAAGGGCAGAGACTGCCTCCACAACTGATACCCATTTGCGATCATTTGGCGACTACAGTGGGGTGTCATAAGTGTCCGTGCTTCCTCACCAATAAATTTTTGCGACACTCCCCCCTACTTTTTCTACCCTATTATACACCCATACCACGTCGTGCGTTAGCTCCAATTAGCGGTAATATTCCTTATTATAAGGAGTTAAGTCCATACAATAGAGGAGTAATTATTAGCTACGGTCTTACAGGAGTTACGGCCCCTCAAATCGCGATCGCATTAAACCTCCCTAAATTAACTGTATAAGACACCCTACGAAATACACCCCAACGTCCATAAGGCCTATCCATTGCTCAAATTAGACGTCCTCTAGAGCATTTAGAGCGAGACGAACATACGCTCTTAAGAATTATTCGTATAAATTCTAGGATCACGTATAATAAGCTAGTGTTTAAGGTAAGCCTTCCTATAAGCCAGAGCACGTTGCATTAAATATTACGCAAATACCATATTAAAAAATAGATAGCTAAGAAGCGTCCTATGCTTACACACAACTCAGCAAGCGCTTAATTAAGGTGGGCAATTAAACACTTAGCGTGGGAGCGCTTAAGGTAGAGTAAGATTATATAGAGCGATAAGTGTTTAGTTAAGAGAAGCGCGGGCAAGCAACCTTCTTATATCTTTTATACACTACAGCAGAAGTGGGATAAAGATAAGATTAATACATATAAAAAGGACAAGGGGCATACCGTAATAGTATAGGCAAGCTTTTCTGGAGCTCTTAGGGCCTCTAATTTAGTAGTTATAGAAAGGGACAAGAAGGCACCTAAGGGGGGGTATTCTGCCAAGTCATATATTAAAGTTTTAGAGGATCAGATACCCTAAATCTATAAGCTAGGCCTCTAATTTATATAAGATAACACTCTAATATATACAGCAAAAATTGTGGCTAAATAGTTCAAGGAAAACGTTATAGAAGTAATTAATTA
>Ga0307515_10022346_pt1 | contig 11152 bp, 13 predicted proteins | sample 17_EM_MG_FD_194513 | JGI IMG/M metagenome (GOLD analysis project Ga0307515, IMG submission 194513) | Populus trichocarpa ectomycorrhiza microbial communities from riparian zone in the Pacific Northwest, United States - 17_EM | ecosystem: Host-associated > Plants > Roots > Unclassified | place... | reverse complement strand
GCACTTTGCGCGGCTGGTTTTGTGTGGCCGATGTTTTTCGCGGCCGGTATTGTGTGTGGCCGGTTTTGCCGTGCGACCGGTGGCCAGAGCCTTGCCAGCGAGCGCGAGCCGACTCGCGGAAATTAGATAAGCAATTTTATTACCAAAAAAGGAAGTACGTTTGCTGACAAATCTAAGACTTTTACCCCCCTCCTCCCCCTATAGTCTCGCAAGCTCGACTAACAAGCTCGACTAATAAACTACTATGGTTGTATCTGTTGTGGCTGTTGTTGGAACTCGAATGGACCAATCCGCAGGCGGGTATAGGTCTGCTTGTGCTGAATTGTCTTTTTGTAACCCTTTCTCCGCTTCTTCTTCACGATGAACTCCATTTCCCCCTTTGTATGTTCTACAATGGTAGCGGTGATCTTGACCACGTTGGGCGAGAGACGCGGTGCACCTCGGAGGGTGTATTCGCGTGACCCGAATTCCTGGACGTTATCCAATTCGAGGACATCTCCAACCGCGACATCGTTTAGTCTTGGGACAGTCAGAAGATCTCGGGGAGCTAGGAGGTATTTTCTACCGGCGATTGCGGCGACGGCGTATTGTGACGGGTGGGAGCGGATGAGTGCCAATGCTGAGGTCGTCGAGGACGGTTGGATGTGAAGGCACCTGGCAGGTGCCTGTCGTAACGACGAGAAGAAGGATTTCTCTGTTGAAAAGCGCTCAGTACCCGTGTGTTCAAAACCGAAGGAAAGGAGGAGGATCACTTAGCAAACTGGCCATGGTCGATGGAACTCGCGATGGGTCACGAGGATGAATTGAGACGCGAAGACACGTGGCGTTGAGCTTTTGCAATAGCCCACGATTTCCCACGGTTACTCTTCCCCTGGAACTTGCGAGGGAAAAGATGGGGGAAATCCTGGGTTTTATCTAAGCACGAAGACACGAAAAGCCCCAATTCCCAGGCCCTGTCGATGGATTGCGCTGAATGGAGGAGAAGCGCTGGGGACTGAGATCAAAATATTCTGTCGGAGATTGTAATCGCAAGGGAAGGTATTCGGGCGAGGCCGGACTCTGGAGTTGGGAGCAAACTCGGGCACCAGCTCATAAATAAATCACCGACACTCTTACCCTTACCTCTCCCTCTTCCTTCGTCCACCTCCCTCTCCTTCATGCTCCATAGATTAGCTCTTAGAAACGTCCGGGTGGCTACGCTCGCTGCTACTCCAAAGGTATTTCTCTCCCCGCTCAGCCTGCAATTTCGAACCCATCTTTTTTTCTCAACATACTTTCGCAGCATGTCCCATCCCGGTTATATGCTACCGCTAAAGCCTGTAAGTTCCGAACCACCGCTATAAACTCCTGCTTGTTTTCTGACCTGTTTGATAGCTGCTTCCGAGGTTTCCTCAATTCTCGAGTCCCGCATTTCTGGCAGCTCCGTTGGCGGAAACGTCGAGGAGACGGGACGCGTTTTGAGTGAGTTGCTTCGTTCCACTACCTGCATAAAGTCTTTCTAATCTCGCCCTATAGGCGTCGGTGACGGTATCGGTCGTGTGTGGGGTCTCAAGAACGTGCAAGGTACCTTCCGTTGCCACCCGTTCCGACGCGAAACCCCCGACTGACCGCCTCTACAGCCGAGGAGATGGTGGAATTTTCTTCTGGTGTCCGTGGAATGTGTCTTAACTTGGAGGCCGACAACGTCGGTGTCTCTATCTTCGGTAACGATCGTCTCATCAAGGAGGGCGACACCGTCAAGCGCACCGGGCAGATTGTCGATGTCCCAGTTGGTCCTGAATTGCTCGGACGTGTCGTTGACGCTCTCGGAAACCCCATCGACGGAAAGGGTCCCATCAATGCTACCGAACGTAGTCGTGCCTCCCTCAAGGCCCCTGGAATCTTACCCCGTCGTTCCGTTAACCAGCCTATGATGACTGGCATCAAGCCCATTGATGCCATGGTTCCCATTGGTCGTGGTCAGCGCGAGTTGATCATCGGTGACCGCCAGACAGGAAAGACCGCCGTTGCTATCGACACCATCCTCAACCAGAAGAGGTGGAACGATGGCAAGGATGAGGAGAAAAAGCTATACTGCGTTTACGTCGCCATTGGTCAGAAGCGTTCGACCGTCGCTCAGCTCGTGCAGACCCTCGAGGAGAATGACGCCATGAAGTACACTATCATCGTTGCTGCCACCGCCTCCGAGGCCGCTCCTCTCCAGTACCTCGCCCCCTTCTCTGGATGCGCCATGGGAGAGTGGTTCCGTGACAACGGAAAACACGGTGTGTTCAACTAAACTCATCGCGTTTGTATTGCACTCATTCCTCTCAGCCCTGATCATCTACGACGATTTGTCTAAGCAGGCCGTCGCTTACCGTCAAATGTCCCTCCTTCTCCGTCGTCCTCCCGGTCGTGAGGCTTACCCCGGCGATGTCTTCTACCTTCACTCTCGTCTCCTCGAGCGTGCCGCAAAGATGAACGAGAAATTCGGCGGTGGATCTTTGACCGCCCTCCCCATCATCGAGACCCAGGGTGGTGATGTGTCCGCTTACATTCCCACTAATGTCAGCCCCTTGCGTCTCCCTTTTTTCCCAAACACTATCTAATCACCTATCTTTAGGTCATCTCTATCACTGATGGTCAGATCTTCTTGGAGGCTGAGCTGTTCTTCCGTGGTGTCCGTCCCGCCATTAACGTCGGTCTCTCTGTCTCTCGTGTCGGTTCCGCTGCCCAGACGTGAGTTTCATGTCTCTGGTTGTCCAGTTCTTGATTGCTTATCCACATTCATTCCCAGCAAGATCATGAAGAAGTTCGCCGGTTCCCTGAAGCTCTACCTCGCTCAATACCGTGAAGTCGCCGCCTTCGCCCAGTTCGGTTCCGATCTCGATGCTTCCACCCGCTTCCTACTCGCCCGTGGTGCTCGTCTGACCGAGCTCTTGAGTACGTTGCATGTTGCAAATTCCTTGAACGTTAGCTGACCGCTTGTCGTACAGAGCAAGGCCAATACCAGCCTCTGTCCATGGAGATTCAGGTCCCTATTATCTACGCCGGTGTTAACGGTCTCGTACGTCACACGTTAACCCAACTCAGACCTTGATGTTCTAATCCCCCACACAGCTTGATACCATCCCTGTCGATCAAATCACAAAATGGGAGGGTGAGTTCCGTACTCACTTGACCTCGACACAAACGGCTCTGCTGGAGGAGATCTCGAAGGGTAATATCACACCCGATATTGAGGGTAAAATCAAGAAGGTCGTTGAGGACCACGTCTCTTCGTTCACTTCGTAGAAGGGTTTGGGAGGCCCGCTAGTGAATTAATACATATCTTTTACCTATTCTCCGTCGCTTTCGTCCTCTCGTTACTTCATACCATACAAACAAAACTGGATGAATTTCCTCACCAAGGATGTTGCCCTGGTTGTAATTCTTCTCTTGGAGTAGAAGTTGGGTACCTTTATTTTGTACGAGGCTTCTAGTCTGACGGCGGATCCGCACTCAGTGCCTCCAATCTCCCTGACTCCAAGCCCTACGGCTATGAGAAGGAACGTAGATTGGAGTGAGACGGACTCTCCAAGCCTACATCAAAAACACCAAGTTCACTCTCCCCCTTTCTTGGATCGGTTCGAACGGGGAGAAAGGCCATCGTACCGTACAACTCCAACACGTTCCGTATCTACCGTCGACTATTGGGGGAGCTATCACGAAGAGGTGCTTGTTGCATAAAGTTTTTGTACCATCGCGCTTGGATCGAGCGCGGAGTGTGTCGGTCTCACTTGGATCATGACCACCGCGACCGCGAGTTACATCGTCGTCCACCCTCATCCTGAAGTTGGCCCACCCCGCGGTTTAAATTAGACTCGGAGGCCGATGGAAGTGCACTCATCGAGCGTCTCTGTGATATCCGTAGATATCGCCGTGATGACTTGGAGAATGCCACCCTCTGGAAGGCGAGTCGTTCAAAAGTGACCAAACTTCCACCCATTGCAGGCCTCGGGACTCGCTTCTTCGGTCGTGAATAATGAATCCAAGGAACCAATGTACGGGTAAATCAGGGAAAGCGAAAATACCTCGACCAAGATCGAACATTTTTATCTCGTGGAGCACTACTTTCCCGATCGCCCACAACAAGTAACGGGAGATTGGGTCGGTATTGTGGTTGTGACCCCGGAGAGTACGCCCTGGCGCACACGCTTCAGTCGATTTAATCAACGGATTGTGTTGTAATCATTTTCTCCAGCACGAGTGGAGTTATCTAGAACGATGAGAACGACCGGTTCGCCATCCGACAGCGTCAAGAGTCCTGGAGGCATCAAGAGTGCCGTGGATTGCCCCACCGGACCACAGTACTAGCAGACCTTCCGACCGCTTCGGACTACTCACGGTACTTTTCAGTCGGGAACTGGCCCTTTGTGGTACGACCTTGAACATCTCGAGGCATTTGCACCACACCCCGCGACTGCAGACCATGATTTCGACTTCATTGAGCACGCCGCCAACTTTTTCGATAACGGGGGACAGCCCTGCGGCCCATCTTGGGAAAGCTTCTCGTGGGCAAGAGCCAGTGGCAAGTGCCGGCCACTGGCAGATCAGCCAAACCAGACGGGATTTGGCTTGAGGGATTCTTTGCTTACTTGATCGTCGTCACACAGTGTCGTCGAAACCACTGAAAAGGAGTCAACGCCGGGTCCTGCCATATCGGCTCGTCCTCCGCCTTGTCACCAGGGCATTTGCGAAAAGTGTCTCCAGCCCATGCATGCGTGAGAGGAGGTCTTCGGTCTTACTCCTGACGACAACTTCCTGCGGATGGTCAAACGGATGAGAGTTTTCAACTGAGCGTCTCAATCGGACCTCGTATTGAGTGTATACTTTGGATGTGGTTACAAGGGCGACTTTGGGGACCAAACCCCCGGCCCCCCTTTACAAGACCGGGTGTGGCACCCCTAGTGGTCTTACCCTTCCCGTGCGTTCTCTAACCCTTCACTCCTAGCCCAGCGATGAAAATCCTGCTACTGAGTCGCCTGAATCTGGAAGGCTCATCCGTGATACCACCCTCGCGCTCAGAGGCCATAGTTAGGACGTTTGGCACAGGGGACACTTCGTCATCGTCGATCTGCGAACCCTCTCCATTCTCCCTTCCACCTTCCGGCATATCAAGATCGGCAACCCCACATACTTGACCTTGGTGGTGCGTTCGAGTTGGACGGGGAGGGTAAATGTTGGTTGTTTGAGTGGTATGGAACCGACGTGGATGGGGTCACTCTGGGCGATCGGTCTCATTGATCCGTTGGACAAACTCATGTGAGGGGAGCATATCTGGGGCGCTGGGTTCGCCAAGTTTTTCTGAATTGCGATTTGTTTCCGCCATGGGGGGAGACATTCCAATTAAATATCCTTGTACATAGGTATGGTCGCGCTGATACCAATTTCCATGCTTAAACTTCACTCTCCAAGCCAACCGCAGATGCCATGCTGCAAAAGGTGTACGAGATCTACGCCGAGGCTGCGATGGAGAAACCGGTCCATACGCCTCATATGCGTATGTGGACAGAAGGAATCGATGCAAACTTACGCGGAGGGTTTCTGGAGTATGAGGCCGAGTGATGAGAGGGTGGAGACGACGTGTTTCGCGTTCAAGCTTTGAAGGTATCTGATAATCGCTGGGGGGAAAACAGCGGCGGCCAGGGATAAGTTGGCCATCATACAGCTGGGAAGGAGCGTAAGTTTGATCAGATGTGTGCACGGGCCGTTGGGTGACGCGGACCACCACAACCCATCGGATGAGACACGTGGATTCCTGTCCTCGCCTTTTGACTTTTCCATCCACACCGGCGGTGAGATACTACGATGAGCGGTGAAGAGAGTGCAAAACCGGTCAACATCGACCCTCGATGGTGCGTTTTAGAGATATAGAATCGATTGCGAGTACCAGCAAGCTGACTCCAGCCCATAGTATCCAGGAGGCGTTGCGAATGTACCTCCAACCAATCAAGAACGACGACCCACAACTTGATTTTTATACCATGTACAAACGAGAGACGATGGAGTACGACACCGAGTACATGCAGAAATACAACGAGGATCTCAACACCACCTTGATTTTCGTGCGTTACTGTGTTCTTTGGTTCACTGTGCAGCGTTGACCACATTCTCAGGCTGGTCTGTTCTCTGCGGTCAGCTCCGCCTTCGTCATCGACGTCCAGTCCAAACTCCAGCCAGACCCCGCCGAACGCTCAGAAGCCTACCTCCGTGCAATTCTCCTCAGCCTCAACCGATCCATCATTCCAGGCGAAGACCCCGCCGCTCCCCCAGTGTGGAACGGCCCCCCCACAGAGATCATCACAACATCAGACCTCCTGTATGCAAGTCTTCTGATGTCGCTGCTTGCCGCGTTCGTCGCGATGCTGGGCAAGCAGTGGCTGAATCGGTATCTCCGACATACCGGCGGATCCATGGTCGAACGCTGTGGCGACCGCCAGCGCAAATTTGACGGCCTGGAGAAATGGCCGTTCCGGTTATTCGTCGAGAGTCTTCCCATCATGCTTCAGATCGCCCTCCTTCTCCTCACTTGCGGGCTGTCACGGTACATGTGGTCCGTCAACACCTCCGTCGCGGGCGTCGTGATCTCGTTCACTGTCCTCGGCATCGTGTTCTACATTGGGATTGTGGTTGCCGGAACATCCTCGTACGAGTGTCCGTTCCAGACACCAGCATCGATAGGTCTCCGACATCTCAGAGATAGCGGGACAACTCGGAAATTATTTGCAAGCCTGTCTCCCTCCAGCGTCATCTCGCTCGTCTACGCCACTCGGAGGAGTACCCGGAGATTATTAGCGAGGTTGTCTCTGCCCAATGTCGTCTCACTCATGTACGCCACTTGGATGGATGCACGGCAGTGGATCGTTTCGACATCCCGCATTGTTTACGGCGCCATGCGACACCCCTTGTCCTGGGAGGTTTCGCCATCCCACATCGTGTCTGGGATTCGCAGAATGTCTACGAGGGTCGGACACCAAACGATCATTCTGCTTCTTCGGATCGACCGAGCTTTCGGGAATGGGAAGCAGAGACTGGCCCAAGAGATTCGAAGGTTCGGGCGTGCAGGACTGCTTCCACTCACCACGAAGGACGCGAACCATCACCCACATGTACATCAAGACGGTCCAGGATTGCGAGTGCGCGTATGGAACCTGGAAACCCTTCGGAAACGGAATGGGGATAATGCACGTTGTGCGTGCTGGGTTCTCCGGAACATCACAGATCCCGAGGCCATCGACTCCGACGTTCGTCTTGCGGGGATCATCCGATGGTTCGATGGGAACTCCAACCACGACCCGCCATACGATTCGATCGTTTCTACCTTCGAGGCCTGCTTCGATTCGACCAAACAGCCATATCCTGGAATGAGGGACCGGGCATACTTCTCGGCACGGGCTATCCTCCAAATCAACATGAGGGCAAGGGCCCAATCCGATGAGCGCGCTTCCAAGTATCCCATTCCGGCCGTTTCTTCGAGTTCATTTGAACACACCGACCCTGATCTTCACCATGTTATCCAAATGCTCGAACATAACTCTGGCGCCCGTGGATTCACATTCCACTTCCCTAGCGGGAACACAAACACTCACGCTCACTCACTGTGGATGTTGAATTTGTTTGTGGATTTGACCCGCACTGGCGCAAACCCGACCCTGAAATCCTACAAGTCTTATCTCAGCACTGCTGTCACCGATCGCCGACCTACGATTGCCAGCATCCTTCTCGTCTGGGATATGTTACTGGGTGGGCATGTTGAGGAGGAAACCTTGTGGGCTGTTGACAAATCGTACGCAGTGGTCTTGCTGTCTTTTTTTTTTCTGCCTGGTTGATGTTGTGTATGCCAGCGATTCATTGGAGGTCATCCTCTCTCACTTGTCAATGACAGTGATGAAGGCTATCGGTGACGGGAGCTGTCTCCACCATCTCAATTATCTCCTGGAGTTTTTGGCAGCGTGGGAGAAACGACCTGGGTGTTTGACCCGGATGGCTTACCAGTGGTGTTCCGCTATCTCCGAGGCGGCTGGAAGAGACAATCCGAGTGAAATAACCATCAACCTACCAGGCGAACTACAATACATTCTACAACATCAACTACGACTCCGACCACAAGATCTGGCCTACTTGCCTTGGACCTCCGAGACGGGATTCTCCGAAGTTGGACCTGACTGTGATCCAGTCCGTTTGGATCCCACCTCCCATCACTCTCGTGGGCACCCACAACGCTTGACCCCCCCTATGTATGCGCACCTCCTCTTCATAACCCTCGAGATTGGATTTCGCCGTGTCACTCCCAGCCCTTACCAGCCATTCCTACATTTGGATCACACCTCTCATCACGAGTGGGTGTTTGAGACCGCATTCTCAGGTGACAATGATGATGTTATTGCGGATGCCATGTGTGCATGGTACTTCGGTGGTTACAGTGCACTGCCTGGTTCATGCGCACGCTATCTTACCAAGCGGGTGGAGAGGAATACACCCTTCTCCCCAAGGTTACAGCAGGCGAGTATCCACACCATTGAGTGCATCTGGTCCGATGAGCTCAAAGGGTCTGGGTTGGATACTGTCCGCTGGTTGAACCGTCTCGACATCAATGCGGATGATGTGGCGGATGGGGTAAGTTGGGCACAGCTGTTGGTAGGGGTGATTCGTTCTCCAACAGGGCTTGAGAGTTTGTCCTCTCATCACTGGCACTTGCTGGACAAGTTGGTGGCTTCGAAACATTTCTTGGATCTTGCATCGCACGACATGGAGGTGATGAGATCGCTCGAGAAAGCTGAGGACTGGGAGAAGTTGGAGGTCTGGATGGTTGCCATGTGGTCCGGTGCACCGACATACGAGCCAATGGAAGGCCTTGAAGAGGTGACTCTCAAGTTACTCTCGCAACAACCATCAGTTTTCCCGAGGCTTGAAGACCTGTGTAAGGCATTCACCTGCGAAAACTCGAACTGTCAGGCGCACAAGGACAAACTCCAACAAATATGCGATCAGGTGCGGGTGGGACAATTGCCTTCGGAGTCCCCGCCGCCGTAAGTTTCTGTTCGTCCTGCCTAGCACTTATCCGTTCTGATTCCATCCTTTGCTTCAGACAATCGAATCACACCTGGTCACTCATTCCCCTTCCCTTTCTGGGAGACGACAGTTTCTGAATGTGTATATTGTATATATCGAGGGCTGATATACAGGGTTCGAACATGTTTTTTAGTATACACGGAGGAAATTATGATCTCACGAACCCCCCATCCATCAATGGTCTCGTCGCTCAAGGGCATGAGGGTGCCCTTCCCTCCGTGCCGATATCCTCAAGGCCGGTATACCCAGACCCGGGGTCCAGAACGCGATTCGAATTTAATTGAGACCGTGCACGATCCAATCTGGCTCGATGACCTCCATATGTCCTGGTGTTGTTCACACATGCACACCGGGACACCGATCGACGTTCTTCGAAAAACCCACAACCACGAGTAAAGTCGTTTTTGGCTCGTCCTGTCTCTCCCCGTCCCCAGCATTCTCCATCTCTCACATCAACTCACATCTCTCGTCAAGTCGGGAATGTCCCACGTTTCGTTAAACCTCACGAAATAGCCACCCCTTCTCACTGCGTCTGTACAGGATCAATTCATCGATGTTTTCAAATCCGTCGGTTAGGCCGTTGGCTTTCGGTGTGTGTCCGATCAATTCTTACCCTCGCATCACCCTCTCCTCCATAACAGGTTCTGAGAGTGTTCTATGCGCCAGGGAGGAAGGAGAACGGTTTGGACGGGTTGAGATTATTTGGTGAATGGAGTGGTTTGGCCTCTCAATGGCTTGAAACAAACCTAATCACCTAGACGGTGCTGGACGGAGAATCGAAGAAACTGTCCATACGGCCAAATCCCTATGCACCACTCATTAAACGAGTGAGACTACACGCATTCACCGGGGCCGGCTTTATAGATGAAGATCATAAATAAGTCGGATGTCGAACATTTGATGTACACTACCACAATTACATCTCCGCCTGCAGAAGACACGATGGCCCTTTTCCTGGGCCACGCTCTCCTTGACCATGACCACGTCACCCATCTGAATATCCCAGCTGGTAATGAGGTTCGCCCGGGAGTCGGTAGCAAGGCCGCAACATAACAATAACCCGCTGTCGAGAGAGAAAAGGAGCACCCTTATGCCCAGAGGTAACACGTGGTAGAGTCGCTCGAGGGTCACTGGATCTAGCAGCTCAATTGGGGAATCCGCCCATGCAATCGCAATAAGCTAACTGCACGGCAACCAAGTGATAGTCTCGACGCAGGAAAGGCGTTTTGTACTTGCTGTGCTTGAGTCCCAAGAACCCGAAATTCCTCACACAATCCTCGCGAATGGACTGGAGTCTCGCCCTTGCAACTTCCGTACGATCGACGTTTTGGGAGCCAACGCAAGCGCCGAGTGGAAAATATGCGTGGTCGATTTGGCGATTACATCGAAGAACCCGGCCGCGAAATGAAAGCAGTCGTCCACGAGAACAAAAGGATCTGGGGAATCAACCTGTATGGGTGAATACAGGTCAATTATTGCGGCCAGACACCAAACGCACCTGCTCTAATCATTTCGCGTCCAACGCGCGAACCGCAACCCTCACCACCGAGGACGCTGTGTACCTCCAGCCAGAACGAGAACTTCTTCAGGAAGCAATGGAGGACAGAAACGATCTCAGGTGTGCGGGCGGTGCGCCCATCAACGAGGTGTCTGTGCCACGACTCGCACTGCGCATGTCGCGACCCGTAGTCGATGTGTCACTCGGTCCTCTCCCGTAAGTCGTCCACATCGTAATCGATGAGGACATCCGGGATTTGCACATGTTCTTCTCTAGCGTTCGGCTCATTACAGTGAAGGGAGCCGATCAGAAGTTCCCGGTGATGATCGGGGAGAGACGAAGCTTCGGGTTGATGCACCGACTTGGGTCGGTGGCGAAGACAGGAAAGTATTTTTGGAAGGGCCGAACAGGGTAATGGGCGCCCTGGATGAAAAGGAGTGAGTGAACTGATGACGGTCGGAGGAATATGACTTCGGTATCGAAACCAAGGATCATAGTAATAGTGGATGAAGGAGGGGGATTTGCAGCGAGGATTGCAGCACCAAGGGATCTTTGGGACAT
>Ga0307515_10022345_pt1 | contig 11152 bp, 6 predicted proteins | sample 17_EM_MG_FD_194513 | JGI IMG/M metagenome (GOLD analysis project Ga0307515, IMG submission 194513) | Populus trichocarpa ectomycorrhiza microbial communities from riparian zone in the Pacific Northwest, United States - 17_EM | ecosystem: Host-associated > Plants > Roots > Unclassified | place... | reverse complement strand
TTGGATTCTATTAAGCTCAGAATTCCTAATTTCCAAGGTAAAAATGATCCCGAGGCTTATTTGGAGTGGGAAAAAATGGTTGATTGGATTCTTGAATACCATAACTAAGTTTTTTTTGGATAAGGTAAGTATATTAACCAAAAAGAATCAAAACAACAATAAAAGGGCAAACCCCACACATCTTGGAAAGGCGAATAAAACCCCACCTAACCTAAAGCAATAAACAAGAAAACTAGGGCATACCTTAGAGAGAGGTTAATAGGATATGCCTTTAAAACCTAAACAAGAAATAAATTAATAAGAAATGAAAATATCATAAGAAAATCCCCACAAAATATGAAGTCGTCTATTAGTATCCAAAAAGGTCATATTACAAAGAATATTACCTTTAGAAACAATATAATGAATAATATATCTATAAACAATTGAATTTTTTAGAGGAGTCGAGCATTTCTCTCCCTCCAAATGTAATAAACTGCAACAACTAACATCAATATGGTTATCTAAGATTTAAGAGAGTTACCTCCACCTAAAAGAGAGAGTCATGAAATGGTACTAACCTAAGATCGAGCCTAAAAGGAATAAGACATTTAGAACAAAGATCATACTAAATACGATGACAGAACGAGCAATCAAAAAATAAGTGATCAACATTTTCCCTACCACCCCCATATAAAATGCAGTGGTTAACCTGAATGAAACCATAGGACATAAGTTTATCTTGAGTCAAAAGGGCCTCACGAATAGCAACCCATAAGATAGTATGTTTATGTCATACAAGCTCCTATCACTCCACTTTTTTTTGTAATAGATGAATAGAATTCCAAACACTATGAATAGAGAAAATACCTCTAGGAGCATCCTTCCAACACAGAATATCAGGCCTCATATCATTTGGGTGAAAAGAAACAGGGGTACATCGAATAAGCTTAATCCACTTAGGAGAACTAGTAGGAGGCCAATTCCACTACTAACATCAATGATACAACTCAACCTTGTGTCTCGACCCAAGCCAGAGTCAATAATAATTGTCCCAAAAAACCTCCACCAAGGGACCCCTAAGATGCCAATTATCAAACCATAGAGAAGTGGAACAACCATCACCTGCACGATATCATATAAAATTGTGAACAAGACTACGAAGATCAAGAATCTTCCTCCAACTTCAAGAACAATTCCTATGACAAATCACCTCCCAAATATTCCTACCTCACAACAAGTATGAATGTATCCAAGATGACCAAATTGAATGAACCAATCTAGTGTATCTAGTTCATAAGTGTTTAACCATGACAGCCTGATTCCAAACCTCTTGATTTTTAACACCTAAGCCTTCTTACTCCTTTGGTAAGCAAATCTTATCCCAAGCAATTTTAGTACCACCCGAAGCAAGATTACTACCATTCCATAAAAAAAAATCTCAATAAAAAAAGACTTTCATAATAACAATCTTCGGAAGAATGAAAAAAGAAAACTAGTACGCTTGAATAGAGAAGAGAATGGATTTAATAAGATGAAGTCTACTCACATATGAAAGTGTGATTCATCCAACCTATAGCCTTAACCATAATATGGTCCACAAGGATCAAATAATCAAGAAATGTGATTGTAGTAATAAGAGGAATACCAAGGTACTTGATTGACAACTTCCTTTCTTTGTAATCGAGAACATCAAAAAGCAGCGTTTTTATATCAAGCTTAACACCACACAGGAACATACTACTCTTGTCATGGTTAGGAGAAAAACCAAACAAAAGCCAGAATTGGCTAAGGCTATGCTTAATTAAGGAAATCGTGCCCAACTTAGCATGGCAAAAATCATCAAATTATCAATAAAACACAAGTGAGTAAGATGTTCCCTCCCACAATGTTAGTAAAATCTAAAGTCAATTTCTCTAACTAGTAAGATTCTTGTATTTTTTGGTTTTCTAACAAACTAAATTGACTTATCGAAGATTAACTAGCTTTACGGGATCTTTCTTATACTTCTCATTTCCGAATTAGTATTTTTAGGTAAGTGTTTTTATTCCAATAATGCTGGTGTCTTAAAACAAGTTTTCATTATGTCACTCTTCTATCAGACCTATTTTGACTTTTCAAGATTCGTTATAAATCTTGTGATGGGTTGCATGACTATGTGGTCACAAGGTTTGCATCATCATGATATCAAAATCCTAATTGCACAAAACTTAAGGTTTTCACACTAAAATGAAACTTCAAGTGAGGCCCAAAAAGGTTCTTAAAGTATGCTTGTAGGCTTTTCAAAGTATAAAAGTGCAAAAAACCAAATTCCATAAAACTTATAGTTTTCACACCGTCATGCAAAAATTTATCATGAGGTCATAAAAGGTGCTTAAAGCTGGCATGTAGGCTTTATAATAAATCACAAAAGTGTGAAAAAAACCCATTTACACAAAACTTATGGTTTTCATATTGGCATGCAAAAACTTACCATAAAGCCCTAAAAGGTGCCTTTAGTTGGCTTGTAGGCTTTTTAAAACATAAAATTATGAAAGAAACCATTTGCACAAAACTTATAGTTTCACACGAACATGAAAAAAACTCACAAAAAAGACTTCAAAAAGTGCCTAACGTTTGCTTGTAGGCATTTTAAAGCTTAAAATTGCAAAAAACCTATGTCGACAAAACTTATGGTTTTTGTATTGGTATGCAAAAACTTACTTGAGGTCCTAAAAAATACCTAAAGTTAGCGTGTAGGCTTTTTAAAGCATAAAATATATGAAAAACTCAATTCCATAAAAATCAAGGTTTTTTCACCGACATGCAAGACACATATTTGAGGCCTTAAAAGGTGTCTGAAGTTGTTTATCAGGTTTTTTAAAGCACAAAGGTACTGAAAACCCAATTTAACAAAACTTATAGTTTGTATACCCACATGTAAAAACATATCACGAGGCTACAATAGATGCTTAAAGTTGGCCAGTAGGGTTTTCGAAGCCTAAAAGTGTGATAATTTGACAAAACTTATGATTTTTGCACCGATATGCAAAAAATAACATAGGGCTATAAAAGGTGGCTAAAGGTGGCCAATAGGCTTTTTAAAGAACAAAATAGCAAAAAATATAATTTCACAAAACCTATGTTTTCCATACCAACATGTAAAAACATACCAAGATCCCCCTAAACATTACCAAAGTTGGTCGATAGGCTTTTTGATGCATAAAGGTTAAAAAACAATCAATTCAACATAACTTAAGGTTTTTGCATCAACATATAAAAACATATCTCGAGGCCCTGAAAGGTACTTAAGGTTGCTTGACAAGCTTATTAAAGCACAAATGTGCAAAAAACCTATTCCCACAAAACTTATGGTTTTTTGAATTTCAACTTTGGTCCGAAACTTCATTTTGTTTTTTTCCAATCCCTATGCTTGAGAGAATAAGAGAAACTCACCAAAAAACAATAAAGAAGAGAGAGAGTCATTGGTTGGCTGTATTCTGGTCATGAAAAAAGGTTGTTTTTGGTATCAATGTTTTTTATTCGATGAGAGAAGTCCCATTGAGATATTTTTTCCCTTCATCTTGCCATAAAAAGTAGATGAGGTTTAAGAGAGAAATTTGTTTTCGGTTGATTTTGTGTTTTTAGATAAATTTTTAGGTATTTTGAGTTGATTATTGATTTATTGACATCATAAAAATGTTTCTTATATGTTTTTAGGTGAACATAGACTAGAAATTATTTTTTTGGATAAAAAATCTAAATTTGAATTTTCCACCACCTATGTGTCATTTGCTTATAATTGGTTTTTTTAAAAAATAATTGTCTGTTATTTTATCAAAACTAAAAAATAAAAATAAAAGGTACACATAGTCTTGTTTTTTAATGAATTAGACATGTGATCTTGACTTGCTAGGAAAACAACTATCTTCGACTAAAAATGTATTTGAGAATATGATAATAATTGTTTTTTAAAGTATGTTTTTGTTTATAAATATATTAAAATAATATTTTTTTTATTTAAAAAAATTTATTTTTGATATTAGTATATTAAAATTATCTAAAAAAAAATAAAAAATAAAAAATAAAATAAAATTTAAATTTGTTTTTAATTTTTTTTAAAACACATGTGCCCACTGCAAGTCCTAAAAGTAAAGGGATTCATTTTACGATTACTTTTTTTTTTTCTCTTTTATAGCGTCAATCTTTTATTTTGAAGACAACAGAGAAAAGAGATTCGTATTATTCATTCGTTCGCGTATTTGATCCTTTTCTCTAATCTCCGATCTCTCTATCTACTTTTATGTAATTGCATCTGCTGATTTCAACCCATCACAGCTATCATCATATCTTAATTTTTTGGTTGGTTGGTGCTTCCATCTTTCTATCTACTTTTCTCCACTGAGTTTTTTTTTTTACTGTATTAAGATGATATTGAAAAAGAAAATCAAATCTTTAATCTGTATTTGCTTTCGATTCTGTGTTAAACCTAGGGTTTTTATTAATTTGGGAATCGTTTTTTTCAGGATAATAAGACCAATCATCACAGCAAGGATAGGAACCCTTCCTCACATGAGCTTTTGCCATTTATGAAATGTCGGCGTTACTTAATGTATTCACTCTTTCTTTCACCTTGTTTTTCTTACTAATATTTAATTTTCAGTATGTTGGGAATTTTCTTGTTCGTCGTTGATACGGTGTTGGTGGGGTTTTGTTTTGGAGTATACTAAGTAGCTGGTTTTGCAGCTCTTTACTTGATGGTACTTGAGATTTGTTCTTGATAGATACATAATGCGTTATGGGAGTCAATTGGTATAAAGTGCTGCATATATATGCTCTGTTTTGAATACATTATCCCTCGCATGCATGTTGTCTTTTTTTTTTCCTTTAAGTTGGTTATTTTTTTCTCCAATTGTTAACCTTGTATTATTCCTTTGCGCAATTTTTTCACTCATTCTGGATTGCAGTCTTCTCTAAACGGATCAGCTTCAAATCTTCCAGATACCACGGGACGATCTTTTGCTACATCCTTCTCTGGTCAGTCTGGTGCAGCATCTCCTGTTTTTCATCACAGTGGTAGGTAGATTTTTCCAGAGATTCAATTGTGTCTTCACCTGTTTTCCTTCAGATTTCTATGTGACTGTAAGGGTTTTTTTTTTTTTTGCACTGCAGGAACTTTTCAAGGGCTGCATAATATTCATGGGAGCTTTAATGTACCCAACATGCCAGGAACACTTGCATCAAGAAACTCCACAGTGAACAACATTCCTTCGGGCGGGGTTCAACAACCAACTGGAAGTCTCTCCGGTGGAAGGTTTGCATCCAATAATCTTCCTGTTGGTCTCTCTCAGGTATTTGTGAATTGTTTTTAATCTAGCATGTGTATCCTGTTTTCTTGACGGTAGTTAACTTCTGCCCACTTTCCTGACTTTTTTTTAATGTTTGCACTGTGCAGTTGTCACATGGTAGTTCCCATGGACATTCAGGGGTTACAAATAGAGGAGGTATAAGCGTTGTAGGAAATCTGGGATATGGTAGTAACACAAATGGAATTGGTGGTTCTATACCTGGAATTCTCCCAGCCTCTGCTGGAATAGGTAACCGGAATGCTGTTCCAGGTTTGGGGGTATCCCAAATTTTGGGGAATACAGGTCCAAGGATTACGAGTCCTGGAGGGACCATGGTATCTGGTGGGAACATTGGGAGAAGCTTAAGCACAGGTGGAGGACTATCTGTCCCTGGTCTTGCATCTCGTCTGAATTTAACTGCAAATAGTGGATCTAGCAGTTTAAGTTTGCAAGGACAAAATAGATTAATGGGTGGTGTGCTTTCACAAGGTTTGTGTGCAAGGAAGAAACTTATCAGTGCTTCTGTTGAACATACAATTTACTGTTGCCTTGGTTGATTGTGATAAAATATCCTTGCCATTTGGCGTTGCTAGCTTGAAACTGTATTGATGCCCACTTTGAGTTTTTTTTTTTTGAAAGTGGAGCTTTGGTTTTAACTTCTTGTTTTGTTATTGTCTGTAATTTTTTACAAGCAGTAACAGAACTGCAAAGTTCAATGTGCTTTGGGGTTGCAGGCTTGCTGCCCTCTTTTTCTCTGTTTATCATCGCATGGATGATGCAAAAGGATCCATATAGCTGACCCCTACTAGTTTGGGATTTAGGCCTTTCAAAGTTCATTCTCGCTCTCTTGAAAAAAAATTGTTATTATCTTTTAGATTTTATGGAGGATTCACACTCGTGAGTCTTTCCAAATGTAAAAGAACATGGCTGAATCTAGTTGATGCTTAGTTTATTTACGATTCAACCACTTGGTTTGATATCCCAAAAAAATAATTTTACTGTTCACTGCCTATATTTGCCTGTGTGAATGACATTTTGTGGATTCAGGAAATCCACAGGTAATTCCTATGTTAGGAAACTCATACCATACTGCTGTTGGTCCTCTTTCCCAAAGCCATGTACCGGGTGTGAACAATCTCAGCTCTATGGGAATGGGAATGTTGAATGATGTGAACTCCAATGACATTTCCCCTTTCGACATTAACAATGATTTCCCTCAGTTGACAAGTCGTCCTAGTTCTGCTGGAGGGCCTCAAGGTCAATTGGGTAATTGAAGCACACTTTTGCAATTTTGTTTATGGTTATTTCTGTTTCTCTGCTTTCACCTGTAATAGGTGAAAAATACAAGGGAAATATTTGCAGGTTCACTACGAAAACCTGGTATAGGAGGTAGTCCCATTGTTCAACAAAGCCAAGAGTTCAGCATTCAGAATGAAGATTTTCCAGCTTTACCTGGATTTAAAGGTTCCAAACTCATTCAAGCAAACTCCTTACGTGCTGTATAATGCAAACACATTTGTCTTCTGGTTGGTGGGAATAGAAGTTCATCAGTACTGTAATCTCCCTAGAGGAGGACATTGGTTGTTACTGTTCCATGGTACACCTTAATTTTCACATGTATGCTCATTTCCATGGTACACCTTTGAATCAGGAGATGTGCCCCTGTGTAAATTACAATAAATGTTTTGCTAGTGCGTGCTTAACTAATATTTTTGTGATCAGATCTATGATGTTTTTAATGTCCTGTCTCCTGGATTTACTTTTTAGTTGTTTGTTTGTGATTTTGTGCCATGCCAGGAAAAAAAAGAAGACTCCACGTGTATAATAGATGACCTTATTTTTTCCCTCCAATTGGTAATGCATTTTTCACATGTTTTGACCATGATTCTGGATGTGATTCAGGTGGTAATGCTGATTATACAATGGATATGCATCAGAAAGAACAACTGCATGATAATACTATCTCAATGATGCAATCTCAGCACTTCTCTGTGAGTCTCTTATGTGAAATTGAAATTTAGCAATAGCAAAATGCTATCCATTGTACTCTGACACCTCATTGCTGCACTCTGCAGATTGGAAGATCTGCTGGGTTCAACTTAGGAGACACTTACTCATCATATCGTCCTCAGCAGCAGCAGCAGCAGCAACAGCAACAGCAACACTCCCCTGCTGTCAGTAGTAGCATCTCTTTTGCATCTATAAACAATCAAGATCTACATGATTCAGAAATATTTCCTTCTTCGCATTCGGCCTATCACCCACAGGTGTGGAAGTTTAGTGCTATTAATGGTTTTCTGCAATGCCCTTTAGAGGGCTCCACCTCCACAAGTGAATGTGGTTCATATATCTCATGAAAGTAGTCAATTGCAAGTCCTTGCTTGGTTACAATTTTTAAAAAAAGGGGTTACCTCACCTATAAGGTTTTTATTAATGTTTCCCTGCATCTGTTGAACCCATCAATTTTACCCTTAACAATCCTTACATTTTCAATTCTCTCCTTCCATACACTCTTCTTTCAAGTCAGTTAATGGAATCCATTAAATAACCACATGACAACTCCAGAATTTAATGATTTTTAAAGTTATAAATTTTGAAATAAACAAAATTAATAGTAAAGCATTAAAATAAAAAAAAATTGAAATCTGTAATTCACACACATTTGAGTTTTCCAAAATTTCGAGTTTAAATTGAATTTTTCTTATCATTATTTTAATTGTTAAACATGATTGATCTTTGCCATGTGGATGTTTAATGTATCCTATTAATGGATTTGGATTGTTAATGGAGGGAAGCGTAAAATTGAAAACATTAGGTAATTTTGAGAATTAAATTAATAGATGTCATTGGTGAAGGGTGACATCAACAATGGGCCCTAAAGGTATGGTACTTTTGTAGCTAACCCAAAAGAAAATTTTCTTGGACTCATATTTGCCACTGGTGGTAACCACACTACTGTATGTTTCATTTCTTAATGTTGGGGTGGTGCAATAGCTATCATTTTTATTTTACTTATCTATGGCTATTCATTTTCCCTATTAAGAAATCATTTCTCTTAAACTATCCATTTCATCTGTGTTTTAGACAAGTGGACCACCTGGACTTGGTCTGAGACCTTTAAATTTGCCAAATACAGTATCTAGTGTTGGATCATACGACCAGCTCATCCAGCAGTATCAACACCCAAGCCATTCCCAGTTTCGACTACAACAAATGTCGGCTGTCAATCAACCATTTAGAGATCAGGGCATAAAATCCATGCAGGCAGCACAATCTGCGCCTGATCCATTTGGGTTACTTGGCTTGTTAAGTGTTATAAGGATGAATGATCCTGATCTGACCTCCCTGGCACTTGGGATTGATTTGACCACGCTTGGATTGAATTTGAATTCAACAGAAAATCTTCACAAGACTTTTGGCTCCCCATGGTCTGAAGAGCCCGCTAAGGGTGATCTTGAGTTCAATGTTCCAAAATGCTATTATGCTAAGCCACCACCTCCACTGGATGTGAGTTTACTGTTGTCTTTTTTATCGTTTTGCTATTTAATTTTAACCCCTTAGTCCCGTATTTGACTGCTCTTCTTTGGGGTCTTGCAGCATCTTTACTTTTCAAAATTCTCGACAGAAACATTGCTTTATGCATTTTACAGGTGCAGTAGTTCAGTGGATTTTTTCTGCTTTCTTTTCTTGTCATTCAAGTTTTAACACTTGCCTGTCTTCATCCTGTTGTATTTCAGCATGCCAAAAGATGAAGCTCAACTACATGCTGCCAACATACTGTAAGCTCTGTTCCTGATGAATCGAATGTTGTATTTGTTTCATATCTATGTAAACTTTTCCTGACTGATTTCCTTGAGTTTCCTGCTTTGGATGAACCCATCCCATGCTCGGGGAAAAAAAACCATTCAGGATTTTGAATACCTGCAGTTTTACTAATTAAATAATATTTAACTATTGGTGGCATCATTACTGTTGTCAGTTATGAAAGAGGCTGGTTGTACCACAAGGAGCAACGGCGTTGGTTAAAAAGAGTACCGAACACAGAGCCACTTGTTAAAACGAGCGCATATGAGAGAGGGTCTTACCATTGTTTTGAACCAAATACATTTGAGATAAAGCTCCAGGTTTTGATTCGTTCGGAATTAGTTTATATTTTTAGAATCCTTTCTAGCTCCATGTTTGCTGGCGTAATTGATTTCTGATCCCCAGTGGTAAAATTGATGTTGATGCAGGAAAATTTCGTTCTCTATTATGAGATGGTGGAAAAGAGACCGAGCCTACCACATCATTAACTAGTGTTCTAATTTGACATGTAAAGTTCTGGTCATGTGTCGTTGACATGGTCAATTTGCAGATTAGTGTTTGCTTGAATTTGGTAGTTTTTAGCAATTGTGTAGCCATCTTGTTGCAGGTATCGGTCTGTTTAACCATGTATATTTTGGTAGTGATTGGCTAATAGTTTTTTGGCAAAGTATTTTTTATTTAGAAAAATATCAAAATAATATATAATTTTTTTTAAAAAAATATCAGCATATAAAAATATATAAAAAAATAATTTAGAAAAAAATTAATTTTCTTTGAAAGAACGGTGCTGCTGCAATAACTTGTTCTCACTTAAGAGTTCTCGTAAAACTTAATGCAAGCGCATCCCTTCCAATAGACGAGGATTCAAGTTAAACGTGTAATATTGTAGACCACTGAATGTTATAATAGCGTTAAAATCCTGTCAATTTTGATTTTGGAGGACGTTCTGAAGTCACGCAGCCAGTATATATGGCAGACTTTAATGCTGCCGTGTCTTAGACAGCACTAATTATTCAAAATTAAAAGCTGCACGCTCTCTACTCCAGTAGAAGTGTAAAACACCGTTAAGGTAGGGTATCAGAGCTGGGAGTTTTTGATACCAGGATGGTATGATATGAATATGAAAATGTAGCATGTTGCTCATAAATGATAGTTTTTGTTTAGCATTATAAGGTATCGTAGAGATACAGTCATGATTAACTCACTATTCTAAAGATACAAATTAATTTATTACATACATTAACTCACTACTTTAAAGATATAAATTACTATCACTTTTAGAGATACAAAGTCAAGTCTACTCAGAAAAAAATATAGATTGCCAAAAAGCCAAGCAAAAAACTTTTCAATTCAAATTATACTAAAAGATTTTAATATTTGGTTTGATTCAATATTATATATTTGAAATAATCCTTCAAGTTTTGAAAAACACTAAAAAAACATAATTGAGATCCAAATAAATAACTTTAGCAGAAAACTAGGTAAATAATGTTTTTGATTTATAAGAAACACAAATAAACACTTCAAAAGCTTAAAAATTAAAATAAACATAACTTATTGTAGAAAACTTCAATGCATGCATGGTTGAATAATCTGGAAAGATCATATTCTAAACTTGAAAATCATGCAGGATAAGATTATTTTTCTATGCAATAAAGACATGCAAATTTGAGCTTAAAGTTGCCCATAGGCTAACCATAAACAACAGCAAGAACTTTGCCTATTTGTATTGCTAACCTAAACTCAAGTAGCCCAACATCAAAAGAACCATTAGGAGACACTCTTATGTCATGTTAACTAGTTTAAAAAAGAATCGTGCTCAGGTCATATATATTATCATCACCATAGTAAAGACCTAAGTCAACCACATTAAAAGTATTTGAAATATTTAGATGTGCGGGTAGCTTAATCTTGTAAGCATTTTCAACAACCCACTTCATAACCTTAAATGTACCATCAACTCTAGGTTTGAACTTAATAAACTTACCTTGTGGAAATCTTCTCTTGTCGAGATGCACCCATACCAGATCATCTTTTTTGAA
>Ga0307515_10022344_pt1 | contig 11152 bp, 10 predicted proteins | sample 17_EM_MG_FD_194513 | JGI IMG/M metagenome (GOLD analysis project Ga0307515, IMG submission 194513) | Populus trichocarpa ectomycorrhiza microbial communities from riparian zone in the Pacific Northwest, United States - 17_EM | ecosystem: Host-associated > Plants > Roots > Unclassified | place... | reverse complement strand
TGACTGAATTTTTTCAGTACCGGTTCAGTCGGAAAATGACTGAATCTGTGATCTAAGTCGAATTTGACTGAATTTAAGGCGCAGCTTTTTCCATAGTGGCGGATTTACTCCCACGTGTGCTTAGTGCTTACTTGACCGCTCAATGGTGCAATTTTAGGGATGGACGTGGCCAGAACTTTCGTCGAGCTCTTGGCCGGAAAAGTGGTGTCAGGAACCAGGAGGACGATGAATTTGCGGAGATTCGTGGTCTTGTTTAGGTCACCTATAATGTTCGTCAACCACCGGCTCGCGGCCTTGTCAACACCACTGCACGAAGTCCTTGCGAAACCATCCTCGTATTGATGTAGAAGTTGGGTGTAGATAATACACGGGCTCCACTGCTATGCATTTGCGATGCCGAATTGTCGCTCCCTCCTCTTCTGAGTCGCTCTCATCTCCGCAAAGCCGAACCCCTGCTCAAACACCAACTGGACCTCTTCCAACGTCGAGCCTGCAGTCTCTGGGAAACAGAACAAACAGAAGATCCACCCCAAAAGACACAGCCCGGCATAGAACCCGAAGGCTCCAGCTGGAGTGATGCGATCCATGAGCGAGAGGTATGTCGCTCCGATGAGGAGGTTTGCGGCCCAATTCGTTGTAGTACAGAGGGAGGATCCGATTCCCCTGACTTCTAGCGAGAAGAGCTCGCCTTGTTGCCAGGGAATGTTGCCCAGTCCGGTAGCGTAGGAAGCGACGTAGATGATCATCGAGACGAGGACAACGGCGGACCATGACGCCGGGTATTCTGTGCCCTCGATGAGATCACCGTCCGTTTTGCGTGTTAAATCTGGCCAGAGGGTTTGTGAAATCGTCCCGTGAGAATGTAACGGCACTTACAATGGAATGAGATTGAAGCGAGAACAAGTCCGATCACCATACCAGGAGCGGAGTAGATCAAGATATTCCGCCTGCCGACGATATCTATGTACTTGAGGGCGACGAGGGTGAAAAGGAAATTCGTGCCTGAGATGATTAGCCCGACGGCGATAGGTTGATTGAAGCCGATGGTCGCAAAGAGGGTGGCGGAATAGTACATGAGGGTATTGAAACCACATAATTGTTGATAACCCTGGAGGCCGCATCCAACCACTGAAGACAAAAGTCAGGTATCGATCAATGATCGCACACAGCATCTAAGCTGGCGAGTGGCTTACCTAGTGCGCGTCGATGAACCGGAACTGTGATGAGAGATTTGAGTCTTTGGAATAGGGTGGTGGAGTTGGCGATTACGATGCTTTCCTCTATGGATGCTCGGAGATGTCGAACCTTGGAGTAGAGATCAGAACACCAAGCCACAATAATAGGGGGAATATCTTACCTTGAGGTCCACCTGCTCGGGGGTCGCGTATGGGTATATTCTTCCCAGGACCTGTTTAGCAACCTCCAGCCTTTCCCTGCGAACCAGAATCCGAGCTAGGGGAGGTGTGTGTGTTGTTCATTTGCTCCTCTAAACTCTTCATAACCCGTACTTACGTGACTCTGGCAAGAGAAACAGGAACCCAATCTGAACACCGGCTGGGACTGTCCCAAGCCCAACCATCCACCTCCAACCGTGGGACACGTTGTAAAACGCTTGGTCGATAGCATAAGCGATTACCTGGCCAAGAGTGATCATCACGACGTTAATGACGACCATACGTCCTCGCAGTTTCGTAGGGGAAAGTTCTTGGATGTACACTGGAGCGACGCATGCCGCGATGCCGACACCGACACCGATCAAGAACCTATTTCCGATCTGTGGAGGGTTAAAAGGTTTAGCCTGGAGGGGGGAGGGTCTTAACACACCATGGACCACACGTCGTGGCACACCGCCTGGCCAACGGCACCACCTATGAAGATTATATCTGCGATACCGAGTACGAGCCGGCGGCCAACGTAGTCAGACAAGGTGCCTGCCCCAAGCGCACCAATAAGAGCACCGAGTGTCGTAGCGGAAGTGATCAGTTCCTGTGGGAAGGGGACTCATGAGCCTCACATCTTGAATACCGCGAGACTGGGAGAAAACCTTTTGACCAGAGGAGAGCACCGTTGGACCAAGATCGGAACCGATGGTGACGAGTGCACCGGAGATGACACCAGTGTCATAGCCTGTTGGTGGCGGCAGAGACGTCGTCCACACCGACAGCCCATAGTATGTGAGCGCTTGAGTGATCGCAGACGGAAAACAGGAATGAACTGGATCGAAGACGCACCGAACAAGAGACCGGAGATACTGCTACATGCGACCAAAAGCCAGATGAAAAAGTTTACTCTGTCCTCGCCGCCTGCGATGACGGCCGGGTCCGATCCCCCATGATTGTCCTTCGTCTCCTCCAGTGGGTCGGAATTGCTATCCCTAGTGCCCTCAGCTTGAATGTCCTGCCACTTCTCTCTCGATTCCTTTTCGTCTTGCATCGTGGGACGGGGTCGTAGGAACGCAGAGGGTCTTCTCGAAGTTTCCCCGGCACTCCTTTTATTCACCCACCCGGGCCTTATCTCCGGAATTTGCGACCACCCACATGGGAAGCGATGAATGGAAGAACCACTACCTCCTATAGAACTTCCTGTCCGCTGTGATAACCGCGGACGTTGATGGAGCTCGTCACGAGGACTCTTGGGGCACCGGCGCTAGCTGTTGCGAGAACCCTCAGATTATACGTAGTGACAACATAGACTAGTTTACAATCCAGGTAGACAGGTAGACAAACAGACCCACGCTGATTAACGCAGCCGCAAGGTCATCCAACAAGACTCCAAACATCTGGAAGTATCGCAACCCGTTCATTACAGTAGAGCGGAGTGCTGGAGGAAGTGCTGGCAAAGCCATAGACAATATCGTTGGCAGAGATATCGGGTCCTGTGATTTAGAATGAGATCATCGGTGAGGAGTTTTCGAGGAAATCGACGAACGAATCCAGAAAATATGCGGAAGGAGAACAAGACAAGTTCTAACGTGGCCAGAGCCCCCCAGAAAGGCTGAGACATCGTCAAAATTCGGTCAAAACCTGGAATATAACAGGGACATACTACGGGTTGCACCTGCCATGCTTCGCCTTGTGTCTTAATCGACTGCGGCGAGAGCCTGGCCCACCGAGCCCAGAAGGAACTCTCTCCACCCTGCCAAGGTGAATTTTCGTGGTGTACCGCAGGTTCCCTCCATGCGGCAAAGAACACAAACAGGCACCAGACTGATATGACGTGTATCAGCGGCAAGAGTTTTTGTACTTTTGATCGAGGCTTCGGGGCAACACGGACGGCGGACGAAGTATCGCTGAAGGCAGTGGCGGAACCCGGGGATCCTGGCCGCTGTTGCTGGGCAGCCATGAGGGCATGTAAAAGATCCATATTCGGCTCTTCAGAACCAGCCCTCTGTGCGGGTTGAGAAGGGCCGCCGGCAGACAACAATGGTGGCTCACTCGATCCTCGATTGGATCCTGCACCGAGTGCCCGCATAAACTGTTCTTGTTGTGCCTCTGACCACACCGAAGGATCAAGAGGTGCGGTGTTGACCAGGTCGCTCAGCAGTTCGGCGCGTTGCTTGCCAGCAGAACCGGATACCGATCGTGGGTGAGATGGTAGTGGTAGTTCAGGAGGATCTTCGCCAACGAATGTGTTGGACGTGACCGTTTTCGAGGTAATGGGTGATTCTGGAGAGCCCTCAGAACATCCTCCCAACGAAAGCGGGAGATTTCACACACACCTGTATTGATGTATGTTGCGTCTTCACCTCGAGCAGAACTTGTTAACTTGGATAACCTGTCTGTTCCCCTGCTGAGAATGGCCTTCCTGCGCGCCTCTGCCCGTGCTTGTGCCGTAGACATCGTTCTAGTCGTGATGGTGGTAGTGGACGAACTGACGGACTGGAGCTGAAACTGCCGGAAGCATTTGCTACATCACCCTGATGTCGTGTCTGCTTTCGGATGATGCCGAGGAATTTGAATCTCCGACTGAAACAGGAATTGGCGAAACTTGGTTGGCTGGACTGTCGGACCCGTTCTTACTATTTTGCCCGAGCTCAACGACGAAGAGCCCCCTCCGACCGTGCCGCCGCGTCGACCCGCCGACCTCCTCTGTCCAAGTCTATCTAGAACTTTTGACCGAAAATGCTGCGGCTGGTCGCGAGGCAGAGGAAATGTTTAAAACTGGGTGCCAGTGCGTATCAGGTCCCGTCACATCTGGCCTAGTTCAAAGCGGTCCTCCCTTCCCATAATGCTCACAAGACGTGTTTAGGCCAAAGAACGTTTACGTCGACCCCGTCGCTTCTGGCTGATATCACTCTCACCGTAGACGGAAAAGAAGTCACCGTTCCACAGGGTATTCTACAGGAATCCCCACATTTTCCTAGTCTGCGGTATTAATTCGCTTGAGCAGGTTCCGCGCTCATCCAAGCTTGTGAAGCAGCTGGTTCCGTAATCCCAAGGTACGTTCACCGTACACCCACCGTCCAATGATTCGTCACTAACTCCCCGTCGAAGATTCTGTTACCATGACAGGTATGCTTGGTGCATCCAAATGCTTTGCCTTCCTGCCTAAATGCGTCCCATCAGACTCGCTATCGCGGGTAACTGTCGTATGTGTCTCGTAGAGGTTGAGCGGTCACCGAAACCTGTCGCGTCCTGCGCTATGCCAGCCATGCACGGAACGAAGGTTTGGACAAACTCACCCCTCGTTCACCAAGCTCGGTTCGTTCCCCTGCCTCTCGCCTGGCATGTATTTATTCTCATCTCGCCTCTTTGCGCGCAGTGAGGGCGTTATGGAGTTTCTGCTCGCCAATCACCCGCTGGATTGCCCTATTTGCGATCAGGGCGGTGAATGTGACCTTCAGGACCAGTCAATGCGTTACGGTTCCGATCGATCACGTTTCCACGAAATCACCGGCAAGCGTGCCGTCGAGGACAAGGACCTTGGACCGCTCGTCAAAACCTCGATGAATAGGTGTATTCAATGTACACGTTGCGTCCGTTTCGCGAATGAAGTTGCCGGTGTCGAGGAGCTGGGTACCACTGGTCGTGGTAACGATATGCAGATCGGGATGTACGTGGAGAAGACGATGAACTCGGAGCTGTCGGGGAACATTGTCGATTTATGTCCAGTTGGTGCCCTCACGAGTAAACCCTACGCGTTCAAAGCCAGGCCATGGGAACTGAAGAACACCGAGTCCATCGACGTCATGGACGCCCTTGGTTCCAACATCCGCGTCGATTCGAGGGGAGTCCAAGTTATGCGCATCCAGCCGCGGACGAACGACGATGTCAACGAGGAGTGGATCAGCGATAAAACCCGTTACGCCTGCGACGGTCTCAAATACCAGCGACTGACAACACCCCTGATCAAAAGGGGCGACCGTTTCGTGCCCGCCACATGGGAGGAGGCCTTGGCTGCTGTTTCAGAAGGTCTCTCTAAGTCTGGGGCTAAAGAACACGAAATCCAAGCCGTTGCTGGCCACTTCGCCGACACCGAGTCCTTGGTCGCTCTGAAGGATTGGGTGAATCGTCTCGGTTCCGACAACCTCACCCTTGACCAACCTCGCGGCCATTCCCAACCAGTTCATGGTGTCGACATTCGTTCAAATTACCTGTTCAACTCGACCATCGCCGGCGTCGAGGAGGCTGATGTCATTCTTCTCGTCGGCACAAATCCCAGGCATGAAGCCGCTGTCCTCAACTCGCGTATCCGAAAGAGTTGGCTGAACTCTGGCTTAGAAGTGGGCTTCGTTGGAGAGCGTGCTGATACCACCTATGGGTATGACTACCTTGGTGCCGATGGCACCGCCGTCACCGACCTCGTTGCCGGCAAGGGGGGATTTGCTGAGAAGCTCAAGAACGCCAAGAAGCCGTTGATCATCGTTGGCAGCGCTTTGGCTGAACATCCTGATGGCCCTGCAACATACAACGCTCTTGCCAAGCTTGTGGAGAAACACAAGGCTACATTGTCGACGCCTGAGTGGAACGGATTTAGCGTTCTCCAGAGGGTGGGTGAATAACATCGTATCCATTTTTCCGAGTTGACAGCTTGCGCTAGGTTGCATCCCGCCCTGCTGCCTATGAGATTGGTTTCGTTCCGTCAAAAGCTGCCTCTACGACGAAACCCAAGTTCATTTACCTTCTCAATGCCGACGAAATCGGCCCCAAGTCGATCCCTCAAGATGCTTTCGTCGTTTATCAAGGACACCACGGCGATCTGGGTGCTCAGTTCGCCGATGTTATCCTCCCTGGTGCTGCATATACTGAGAAGTCAACCACTTGGGTGAACGCTGAGGGAAGGTCACAATTGGGTAGGGCTGCGGTTCCACCACCCGGGGCTTCACGAGAGGACTGGAAGGTCATTCGGTATGTACACTGGCTGGTTTTTTCATGGACGAATATAAAGAGTATTCATGTTTGCCCCAGCGCTGTGTCTGAAGTCGCTGGAACACCTTTACCGTATGACGATGTTTTGAGTCTGCGTGATAGGCTGTGGGAGATCTCGCCCACATTGGTCAGATATGACATTACGGAGCCCACATCATCAGAGGTCGCTTTGCTTGGTTTGAAGGAGCTGATCGCTAAGACGGCCACCGCCAAATTCACCAATACACCATACACGAAACCGATCTCAAACTTCTACCAGACGGATCCTATATCCCGAGCGTCAGTTGATTTCTTCCTTAGGGTGGATGATCTTCGATACTGATTTTTCTGCTTTCGTTAGGTCGCTGACAATGGCCCAATGTACAAGAGCGTTCGTAAAGGGTGATGATTATGGACTGTTCGATGAGAAGCGGGCCAGTGCTCTCGCGTGATTTGTGTAAATTATTCCACTCCATACTACTTACCTCCATCATCTTCCATCCTCTTGTTGATTGAGACGAACTACAAGAATACATAATTGCGGTCAGCTGTTCCCGACTGTCGGAGCACGTGTACCGAACACGCGGAAGCCTCGAGGCAGACTGGCCGGACGTGTTGAGCCGAGGTTGACAAAACCGAGGTCCGAGAGGGAACAGACGCTACTTACATCGCTTTCGTCTCTCTCCCCCTGAAGGATATTCTTCAGCGGTGATTGACTTTGGCCGTTTGTCATTTCTCTGAACTCTGAAAGATGCCGCTGACCGTGTTGGCATCCGTCTCGCTCCTCGCGCTGGTCGTGACCGGTCGTCCAATCTTGGCTCCAGACCCCCGCCTGTGCGTATCTTCCCTCTAACGGCGGTCTACCAGTGTGCTTATCGTTCTTTATTTAGCGTTGAGGCATCTGGGGAGGTTCACAACGCCGTACAGGCTATTATTGAATCCCGACTTGGGTATGTCCGTCACTTTCAATCGGATTCGCCGTCATTCCTCCCCCATATCCTTTTCCACTGTATGCATTTAATTGATACTGACCTCACCTCCCCCCACATGCATTGCAATATTACAATCTGTCCTCGCGTGCATCTCCGTCCTCATGTAGACCCTCCGCGACCAAGCCACTCGACGAAGGCGAAGACGCTCCTTCAGACGAGAATCAAGTCCATTTACAAGACGCGAATTTCCAGGTCCACCTGACTTCGTCCGAATCCCAAACGGAGGTTCTTGCAGGGCTAGAGTCCGAGGAGGTCAAGTTGATCATACCCCTCAATGACTTCACGCAAGACTCGGCGATCGTGCCTACGAACGAAGAGAAGACGCTTCTGAACGCGTTGGAGAGTCTCAATGACCTCGATGGGGACACGAACCTCCATCCATCCATGGGATTGGACGGGATTATTGAGGGCGAATACGATGTCCTCGAAATCGGGGATGTTGATGGACTCTCCCCTGAAGATGCCGCGGAACTCGCACCGAACCGAGGACCGTGGTGGATGACATTTGTGGACGAGGCCAGCCGACCCATTCTGATCTCCGTCGCTTGCGCAGCAGCCTTTTTGCTCATCTCCCTGTGCACCGTCACGGCCTTGTATGCGATGGACTTCATCAAGTTCGGCCTTTTCAACAGCCGTGACCTCTACAACGTCTTGCCGGGCATGGAGAAGGGTGGACTGGATGCTCCCCAGGGAAGGGTGGGAGTCAAGGACAAGGAGCTGATCCTTGACTCACCCAAGAAAGAGCAGGAAGAAGAAATATTCAACGAGAAGCGTGATATCGAGACCGGAAACTTTCCTCAACCCGTCCCTCCCTCCGCAGAAACTCCCTTACCACCACTCCACCCGGAGGCGGAAATACAGGAGTCTGAAGATTCATTCGAAGACGCTCCAGACGTCGAGCACGACGACCCCGACTTCCTTCCCCTCCCGGACCACACCAACCAACAGCCTCCTTCAACTCCCTCTCGCCGTTCGGTGAACCCCCAGATGCGCGAACGAACCTCCACGAACCTCCCACCCTCCTGGTCCATCCGTGCCTCGGAATCCCAGCCCCTTTCTATCCCAGGCGCATATGTCTTTGATTCCCTTCCTTTGCCATTCTCTGAAGTAGCAACGGAGACCGGCGAGGTCACCCACCGACCGTATAGTGATCGGAATCCCGAGATCGATATCGCGCTTGCGATGCAGCTTCGACCTGGGTTGGGCGAAGGGGCTGATGCAGCGTGGTTGGTCAGGTTCTTGATGGGGATCTTTGGGTGGGTTACTGTCATGGTCTCTGGCAATGGACAGTAATCCGGCAAGTTGGAAACCCCTGTCAATAATCATCCGCAAGTTTTTTCCATTCAACCTTCAACTTTACATCCCAAGCGTTTTCAGTTTAATCGCTGCCCCGACTGTCCCTCAGCCCATTCCTGTTTCTTTTTCCCCACGGGTATCAAACGTCGTGCTCTGCACTTCTGCGGTTATACCCGCATCTTCGTCATATGTTGATAGTCATTCATTACCGGGTTTTCTTCCCACATTTTGCAGCCTCTTGCCTCTGAACATCGATTGTTCCATATTCCACGCTCCGCAGACACAAACCCAAATCACACATTCCCAAACTCCCATATATACATTCACGAACACATACCTATCACGTCTATCCGCATCTCTAGCATCCTACAGGTAGTGTTCTGTGAACATACCATTGTTTAGTGGTTAACTCCCAATCCTCAGTTTGAACTCTACGCGCCTTTGTTCATTACCATCAGCTGAACCTTGCTGTTACCATGACGTCACGCGTCAGAAGCGTCAAGGCACTCGCCGCTCGGCACTGACCGACAGGCTGTCAGCAGGATTCGGACCCCACTCCCCAACAGCACAGCCGCAAGGTTAAGGATCTTCCTTTTCTAATTTAAGACAAGCGAATTCGTAGGCGATCGCATAAATGGAGGGTGGACCCGGACGGACCCAGATGGCTACTTCCGAGATTGGCCATCGGTCCTACGCGCAATTGCCAAATTCCCCGGCTCCAGCAATGATAACGTCGATAACAGATCCAACGGCAGGCGGAAAGACCTCCGTTTATCGTCCATATTCAATGAAGGGAAGTACGTACAACGACATGAGCAATACGGGCAATGGGCTTAAGTAAGACACAAGTCGAGGACGAGGTCAAGTTAGAAAACTAATGGTGCACATCCACATAAACTGGTAAATCAAAAGCAAAGAAAGAGCAAGAGTCCACAACACAGTCCAAGCAATGTGAATATTCCGGGCCAAACGCTAGAAAGACAAAGCGGAAATTACCCAGTACCTCCCGATTAGATAAAACCGGACGCGAGATACCGGATGTCCATGGAGAAAACCAATTCGTAGATCTATGAAGATTTAAAGCGCACCAGAGAGACGTTCAGGACGACATCTGTCCCGACTCGAGCTCGGAGTCGGTTTAAACCGCCTAGGGGCTGTTGGTGCGAGCCACGGAGGAACCGAGTGGTGAGGTACCATCCTTGTCGTAGGATTTGACTCCTGTGATATATCCTCTGACACCTGCCATTTCGGCCTTGATGTCGATTTCCTAACCCAAAGATTGGGTGAGCGACAGTAGAGCAAGAGACACGCAGACAAAACTACCTCGCGGTTAGCCACACTCAGTGAGTTCGACTCGCCGATAGGACTCAGAGATATGCCGAGGCCGGCGTGCCCCCTCTCACGAATTGTATCACGGATGTTGAGCGCCGTCAACAACGAGTTGCAATACACTGAAAGAAAGTAAGCACGAGTACATCGTCACATATCCCATCCATACGTACGTCGGCACAGCAGGAAATAGAAAAATACGTATATGAAAGTGTTAGGTGAGGCCACGATCTACATTGGTCCGGATCAGAACATTGCGCGTATCTGAATAAATGGTGACTCACAGAAACAAGGGCGGCGACAGCAAAAAGGCTGGTCAGCATCCCCGTCTGAACAGAGAACACGATCTTTGGAAAGGGCGTTAGACTTGAACTGTTAGTCTGCAGAGCCCCTTACAAGGAGATTGATCATCGTATTCGAGCTTGATGGGAGTAGTTAGCCAACGTAGAAGCAGAGCTCAAGAGCAGACTACCGTTGGAGGTTGGTTCGGGCTCTGTGCAACAAGGTGCAAAACACGATCGTGATCAGAACATCACATGCGACTGTGTGGTGTCAATCAACGAGGTGGCATCGATCCGTCCGAGACAGCAGTACCTGCCAGTGCGTCCATAGTTATTGAAAGCGGCTAGTCGGAATAGCTTCGGTTAAAAGGATCGTCACGTAGGACGGAAGGCGTACGGCAAGTTCGGTGAGTCCTGCGTACGTGGTAATGCTAATACTATGGGTTTATGTGAGTTTGTGGTAAATAATGGGGTCGAAAACCCTACGCTTTTGCGACGTATACTGTCACAGGCGGCAATCAACAGCGCTGTTATCATGGAAGATAGGCAACGCACCGATGGAGGAAACTGCGATTCAAGAGAGGAAGATGAGCTATAGTTTCCTCGTGCCTGACGAATATACATACCGAACTGCCCCACTATAAATATGGCCTTTGGGACGGTAAGAGAAGGGTGGCGATATAGAGGAAGGAGATACTCACGAGAGTTGCGGTGATGATCATATTCCTCTGACTGACTAAAGAGAACATCACTATACTGTCAGAATATCCAGACGTGCTGTACTGACATCTCCATATGCGGACCGCATAAAAGCTAGAAGCGCGTCAGGTTAGAGGACACGAAAAAAAATAGGCGTGCGTACGATTGGACAAGAAGCGCAACAATTGCCTTGGAGACCGCTTAGAAA
>Ga0307515_10022343_pt1 | contig 11153 bp, 9 predicted proteins | sample 17_EM_MG_FD_194513 | JGI IMG/M metagenome (GOLD analysis project Ga0307515, IMG submission 194513) | Populus trichocarpa ectomycorrhiza microbial communities from riparian zone in the Pacific Northwest, United States - 17_EM | ecosystem: Host-associated > Plants > Roots > Unclassified | place... | reverse complement strand
CTGGCGCTTTCCTGTAGGCCTTATATATTGAAATAATCAATTTTATCAATAATAGGAGGTCTCTAATCGTAAGCTGAGCGCAAGTTAAGTTTCTGGACATACTTAGTATGTGCCCAGCTCTAACTTCTACTGCGGTAGCGAAAGTATCTACAAATGTGGTAACTTGAGTAACGGCGTGTGAGGATGGTGTGCTCTGCCACAAGTAAACCAAGTCGCTTCTCACTGCTCAAAGCTCACCAACCCGATAAACCAACTTCACACCACTAGCCCTCCCCTCATTCAACAATGATTCCAGCAGCCTATTTAAGGGGGGAATTAGTAATTACTCGATACAGATTCCCTCACGAAACAGGTCATGAAACAAGAAAGAAGGCACTCCCCAGCGGGCCACTACCTACATCGCACCCAAGAAGGGTATACGGCGTCTCATCCTTCAGCGCCTCATCGACAGTCTGCCAGTCTGCGGGATTCAGAGCTACAGCTATAGTGCGGACGAGGATATACTCCGGTCTTAGCGCTGGGATCGGAATTTCAGCAAGGGAGGCATGATATTGCGCTGTTTTTATGATGCCGCGATTTTCTAGGGTGGCAATTATTGAGACGTTGCTAATCCTTTGAGCTGGTGGGAGGTAAGGAGAGAGGAGACATGGTGTGGGTTTTATAGAACTATGAGAGTTTAACTTGTTGTTTCGTTGTGACTGTATGTACCTGGATTGGGGCGTGATTGAGGTGGATGGAGGTGTCGACTGATGTCTGTATTTCAAGGCAGTGCTTTTCAGACGCGCTTGTCTATGAGGCGCGACCTTATCGAAGGCTTCATCGTGAACTCCGTGAATTTTGGCATGATATCGTCATCTTAAGGGTTGCACATGGGCGGCGACTCGTCAGGGAAGACTGGGAGGTCGAGAAGCCGGCGATGGAACGCCGTGTCTCATTTCGGAGTTCATCTCCTCAACCAACCTGAAGCCTCGCTTTTCGTTCTTCGCTTTCACCTTCAGTTCAAATTTCGAGCGAAGAGAGGCGGATGCAAGCATTAACGGACTCGATTTTGTGCAATGTGAAGGACATGTTATGGGCATTATCGTCTCCACTGATTCTAATGATCCAGCTTCCTCACAACTTCCCTCAAGCACGAATTCTCATTCCAACGGAGTGCGAAATTATGCGATTGAACATCGAGAAAGCCAACACCACGTCTCTTAGATCCCATAATTGATGGGCGAAGCGGCATTGGCCATACTGAGCACGGAGGTTGTGAAGGTACAGTTTTACACCCGTGAGGCTAGGATCGAGCAGAAGGAAAGGCGATCGAGCCCTGATTTGAGGAGGCTTATTTGCATTGAGATCTGTCTACAGGTAGGTTCCCAACGTCACAGAATGTACCTCCAGGCCCACGTGCAATTTAGCCAAGCTTGTTCGAAATTCGAATTGAGAGTGGAAGTCCCGCCAGCCTTCTCTCCCTCAAATATTCCTACGATGTATGGCACATTCAGTCCATGTCCATCTCAAATGTTGTCATGAACTGCAGAACATTAACCACACAAGACAGCCTCTCCATCTGCATTTCAGCGCGCCTCTCCGGAACTAAATTAGGCCCGTTTGGGATGAGAGGACTGCTGTGAGTGAAGAAGTTGTGTCCAATTCAGTAAAGGTCAGAGTTGAATGGAGCACCCAAACATACCTTACATCTGAACAGAGGTGGGCGATGTTTGTTCTTACGCCTCTGCGTCATTGATATTGTCGAGCGATTGGTGAAGCGGGGGGCAGACAGAAACCCCCGTTCGAAATTGGACCTGTATTTCGCACCCGGTCAGTTCGATCTGTTGAACTGAGTAAGACCACACAATCCTCCCCTCTCTGCGCCCAGCATCACGGGTCCGTTCCAAAATCTCAACAGAGGCATAGACTGAATCCGAAGAAACAGGTATCAGCACCAACTGTGGTATCGCCTGGACCGAAATCCAACTACAGCAGAGGTCAGGGAACATGCTGCCCACGGTGCCATCTCAAAGGATGATGATTGATCAATTTGGAACTTTCCACATACACTGCCGCTAGCCCTAAACCAAAGGAAGACTCCCCCCAGCCAAAGCAGGCGGGTTTACGATCCCAAGTGATTCATAGGAGTCTTGCATGCCTTGGTAGTCATCGCATGGAGAGTACCTTACCCCATGCTACACGGCAAAGTGGTCCCCTTGTACCACTCTTTCGCGGACAGTGTGTGCTGTGACAGGCCCGCCTGCGCATCGAGGAAGTGGATGTGCCGAGCCGTGCCGGGTCTTACCTGATGTGTCAATCCCACTGGAGTGATTATTCTGATTCCGACAATGCTCTGCTTCGGTCTGAACTACCCGTCGGCTGGTTGTGAACTCGGACCCTGGAGAATGTCAGTTAAGCTCCAAGCGGGAACTCTTGCTTACCTTTAGTACCCCTTTGCTGTAAGGCTGCATGCGAAAGTGTTCGAAGCCAAGTGGACTAGTTGCGATCCTGAAGATTGTCGAAGTGAAGGTGGAGAGTGTCCAAGTTGCCGTGGAACATTCTGCGCAATGGCCGAAGTCAAGTGAACTAATCGAGTGGCCGATAACTACAAGTGCAAGAGATTAGCAAGTGAAGCTTGGACAAGATGTTTTGTTTGGACGAAAGAAAAGAGGTGTTAAAGCCAGGACTTGCTAATGAGAATGGGATGAGAACACATGAAGGGCATGGCAGAGCATATCGATGATCACAAGTAGGCAACACGCTTGAAGGGCAATGATGGAGAGTGAAGACGTGTTGCTTTACTTGAACTTGAACAATGGCAATCGTATGGTGAGGCACGATGAAGAAGGCTAGCCCCTTAGGCGCAACTCAAACTCTTCTCAACTCGAGGAAGGCGCTACATCCAGGCTCTTTCCAACTCAAAGCCAAAATCGAAAGCATGATCTCATAGCGTGTTGGGACGATAAACAAATGCGAACGGGCCACCTGAGCGCGTTGCAGCGATGAAAATGCAGAAGAGATGCAAAGATCAAGGGATTGCGCAAAAGGTCAGAGGAAAGCAGTTTGTTTTTCGCAGCTTGCGAGTTCGAGTGATTGATGATTGAGAGAGGCTTCTCTTGATGCCACCATGCAGTGGCGTTGTGTTGTTGATGACTTCTTCCACGGGAAGCTTTCGCTGTTGCTGTCACGACAGCTTCAGCGACGACAAGGTTGCAAGTCGCGACCAGACGAAAAAGAAAGCTCGATGTGGATGAATTACTAACCTTTCCTTATATCCTCTGATCCATCGCATGCATGTCGATGCTGTTATTGCGTTGCGGTCGGCGGAGATGAAAAGTGCTGGTGGCAGGTTTTGAGAGGTAAGAAGGATGGAGAGAAAGGACGAAAGGTGGACGAAGGGTCCTTTAAGTAGGCGTTGCGCTTCTGGCTCACAGGCTCGCCGGACATTGAGAGTTTGCTGGGAAGCAGGCTAGCAGGGCTGTGTGTTGAAAAAATGACGATGGCTTGGCATGGTGTTGTCGTCAGCGACAGCGAACACAGTGGTGCTCATGATGCTGAGAAGACCTGCGAAACAACACCGTTCCTCGTCCCGCAGAACAAGAAGGAGATGTGGGTTATTGTTGGATCATTTCTAAAAGGTATCAACGAAGAATAACTCGAAAATTATACTCTTTACAATTCGATTGGGATGAAAAGGGGTTGTTTACTTTCCACCGTTTTCAGCGCCTTCCTCAAATCCCACGGCAGCACAGCATAAGACGAACGATGGGGCCAGACGAAATTTGCGGACCATGCGCAATTGTAGAGGAAACTGATAGATTGTGGTTGAAGAGCTTGCTGATCTGTTGACAGGTTTCGACCAAGCCTTGGCTGAAGATACAGCACACTGATTGTCGGCCCTACTAGCATTGCCGCAAAACTTCCGTGCCAGTCTTCTCCAATCTAAAAGTACTCACCTGAACAATAGCAGCGTCGGTTCTGCTCGACCAGGAAAACCAATTGTGCCCGAGTTGGGAGACGTCAGCGGGAGGACCGGAGTGTGCCAGAACTCGGGAGTGCCTTCAAAAGAGCAGAGACCATATCGTGCATATCACGGCTCATCTGAGGGGTCTGTTGGATGTCTGTTTTGGGAACCGTGGTATATTGGCTAGAGCAATTGGCGGCACGGACTATCACATCAATGACCAGTGTTGTACGGGGGGGGATCACGATTTTTGACTTCGAATTATTACTTCTATTGGACAGATACGTTTCTCATCATCATCCCACCGTGATCAACCGGCCAATTTCCAGTACGGTCGATCCTCTCAACTCCGATCCCAATGCAAAGTCCGTCTACCCGTTGAATCCACGTCCAGTTTAGCGCCTCTATCAAAGCAAAGCAATCTCAGAACCCTTTCTTATCCTACAAATCTCTAGGCTGTCGCCTTGTCCTGAAGTAGTCATAAGACATCGGATCCGCGTCCTCTTCATGCTGAGGCAAACCACCGTATCCCTGTGGGCCGCCGCCCAAGAAGCCAGGGGCTCTTCTCTCTAGACTTTGCTCTCTCGTTCGGTTTACCATTATAGGAGGAGAGGCAAGAGGCATATCTGCTGCGTCATGAACCAGTCCTGTCTGGCTATCATTTCTGTGGCCATAAATCGGATTGTGGTGTCCGCCCACTCCAATATCGCCTTGCGCATCAAATGACACTGCCGAAGCACCTGTATAATCCCGCTTGGGGACGGGGTGGTGCATGGCAGGTGTTCCAGGTCTTGAATCAGAACCCCAAACGGTAGGGCTCCCAGGCGTATCAGTTCTGATAATATCTTCTGCTCTACCATAAATGCCTCCGCTCCCACCATGTTCATCTCCAAACTCTTGTCGGCCTTTGTAATACTCGAAATCAAGACGATTCTCAGGCACGATCTCGAATCCAGGGACACCCAGTGCTGTCTTTGGTTGGCCTGGACGACCTTCTTGCATGAGATTCAATGCAAATGTATCTGAATATCCAGAAACAGATCCGGACTCACCAGAACCTGGAATGTTGCTATCTGTCAAACGGCCACCGTAAACAGATGCTAAAATGTTTTGTGCTCTGGCATGCACCATGGGAGTGATCAATGGTCGGTAAAGCGCAGGGTGACCAAATCGAGATGCGAGCCTGTCCCGCTTTCCATCGAAAATCTTGGTGCGGCTTGCTTCATGGTCTTTCATACCAGCCCTGGTCATATAATAGTGAATCTTGTCGTCGAAGGTAGTCTTGCAGTACCATTTGAAGGCGAGCATCAAAAATGGCAGCGGGATTACCGCATAGGCCTCCATGTGACCACCGTCTCCATGCACCCAAACAGCAAGAAACACTACCAGGTTTGACAAGATAGCCGCAAAGATCATTCTGTTGTAAAACATGCGCCAGAACATACCGCCAGACTCGGTCTTCGTGATGAAGATGTAGAGGATTAAGTATTTCTTCAGATAAACGTCGAGCGCGAAATACAACGCGCAGGCTGGAAGGACCAAAGGCTGAAGAGTTGCATAGCACAGGGCAACAGTCGTGTAGAACAGAAAGTAATTGTAGTAACTGGCGTAATCGAAAGCAGGCGGTGCCGTGAGCTCAATCATTTCCCGAGGAGTTGGATGGGACCATTTTCGAGCACAGAAACTGTACACCAAAGTCCATAATTGAGCCAAATCGACCGCAGCTCCCAGGTTTCTTTGAAGTAACCAAGTGATCCAGAAGGGTGAGATATCGCAAAGCGATATGAATAGGGACTCGGCAAAATCCGCAGATTTAATGGCAGCCCAAGCTTCCGTTCCGTTTGCTGTCTGTTTAATGACACTGGTGACAAATGTCCAGATAGTACTGAATACCGAGAACACAATCAAAAAGTTGAAGACGAAGAAGGTGTAGAGTTTGCCCGCCACATGACGCTCACGGGCAGTCTTTGTTGTATCTCCAGCCCTGATCGCCAAACGTCGAAAAATAATTGGCAGGATCAGGTACACCAATGAAGTGAGAGCCGGAGAGAGAACACCTTGAACGATTGACCACCAGCTTGTGTGAGCAGCAAGCGAATCATTGAAACCATGCCAAACAAGACCAAGATTCGCCAAATTGACCAAGAAGATGGAGATCATAGCATTTGGCGCAATCCATACGAGAGTCAAGAGCGTAACCCAGAGGTTATTCACAATTCGCCTTGTCCGCCTCTGTGCCTTGCTGAGAGGCATGTTCTTCCAGATGATGTCGTTTGGCCTCGGAGCCAGCACGATGCTGGTGCCTTGGGGATGTTTCTTCTTCGCGGCAAATGCGATGCTATGAGCCTCCTCGATTTGCTCATAGCTTGCAAATCCATACGGCAAAGGGTTTCGCATATCGACCGTTGTGCGGACCTCTTTGATCTCTATCTCTAACTCCTTTATGCGTTGTGTAAGGTATTCAATGGCATCCAACTTCTGGCCCTTTGGGTAGGAACCCCAATTTGGATCGTCTTTCGAAGGCTTGCATACTGGCCGGCGCGGTGGGAGATTATTGGGGTCCTTTAGATATTTCGCCAGGAATTTCTCGAGATCGCGAACAGTCTGATTGTGTTGTTCGATGAGCTCTGGCAACTCTTTGACATTTCGAGCTATGGCTGTCCTCGAGAAGGACGATGTTGGCACGACTTCATCAATCAGTCTTCCGATACCCTCGTCGGATCGAAAGTCCTTGGGGATATCGTTTATCTGCCCAGATTAGCAGGCAATCCAGAATGGTGTCCAAGGCATCTTACCATCAATGTTCGGGCATGCAGACTAGCTTTGTACTCTGGACTGTCGTAATACTGTCTTCGAAGTCTGAGTACTGCTCTGTAGTTCCACCATAAATATGCAGCCAAGATGATGTTAAACAGCCATGCGCATATCGCCATCCCCCAATTGGCAGATCCGAATGTATTGACAGGCGTGACCAAGCTCACTGCATTCGATTGTGAGAACTTCTGGCCTTTAGACAAGTTGACCGGTATTAAGATCCCACATCCCAGTACAGTTATCGCCAGGAACATATTCCGGCACATCCTCAAAACTCTCAGAAAGACCGTAGCGTCGAGTCCAATCAGATCCACCAAGTCTTGCTCCTTCGTTTTCAGAACCGGCCCCACCCACGCCAGCATTCCCTTTCCCATCGGTGGAGGGGCATGTTTCTCGTCTGCAATCTTTAATTTCGGTGAATATACGACGGAGTTGTAGGGTCTTAGAAGGGAGAATCCGAGGGCAAGGAGTAAGGTGAAGCCGATCGACGTGCCCAAACTTGCGAAGATGGAAGATTGGGAGAGCTAATTGTCGATTAGACATACTGTGGGTAAATATTGCACAGAGACTGACCTGCGATCGATAGGGGTCTGCGAGAAGATCAAGCAGTTTGCCCGCACCGGACTCGCCCTGCTCCTGCCTCTTCACAAAATCGACTGTCGAGATGAAGGGATTCATGGTAAAATAAAATAAAAAGCGAGTGGCTATGACGGGCCAGAGGCCGGACAAGAAAAAAATGTTGTTCTGCTATCGAAGTCGAGGGTCTTTAGAGGGGAAAGGGGTCTCTCGTGGAGGGTATTGAGCCTGAAATCGTTCGTTTCTGTCGAAACCGGGTTTGTGTTCCCTTGATTAGATACGGGATTGTAGGGAACAAAGGACCGGGTTGCGAGGAATGTCGACACGCTCCTGAACAATCTCGATAAACGGTGACTTTTCAACAATGTAGATGTAAGAAGGGAAGAAGGAATTGGAAAAGAAGGAAGAGTAACGACAGACGGGAGGGGAAGAGAATTCCTAGGAGAGAGGCCCAGTTGCGCACAGCATAAAAGCCATGGGCTGTCCTTTCGCGGTGGGGTTATGACGGCGATGGATCGCCAGATCGAACTCCTGATAAAGTTTTTCCGGCCGTTTATGTCGGCTTCCAGAACCACTGCTGATTGGCTGGGAAGCACTAGGCGAGGACCGGGCTGAGATTAGTGGCTGCTATTTTCAGCGAGAACCGAGAACCCCTTAACCCCTGCAAAGAACGTTGCATTTTCATGCTGTTGGGTGTTGGGCTGTGGATGGCTGAAGACCCTGGCGTGCCTGGATAAGTTGAGATGAGGCTCGTACTTCGTATACGCAGACTTCTCAAATATACGGCAACAGGTTGGGAATGATGTGGATTTGACCCTGAAAAATGCGTTTCAGCCGAGAAGACCGACCCCTGCACTGGGCTTCCCGATTCGGAAGACTTTGTGGCTGTGTCCAAGAAACCATTTGAGCGAACATGAAGGCGACGCGAGGAAACTTTACCTCACAATTAAGGGGCCATTCACGAAGAGAAGAAGTTTTGAGTACTTGCGCTGGCTTGATTGAAACCCTCCACGCCATCCACGAAGCAGCTCGTGAAGCCACCTTGAACAGGTCACTCTCAAAAAGACAACGAGTAAATGAACGAGAAACCGAGATGAGAAGGTAAGGAATTGGAGACTTGAGAGGGATGGTGGTGAGCTAAATGAATGAGGCAAGATGGAGTGAAGGAAGGAGAGAGCGGGTACCAGCCTTCATATGGCTCTGTGATCGGGAGGTTGTAGACTGCAGGAGTTCGCACGTGATAGCAAACCACTCAAATCGAGTTTTCTGAACTACATTTTGGTATCTTCATTCAGCTGCTGACAAATTTCACATTCCTCTTACACCATGCCGATATTCCTCCCTCCTATAGTTATCAACTGGTCATGGCAGTACTTCAACGGCTCTACTACTTTCATGTACATATCTTCTCTCCACTTCTCATCGTTTCCTTCCACACCACTGCTTTCAGGGGTATGGTGGAGGCACCAAGTGATTGCATCAGCGTACTCCGGCCCAGCTTCTTCTACAACATCTCGGGACCATTGAATGGCAGCTGTGTAGTTGAATAGTTGTAAAATTTGTTCGTCGTTGGTGTTGATATTTTGCCGTAACTTGTGATCCTCGATCGCAGTCCCGAAACAAAGTTCCAGGAGCATGATGCCAAGATTTCGGATACTGTCTGGAAAGCTGTAGATATCGGCGCTTGTTGCAGTGTTGTTGCCAGATTGTTGAAGGGGCTTGGAAAGAGAGCGAGATATGTAAGGTTGATCAGAGCCGATTTTGGTGGGGTCTTCTGGGTCATATAGGAAGAGAACGTCCCGTTTGCTCCATTTTGACTTGAGCCATGGTGTCGGATGAAGTTGGACATGAGAGGAAGCGAGAATAAGCGCTATCTGGAAACGTTGCCGGCGTGAGAGGCTGATTGGAGAGGACTTGCTCAGAAGAGTGTTGAGCGTGGCATATTTCTGAGGTTCCTTGTTTGCGCAGCAAAGAGGTTCTACAATATATTGTCGAGCTTCGCCCCTCAAACAGCCATACGTTGGGAGATCTGAGGAGCATCCTGCAATTGTTGAGCACAGATTGGTGATTTTTGGAGTTTGAGGATCTTCGTTTTCAACCGGCGCGGGGTTGACAAAGGCTACTTTGGCCTTTGTTGGGGCCGCATTTGGTGTGTGGAGAGCAGTTGGAGCTGGACATGGATTCGTTGTGTTTTTAGGTGTGATAGTTGTAGAGGGACTTTTCGAATGTCGGAGTTTGTCCATAAATGACTTCCTAGTTGATTTTGCAGAAGGTCTTGGAGATACGATCTAGGTAGTGAGCGAGTCAGTTTCGAGGCCAAACATCAAGGAGGATTGAATTGAAAGGTCGCTTCGTGATGGGCAGAAAACCGCCAATCATTTTCCACCTCCTGGGTCAAGTTGCACCCTGCTTTTCCGAATATTCCCTCCACTTCTCGTACACTCGAAAAGTATCCCCTTCGAAAGTCTTGCAAGTTTCAGAACATTCAAACACCCAGCTGAGTCGGCAAGTACTTTTGAACACTGAAACGAAGAAAATATGCTTACCTTTTGTTGGGGGGTCTTGCTCGGTGTGAGAATATCGTTGACAACAGGGACTGGTGATTTGGCGTTTTCTGGTACAGGAATCTTTAGGACTTTTGGTATGGAGGTTTCTTCAAGGAGCCTTATGCTTGTGTCTTGCCACGCCCACGGCAATTGGGCTGATGATGGAGTTCCTTTCAAATGCGTTTTGAACCAAAACACTACTCGAAAATTGACCGTCGGCACAACCCGGTGTTGAAGCAGGAGGTTTGCATGGTGAAATGGTTGACACTTGCAAGACCACGCTTCAGTGAGGAGATTGAAAACAGCGTTTCCATGGTTCCAAAATTTCCACAAGGCCGAGCTCAATGCTGTTGAGACTCGAGCACGTCTCAGGCCAGCTAATCGGTCTGAAGAACCGAGGATATCGCGAAGCCGGGAGTTCTGGTCTCCAAAGTCATCGAAGAGTTGTTTCCTGACGTCTTTGTTGAAAGCTAGTCGTATCCTCTGTGAATGATACTCGATGTTCGATGTCACATGTGCCATGATTGAGAGCTTTTCTACCTGCTAGGTATCGAGACACTATCAGCCCAACTTTCAAGCATCCGTCGACTCAACTTCTACCTTCAGGTCTTACGGCCGTCGACCATTGTCTCTGAGAAGAGTAATATAATGGGAAACTCGGCGTCAACTTACGTATGCTCCCGTAATGCTGACGTGACTTTGGAAATGCGTCTTGTCAGTCCCAAGAGCCTCTTCCAGACTCTGAATCGTCTCCAACATTGACTTCATTGTATCCATATAGGACGAGTAGGTCTTTGGCATTCGCTGCTGGAGCAGCTCCTCCAGCTTGGGATCCTGCCATTCGGACCCTCCTGAATGGAAGTTGGCATCGGCGACTTAACAGCATTAAGCACGCAATCTGGCCAGCGGAGACATCTGGACATGGTTGAGGTTGAGGTCTCTTTCCAGCAAAGCATTTGCTCAACCACTCGGTGAGTTTCGAACCCCAAGCCATGCTGGAGCAATGAAGATAAGAAATGTACCCAAAGTAATGGATACAATCACCATCAACCCCCCGCTTCTTCTGAACCCCCATCTCTCCGAGAATCGGTCTAAGTCTCGAGACTCATGCTGGTCTGATGTGTTCAAAATCGTCCATGAAATGGAGCCTACCTGGATCATTGAGAAGTTGTCGTAGCTTGTCCTCATCCGCGATCAAGGGGAGCAGCAATTCCTCAAGGTTTTCTTCAAAAGCAACCTTGTGATACTTCAGATTCCGCATACATTTCTGGTAT
>Ga0307515_10022342_pt1 | contig 11153 bp, 3 predicted proteins | sample 17_EM_MG_FD_194513 | JGI IMG/M metagenome (GOLD analysis project Ga0307515, IMG submission 194513) | Populus trichocarpa ectomycorrhiza microbial communities from riparian zone in the Pacific Northwest, United States - 17_EM | ecosystem: Host-associated > Plants > Roots > Unclassified | place... | reverse complement strand
GCATTTAATTTTACTTTTCTGCCATTTTAGCATTTTCTAGCATTTAGCAGCTAAATGCTAATACTTAATTATAAATGCAGCATTTGGCGGCTAAATGCTGGTACTTAGTAATAAATGCAGCTAAATGCTAATACTCAATTATAAATGCGGCATTTGGCGCTAAATGCTAGTACTTAGTAATAAATGCCGCATTTAGCTGCTAAATGCTAGAAAATGCTAGAAATGCTAAAATGGCAGAAAAGTAAAATCAGATGCTGGTAAATTTTTTCCTGACGTAGTATATATAGTAGAGGTTTAAGGTATTAATATGGCTATAGACATAATCCTAGATAGTAGCACTTATCTTAGATAAAGGAGCCTTAATATCCACTTAAGATTATTAAGGAAGAATAGTACTATACTTAGTTGCTAAAGGAGGAGAGTATAAGATAATTAAACCCTTAGTTATAAAAGGCGCCTAGGCGGATACGTAGAATAAGCTTAGATAAACGCCGTTGTATTATATAGCTTAGAATAGGATATTAGCTATAGTAAAAGAGTTGCTTAATATAGGTGCAGTAAACTCTATAGTAAATAGCGTAGAGTATATACTATAGGATCTAGTAAATAATTAATATTGTATAGGCGTTAGACGGGTACTTAAGGGTAATAAGATGCTATTTAATACTCGTAATATTTAGTATATAATTAAGGAATAAGTCTTTAAAATAGTTTTTTATCTATTTTAAAACTAGCGAAATTACCTAAGCTTCTAACAGCGTTATATTTTACTTAGTATTATAAGTCTACCAGCCTATTCTAGTTAGTGCATACGCTAGCGTAAGCTTAAAGTTATTCCTAATAATTATTATAGCGAACTATTAAAAGTAATACGGGATAAGATTTCCACTTAACTAATACTACCGTTTAGCGCAATTTTTAGTAGGTATATACCTAATAGTAAGGCCCTAAAACCTAACGTTATATATCTTTAGGTTTAAAATTGGTTACTATATTACTCTCTTAGCTTAATTCTCTACTATACCCATCTCCTATAAGAGAAAAGGAAGTATAGTATTAACTCTATAGGCCCGCAGTTATAGGCTGCCGTTATAACTAAAATATATTAAGCTCTATAAACTAGATATAGAGATTATAAATTAATAGCTTTAAATATAGGGCAAAGTATCTATACCTATCCTCTGCTAGGTATATATAAGCAGATTATATATAATAGTAAAAATTAAGTAACGGATTAAGAGTGTTTCTTATTAAAAACTTACTATTTTATTATAAGGGTACTTTTAGTCCCTTACTTAGCTATATCTTAGGAGCTCTTAGGGGTTGCCAAGGCTAGCCTTCGGCTAGGCCTTGGTTACCCCTTATAAGCTCCTCGGGCTTATAGCCTCCTTCCTCCCCTATTGGTTTGTCTTAGTACGAGGCTATTGCCTACTCTTTACTATATTGTCTTCTTCTATCGACTCCCTATGTAACTTATACTCGGCTTACCTACTCCCTACTATATACCCTAGCAATACTGCCTTATATTTATAGTATTTTTCCTTAGCTTTTTTAATACTCCTTATTTAGTAAATAATGTGTTTAGGGTAATGTCTCCTATATTAACAATACCTAACTAACTACTACGGCCCCCTAGTAAAGATTCTGGCTTTATAAATAATTGTAAAACATAATAACTTTTTAAGTCTTGCGAAAGTCCAGATTCCTCTAGTAATAGCGGGACTTTAAAGTTAAAATTAGACGGTAATTCGTTAATAACGGAGCGGATCCTATCTAAGTATATCGGCATCTATATATTATAGACATTCTTAGTAAACTTATATGCCGACTACTTCTCTTTACTATCCTATTCTGTGAAGTCAAACTTATAGATAGGGTAACGATAAAAGGTAGTGTCTATAGATTCTTATAGAAGCGTGGTCGTAAGAGATTAAGAAGGCTAGGATTTACTAGTAGAGCTCTTATTTACGCTTTATAAGCCAGAAAAGCTTAATAATAGCCCTAACTATAAGGGTTATACTATAAGCATTCTGTTAGTCTACGACGTCAAATACCGCTATACCGTACTTTACTTTATACGTAAGGAACGGAAAGTATATATAGTACGTAGCTATAAAGAAAGATATGTTTATAACGTCGCCTAAAATAGGCTTTATCTTAAATAGTTAATCTTTAGTAAACGCGGTTCGCTTAAATCTAATAGTATAGTTAGGCTGCGGATAAGGCTTAAGGAGGGGGATAGAATTATTCTAGCCTTTATTAACACTTTTAATTAAACACTTAAGATGCTTAGCGCTATATATAGCTAAGGATTGGGCTAAAGGGACAATTAACTAAGCAATATCTTAAATAACCTTAGCTTTGTTCCTGTTCTATATTATTTTATAAATATCCTTTAAAAAAAATCGTTATAGAATATAGAATCCTTAGGAACTATTTGTTTCGCCTTAAGTAGGGTTTAGTAAAGGTTCTTACTCTCCTTAGTAACACCTACTTTGTTTTCTTCTACGTATCTACCTATATAGCTCCCTTTTATTTCTAATAAAATTTTATAACGCGTATTTTAGTATAGCGCACTCTTCTCCTCCCTTATTACGGACGCTTTAAGTACAATATTACGACTACTTAGAGAAGAGTTGGAAGAAGCTAGTTGGTTAATATAGGCACGGTCCAGCATAGAATCGGTAGAACCATATAATAAGGAATAGTAAGCAGGTTATATAATGTTATACGCAGTATACGCGGTATACGCATTATACGGCTACATATAATACGTATAACACGTACCTTACGTATAAGGAGGGTTTCCTAGAAGTATGGTTATATATTTAAAGGACCACAGTCCCTACTCTAGATAGTTCTTTCCTTGTAGTAATTCTTAGAATATAATTAGAGTTAATTTATTAGGTAACTACTCCACCAGTTATTATTACGTTATTAACTTTAATTTGCATTACCTATATACCTAGCCTAATAACGAGCCCATCGTAGTACCTGCTATAAGGTTTTATTATATAATTACTACCTAGTTACGGTATTAAATATAGAAAGTTAAACAATATGCCACCAAAAGCAGCCACTATAACGCCATTAACGGCGGCAACTACTTTAAGGTTAGGAGGAGATACTAGTATAGCGGACACTAACTAATAACAACTTATAACGGTTAGATAGTTATAAGAGATAGTTAACTAGTTAATAAAGAATAACGTAATACTTAAATAGAGGATTAACGGAATAGGCGCAGCAAAGGTTAAGTTACTATTAATTAAAAGATTCTTAGGAGAGAGATTAAAGCTTAAAGGATTCCTTATGTAAATACATTTTAAGGTTATATAAGAAGGAGTAAAGCTAGCAACACCTATAGATTGAATAGCGTATACAGGGCTATTCCTATTAGAAAAGGCACTTAAATGGTTTAAATCTTACCTTATAAAAATATAGGCTAATAGAATAATAACTACTAACTAAGATATACGGTTTATATTCTTAAGTTAGGAAGGGTTTATAGAGCAACTTATATAAATATTTAGAGATTTAGAGGTAGTAACTATAGCGGAAAGAAAACTCTAAGACATTACGTAATAAACCTTAGTAATTAAGTATATAACGTAGTTCTAGACGCTAGTAATATAAGTAAAGTAGAATAATAGGACGCTTATAGTATAGTATAAATAGGGACTTAAGGCTAAAGTTTAGGACGTAATTATCCTAATAGAAGATGCGGATACCCTAAGGGATTTAATAGATTAAGTAATTAAGATTAATAATTAGATCTACTAAAGGGAACAGGCTAAGAGAGGCTAAGATAAAGTTCTATAGTTATATAAGACATAGAGTACGTAATAACTAAAGCTAAGTTAAAAACTATGGTATAGCGCAGAGCTAATAGACCTAAGTAGTACTAAAGAAGCCTATAAGAGATAGAGCAAAAAACTATAAAAACCTAAAGGTTAAGGATTTAGTAATTATAGGACTAAAGAGTAGAGGCTAAACTAGGGATTTTAGCAGTAGAAGATGTTTAGGCGGACTTTATAACAAAGCTAGTGGTTTAAAGATAGAGCTTATATAAATTATAGGAAACAAGGTTACTTTGCAAGGGATTATAAAAATAGTTAAAGTTATTATATAATAAAGGAAACCAGACTAGCAGAAGATATATATATATAGAGGAATAATAGTATACTATAAGGAACAAAAGAGTGTTTAATTAAAAGTTTCGCGTTTTATTATAATAACGCATACCAAGTTTATAAAGATGCTAAGTATAGCGCAAGCTATTAGCTATAAGAGCTAAAATCTATAGAATATAGAGGAACTAATAAACTATCGCGTAGATTGGACATTAAAGACGATAAGTTTAATATAGGCGAAACATTTATAGATAATAAGGCAATAAAGGCAGCTTACTAGGAGCGTGTAAACCTTAGAGAAGTTATATTAGAGGTAGAGACTAAAACCGCTATAAAGTAAGGATTAGTAATAGATATTATAACACCGTTAGATACGGCATCTATTACTTTATAAGATAAAAGGAAGAGTATTTTATAGAGATTAAGCAAGCAGACGACTACTAGTGCTAATTTATTACTTAATAAAGGTAAAAGGCTAAAGGCTTAAGATTCTTAAGAAGAGATAAAAGATAACTAAGATTTTTAAAACGAGATAAGGTATACCTAAGGACCCACAACAAACGAAAACCGGTAGAGTAGGGTAGTAGCTTAGTTTAAAGATATATAAATAAGCTTAGGACAGTGTTTCCCACAGGTATAAGACTTTTAAGACGAGATAAGTAAGATTTAAGACTCTTAAAATGAGATAAGAACACCCAAGCCTAGTTAGACTAAGGTAGGAGCTAAACTTAAGTTAGAAGTAAGCTTAGGATTAAGAATCCTATAGAACTAAGATTTTGACATATAAATAAGGGCCATTAACGAGATTAAGAAGTAAGATGACTTTAAAGATTTACTTATAAGACGCGATAAGAAAGAAACTATAGAGGAATTCAAAGCAAGAATTACCTTATAGTAAGAATAAAAACTAGATAAGAGATCTAGCATATTAGGACGTATAAGGGACAGAGTACTTATATAAAAAGTTACTAATAGACCTAAGATAGGTACACTAAGAGCTAAGTGGCTTATTAAACTAAAATAAGAAGAGGATCTAGGGATTTTAATTAGGTTTAAAGAATGATATATAAAAGGCTATTACAATATAGTAATAAGAAGATACTTTCTTACGGATAAGCCGTATATACTTAAAGGGCTATACTAAAAGTAGTATAGATAGCAATATAACGATAAGTGGGAAGACTTCTATATATAGTTAGATAAAAAAGTTGTCTAAGACTACCTAATTATAGAAAAGGTTATAACTCATATTAAAGGGGCCTTAATTATAATATTAAAAGATCTAGAGGAGTAATTAGAGGACTACTAGTAGAGGAGCGAAAGGCAAATCTTAGTACCTACGAATAAAGTCGCAATGCTTAGATTAACACGGCAGAGGTTTAAACTTAAAAATAAAAATAAGCCGAGAGTTAACTTAAGACACTAAGTATATTATACACTATTATAGATAGTATGCGTGGATAATATATGCAATATATATGGGGTACCAGGGGATAAAAACTGGAAGTATTTAGTAAGGATATATTAGGCACCGGACGAGGTAAAATATTAAAACGCTAAGTATATGCATAGTTGGCACCCCATAAAAGTTTAAAAATAAGGGGACTTAATACTTTAACCAGGAAGATTCCTTACGGAAGAATGCTTAGATAAATAATAATAGTGGAAATGTCTAGAAAATACCTATCTATAGTATATTAAAGATAAAAAGCAAACTAAGTATTAGCCTAAGTTAGACTAAGTATAAATAGGATTAAGCAGCTAATAATTAGGAAAAGTGGAGGCCTATAAAACTAGAGGGAACTAGTAGTAGAACCTTAAACCCTTAAAGGAATTTAAGGACAACACCTAAATTTATAAATTAAGTGGTAATATTAGCAGTTTAAGGCATTAATAGATAGTAAAGCAATAAGGAACTATATCTTGCTAGCAGTAGTTAAAAGAATAGGGTTACCGCATAGAAAAAAAGAGTATCTTTACCTATTAGTAATAATTTTAGAAGACCTAATAGCCTATAGAGGAGGCATTATCAATCTTAAAATAGGACCTATTTAGTTAACTATTAAAGGAAGATAAGTTAAGATATTTACTAATATATATGTTGCGGTGGGAATGCATCCGTTTTTAGGGGGTTTTGGCCGCCGCTTTTGGCGGCCTTTTTACCTCGCTTAGACCCTCTCACCTCGCCGCTTTAAAGAGGCTCTGCTTACTTAATATGCAAGCCACCTTATTATCCTAGAGGGGTCAGAAATAGTCCACTACTGCCTTTAGCAATGCTTATTGGCGCTTACGTTGAACTAACTATAGTATAGCCTATAAAGTCGTCTAAGGGCCAGTGCCTACTTATAGGAGTGGGCTACTCGCCTACTCTTTGCTCTAGTCCTCTCGCCAACCTTAAACTCACCCACATTCCCTAGTTATACCTCTTCCACTACAATTTTGTCGTCCTATTTAATGCCACTTACTCGCCTACCCATTAGACCAGCAGAGCGATATAAAGCTGGCGGTACTATAGTAATCTAAATATTAGCCCTAGTCTAAAGGATAATAAAAGCGCTAGTTACTAGCGCTGTTAATCCAAAGGCCACGTTAAATTGAAAACTGCGCTTACCTCCCTATACAAGCCCAGACCTAGACTTAGATTTATACTTAAACCCTAATACGGAACCTAATATGGAACCTAACACGGATAACGAACTAGATATTAATAAACACCCTAATCTTAAACTGGGTTTAGAAGACCTAGGGTTAAATTCCGAAGCTAAAGAGATACTAAAGGATATTGCTAAATTAAGGGATGAAGGGCCAGCGAAACCAAATTATACCCCCTATACTAAGAAACTATGGAAGAAGGAAGGCGAGTTCTGGGAGAGGTAAGATTATATTTTCTCTACCTATATATCTTATCACACTCTTTTAATAGTAGGCTTAGGTTCTGTTAAAAGATAAAGGCTAATCTAGAAGACTGTCTTTGTAAACGTGACTGGGAGATATATAAAGTATATCTCTGTTAGCATAAAAAACATTTTTAAGTTAAAAAGGAGAACTTAATGTGAAGCTATTGGAATAGAATATATATGTACTATAGGGATCTTACACGCCATAAAATGGACGCTAATGTGCTAATGGATGTTAGTAATATATATATTATCCCGATATTCCTCTCTTACAGTTATATACTAATAGCTGCTATAGTGGATTCTAAGTCTTCAGCTTAATAATATAGAAAAGGAAAAGCACGCCATGTACGTCTAGGATCTTTACGTCATCCTCTACGCCCTCTAGGTAGACGATACTAAGCCTCTCTATGGCTTTATCTAGGTCCAAATTTCGCTTCTTCTCCTCCTTAGCGTAGCTATAGCGACAAGGCCAGGAGCTCTTGTTAAAAGCGCAAGTGCTAAAGGCAGTAATAAAGTATTGTCATTTAAGGACATTAACCTTATGGTAGTGCGTAGTCTTAAACACCCTAAAAAAACTACAATTATTGCAAATATAAACCTTAAACATGTTAAGAACAAGGAAAGGGATAGGAAACCATAAGTTGGATAATAGACTTATACTATAATGCGTCTCACTAACCACGTTTATTATTATAGGAAGAAATACACGTTCCGCCTTAAAGGGCTTCCTACATTTTGCATTGTTTTACATATCCTATCTATTAATATTGGTTAAAACGTGTTTAAAGATAACTTTAAGAGTATTAAAGAAATCTTTAACCTTATAATACCAGACTATTATAATGTACTTTATATTAAATGGAAGAACGACGTATTAAGCCAACCATTCTTTTGCGATGTTAAGAATACTACGGGAGGTGTTCACGTCCTGAACGATAAGGCCTTCCCATATATAAAGTATCGGGAAATATTTATGCGGTTGGGGCGTGTTATAGGCTTTAAAATAGCACTAGAGTTATATCAGCTATGACGAGCTTTAGGCAGGAACATTAATAGTAAGTCTACTCCACTAATACCGCTCGTCTACTTATTTCCTATACTAATACTATAAAATCCACCAGGCGCTCTAACTCTAGAGGAGCGGAACCAGACTATAGGCTATCTCGGTAGTACGTACGAAAAGTACTATACTCTAACGTATATTGCACGCGATTTTCAGTCTATTTATTTTGGAAGCCCTTTAGAAAACCTCCTTATCAAATCCGTCGCAAGAATAGGCCTATTATAAGATTAATATGCACCTATAGAGCTAAATGACGATTAACTAAAAGAGATCCGGAATAACCTTACGCTTATAGCTCTTTATAAGAAACGTATAGAATATAAAAACTAACTTTATAGTTAAGGCTTCTACCCTATAAGTAAAGCCGAAGGGACCAATCTATATAAGTAATATAAGAATTGTAAGCGGATAATTAGTAAGATATACTAAAAACTGCACAGAGAACGATTAGACAAGGCTATTTATAAATTCTATAATTTGGTCAATATGAATGAGATAGCCAGGCAGCTTAATAGAACGCCTACAACCGAAGTCCTTACACTGCCGACCGTTAAATTTAAGATTTAAGAGCGGGCCACTATTGCTAGAATGCTCTTTTAGCCATTTAAAAATAATAAAGCGCGCATTAAGTTTATCTACGCTCTAGCTTAACTATATTACTAATAAGAAACTTATTAGCCTAAAGCCTTAAAACAAAAAAAAACTAATTTTGTTATCTTTAAAAGTAGCAATATATCTTTTATAACTAAACGAAAGAAGTTTACTAACGGATTTAAGAATATCTTAAAAGACCTAACTCCTAATTATATAGCCTCCGATAAAATCCCTTAAAAGAGTTAATGGGCTAGGGCTGCGAAATAAGAGTCTGGTATATTAGAAGTTAACTAAGTTAAGACAATCTAATGTCTATACTTATATCTAATGGTGCTTCTATATCCGGTATGCCTTATTTATATAGGTAATGACGAGTTCTCGCACAAAAGATGGATGCGCTTAATCCCTTATAAAGACGTTCTTAAAAAGTATATGGAATCCCACTTTAAACAACCCGAGTATTAAAGAGAGTTTAAATGTCGCCATCTTAAATATTTAATGCGACTAGAGGGTATTATGCATTTTAAGAGACACGCATGCGATGTATATGGGGTATTTTATTAGTATTTCGGCTCTAGCGGGTAGTGGGGAATTTATTTTGGAAGGAGGATTGCGAGTTTAGGAAAGAAATTAGTTTTAGACGCCGATATTTGCGGACTAAGGAAATAATTTTTAGACGGATCTATTCTATTAGGCTTATAAATTGTAAAGGGGGATAGAAGCCGTTTTAATCCTATTTCCGAATACTAGTATTAAGGATACTTTCCCACTCCTTAGATAATAAGCTTGTGATAATAGTAGAGACCTATAACTAATAGTAATTATATAAGGAGTAAGGGTATTCGCATAAGAAGAGTAATTATATAAGGAGAGCAATCGCTTCTAAGAGAATTAATAGCTTAAAGAATAGAACTAGTCTTACTGCGTACACATATGTATAGTTTTAGAGCAGCTATAGTTAAAAGTAAGTATAACCTAGGAGAGACGGGTATATTCTAACCTCTTAAGTGGTTTACCTATTACGGAATTCTAAATAATTATAAGATTTAGTCGCACTTATCCAGAAGCTATCTTGGACCTAGAGCTATTAACGCTAGCCCGGTCTTATTAGCTTACCACTCCGTAGTTATAATGCGGATTTCCACTATGTATTCCGCGATTGTTATTTTACGTTATCTACCTACCTCCTAATTAGTTACGCTCTCGCCACCTCCACGTATGCGTGGTTTTGTATTACATACTAGTAAGTATACCATAGTTTTTATAGCGTTATAGCTGTATAATTTAGCATTTTATATAATATAATACGCTATAGGCGAACTATATAAGGGCCAAGCCCACGACCGCTGAAAAGCTTAGTACTAACTTTACTCGAAGTCTTGCGACGTAAAGCATGATATAGCTATATAAGATGCATCTAGCACAAAATAGCATATAATTTAGAAGATTTACATCTAGTAAAGGTACAGAAGCCACTAACGCAGGATGGCGTGGTCTCTATAAATTTATCGCAAGGTACCATACAGCGGTAGTCCTTAAAATCCGTTCTACTAATCTACTCCAGTAAATATTGTCCTCTATCCTACAAAAGCGCTCTATTGACCGTCTACTATTATTAATACCTTCTTTTGTCCCTATAATGATATATCCTTACGCCTAATATAGTATGTTTTGCATAATACGTATATAACCCATACCACAAATATAGAGACGTTATAAGGCTTAGGCTCTATCTTTAATAGCTATCCAGGCTATAGAGACTAAGTACACACGTTAGATAATATCTTTAGATCCTAAAATGTATATAAGGAACCTAATAAAGCGGCGGATCCTTATATAGTTCGGCTGTTCTTAGGTCTCTTATCGTCGCTTAACTTAAGCGTAATTGTTCTATCGCCGCGGGACTACCCTTAGCACAGACGGCGGCTATGCGCTTTAATACATGGGCTGTACTTTCCAAGTTCTATTAGCTACGAAGATATCAGCTTGCCTAATAGAGGCCTTCCGCTACAGAATCGTCGCTTATATTTCCTCGTTTTATCCACTTATATATTATAGCTGCCGCCTTAACATATAACTGGTCGTTTACCTTCTATAGCGTGCCAATAACATACCAAAAACCGGTAAGCTGGTATACATTAATTAGATAAAGCGCCTCGTCTATAAGGTTGTTATACTTAACCTCCCCTATCCCATACGCTAAGAGGTAAGCAAGAAATGGCGCATAATTGTGCAGGTTTAGCTTAAATAGACTTGCTATAGTAAGCGATCCGTTACTAAGAATTAGAGAGCTCTTTAATAGATCTAATAGGTGTGTAAGTCCATGGCCGGTAAAGTAGAAGATTCTGTATTTTTATAGCGCGGAGAGGACATCGTCCAGGCGAGCCTGTGGTGTTATTACGTCTAGCTGCATTAATCGGCATAGGCGGCTTAGCTTTATAATCTCCTCCAGTATATATTAAA
>Ga0307515_10022341_pt1 | contig 11154 bp, 12 predicted proteins | sample 17_EM_MG_FD_194513 | JGI IMG/M metagenome (GOLD analysis project Ga0307515, IMG submission 194513) | Populus trichocarpa ectomycorrhiza microbial communities from riparian zone in the Pacific Northwest, United States - 17_EM | ecosystem: Host-associated > Plants > Roots > Unclassified | place... | reverse complement strand
CGTGGACCCCGAGGAGATGGAGCGGACGTTCAACATGGGCGTCGGGATGATCGCCATCCTGCCCGCGCACGACGTGGACCGCGCGCTCGCCGTCCTTGCGGCCCGGCACGTCGACGCCTGGCCGATCGGCGAGATCGTCGCCGGCGAGGGCGAGGTCAAGATGATGGGCGAGTACGCGACGGCATAGCCTCGCGACACGAACGATCGACGAGGACCCCGGCGGGTGACCGCCGGGGTCCTCGTCCGCCCGAGGCCCCCGCGACACCCACTAGACTGGTTACATGACCGTCGGCGCCAGGCTCCTGACCAACCGATGGGGCGAGCGCTTTCGCTTCGACCCGGGCAACTTCTGCCTGGAGCTGCTGCTCACCGGCGGTCCGCCGCCGTGGGACGTCTACGAGATCCTCACCGATCCGGCGGTCGTGGCCACCTGGGTCACGGAGTCGCGGCTGACGATCGGCAATCCACTCGACCCGGCCGACGTCCCGCTCACCGACGCCGACCTCGCGCTCATCCGCGGGTTCCGGGACGTCATGTGGCGGGTGGCCCCGGCGATCGCGAAAGGCGAGGAGCCCGCTTCCGGAGACCTCGAACACCTCAACGCGGCCGTCGGCGACCCGCCGCACACCCGCCTCGACCCGCGTACCGGTCTGCGGCGCTGGGCGCCGCCGGTCACGGGTGCGCAGGTGGTCGCCGCCGCCGCGCGCGACGCCGTCGACATGATCGGCACCGACGCCCGCGAGCGCGTGCGGCAGTGCCAGGGCTCGAACTGCGCGCTTCTGTTCCTCGACACGTCGCGGCCGGGCAACCGCCGCTGGTGCTCGATGCAGCGCTGCGGGAACCGCCACAAGGTCAGCACCTACCGCAACAGGCGCCCTTAGAACGAGGCCTGCGTGTAGATGTCGTTGACCGAGCGCTCGACCATCTCGACGGTGTCCTCGCCGACGGCCTCGCCGACGACCTTGACCGTGTAGAACTCCTCGGGGGAGTCGTCGGTGGCGAAGAAGTGGATCATCGTGAGCCGGTACGGGGTCGTGGCGTCCGACAGCTCGTACCAGGTGTCGTAGTCGACCCTGCTGCTCTTCGCGGTGCCCATTTCGAGGCGGATCTTGTCGTCGCAGCGGCCGGGGCAGCGTTCGAGGGAGACGACGATCTCGGCGCCGGCGTCCTCGGGGCGGGAGGCGTCGGTGCTGCCGAACGTGCAGGTCGCCTGGGCCTCGGCGCCGTCGCAGGTCATGCGCTTGTCGTTGCGCCAGGCGAAGGGCCACTCGTTCGGGGCGAACACCTCGGCGGTGGACGCGTTGTCGACCGTCCAGCTGTTCGTCGTCTCCGGGAGGAGCTTGGGCGGGAGTTCGTCGTCGACGGTGGCCTTGTCGGTGGGTTCGGAGGCGCCCGGCTGCTGGTCCTCGCCGTGGTTCTGGTCGGGGCCGGCGTTGCTGGAGCTGTCCGGGTCCTGCGCGATCCACACGGCCAGCGCGCCGCCGCCGAACACGATGAGCGCGAGGATGGCCACGACGGAGGCGATGAAGGGGGCGCTGTTCCGCCGCACGCGCCACATGGTCCCGGCGGCGGGCGCCATCGCCGGGGACACCGGCGGGGGCACGACCGGCCCGGACACGGGCGCCTGGGGGCGCATCAGGTGCGGCGGGACCTGCGCGGTGATGCGCTGGAGCGGGCCCGTCGACGGACCCATGCGAAGCAGCCAGTCGAGGACGCGGCCGATGCCGCGCAGGCGCTCGTCGTGCAGGGCGACGACGTAGGGCTGCTCGGCCTCCAGCTCGATCGTCACGATGGGCGCGTCGGCCGGGGTGTGGGTGCTGTTCGCCCAGTTGACGGCATCGGCGAGGAGCCTGCGGCGGCGGGGATCCTTCGAGGACGTCGTCCCCAGCGTGAGGATCTCCACCCGGCGGCCTTCGTCGTCGGTGCCCAGACAGATCTCGTAGGCACCTTCGACACGCTCGGTGGACACGTCGGCGAAGGGGCCGAGCGCGCGTCCTGTCGATGGCATTATGGTCTCCGCGAACTCACCCGGATTTAACACGTGGCACGCCTAGTATCCACTGCCCGCGCCACACGGTCAGTGTCCCCGTTCCCGGGCGTGAGCGGCTCTCCCCGTGACTGTACTTATGCCGGATTTAACACGTGGCGCGCACAGTATCCACCGCACGCGCCACATCCGGCCGTTTAGCGCTGTCCGCCCCATTGGCCGCCCTGCTGCGGCGGGGGCTGCTGCCGCAGCTCCTGCGTCGGCGGGTCCTGGTAGCCGTTCTGGCCCTGGCCCTGGTAGCCGGCCCACGGGTCGTGCGGCGGCGGCGGGGTGGCGGTCGCCGTCGCGGCCTCCTCGGCCTTGACGGCCTTGCGGGCCCGCAGGCCGCGGAAGACCTCGATGAAGATGGGCAGCATCGAGATCAGCACGATGACCACGATCACCGGCAGGAGGTACTTGTCGATCGCCTCGGGCGGGATCGAACCGGCCAGGAAGTGCCCGGCCAGGATGATGCCGTCGGTCCACAGGACCCCGCCGACCACGTTCCAGATGAAGAAGGTCTTGGCGGGCATCTCCAGCATCCCGGCGACCGGGTTGAGGAAGGTCCGCACGATCGGGATGAAGCGGGCCAGCACGACGGCCTTCGCGGGCCCGAACTTCTCGAAGTAGTACTCGGCCTTCTCGACGTACTCCTTCTTGAAGATCCGCGAGTTGGGCCGGTCGAACATCTTGCGCCCGTACTTCGCACCCAGGAAGTGCCCGAGCTGCGCGCCGGCGATGGCGCAGACGGGAGCGCCGATCAGCAGGATGGTGAGGGGGAGGCGCGCGCCGATGGCGGCTTCGAGGACGTCGGTGGTGGCGACACCGGCCATGAACAGCAGCGAGTCGCCGGGCAGGAAGAACCCGATGAGCAGGCCGGTCTCGGCGAACATGATCGTCAGAACACCGATCCACCCGAACGTTTCGAGCCAGAACGTGGGATCGAGGGGGTTGAATGAGGCGGTCTGGGACAGCGACTGGAGCTGGGTGACGGTATCCATGGCAGGGGCAAGGTTACCGAACCGAGATCCAGGCTCCCGCCACAGTGCGCCCCGTCTCACCGCGACCCGCCCGCCCCCGCCGCGCACCCGTTACCCTCAGCCCGTGACGTCCGCTACCCCGGTCCCCACCACGGCCTCCGCCGCCACCGCGGCGACGCCCCCAGAGTCCTCCCCCCTCGTCGTGATCGGCGCCGGCACCATGGGCGCGGGCATCGCCTACGTCGCCGCGACCGCCGGCTACCCGGTCTGGGTCGTCGAGCCCGACGGGGCCCGCCGCGCCGCCGCCGCCGACGACCTGCGCGCGACCTTCGACAAGGCCGTCGCCCGCGGAAGGATCGGCGCCCCCGAGGCCGACACGGCCTACGCGCGCCTGACCTTCGCGCCCTCGCTCGCCGCGACGCCCGACCGCCCGCACCTGATCGTCGAGGCCGTCCCCGAACGCCTCGACCTCAAACGCGCGGTCCTCGCCGAGGCCGCCGCCAAGAACCCGCGGATCCTCGCCAGCAACACCTCGTCGATCCCGATCGGCGCGCTTGCCGAGGGCCTGCCGCGCCCGGCGGACTTCCTGGGACTGCACTTCTTCAACCCCGTCTACGCGATGCCCCTGCTGGAGATCGTCACCGGCGCGGCCACGTCGGCCGAGACGCACCTGCTCGCGCTGGAGTTCGCGCGCGTCCTCGGCAAGGACCCGATCTCGGTCGCCGACTTCCCCGGCTTCGCCACCTCCCGCCTCGGCGTCGCGCTGGGGCTGGAGGCGATCCGCATGCTGGAGGACGGCGTCGCCTCGGCCGCCGACATCGACAAGGCCATGGTGCTCGGCTACCGGCACCCCATGGGCCCCCTCGAACTGACCGACGTCGTCGGCCTCGACGTGCGCCTCGACATCGCCCGCACCCTCCAGGCCGCCTACGGCGACCGCTTCGCCCCGCCGAAGCTCCTGGAGGAACTCGTCGCCGCCGGGAGGCTCGGCAAGAAGACCGGCGAAGGCTTCCACCGCTGGACGCCCGAGGGAAAGAAGGCCCTCTGATGGCCGTCCGCATCGACGAGGCCGAAGACCGGGTCGTGGCGACCCTCGACCGGCCCGAGCGCCGCAACGCCATCGACGCCGAGACCGTCGAGGAACTGCACGCCCTCTGCGCGCGGCTGGAACGCGACCCGAAGCTGCTGCTGCTCACCGGCGGCGCCGACGGGATCTTCGCCGCCGGCGCCGACATCGCGCAGCTGCGCGACCGGGACGCCGCCGACGCCCTGCGCGGCATCAACCAGTCGCTGTTCACCCGCATCCTCAAGCTCCCGCTGCCGACCGTCGCCGCCGTCGACGGCCCGGCCCTCGGCGGCGGCGCCGAGCTCGCCTACGCCTGCGACGTGCGGATCTGCACCGACCGGGCCTTCTTCGGCCAGCCCGAGGCGCGGCTGGGGATCATCGCCGGAGCGGGCGCGACCTGGCGCCTGCCCCGGCTGGTCGGGGAGTCCCTCGCCAAGGAACTGCTGTTCACCGGCCGCCGCATGCCCGCCGAGGAGGCCCTCGCCGCGCGGCTCGTGTCGCGGGTCGTGGCGCCCGAGGCGCTGCTCGGCACCGCCCACGCGATCCTCGACGACATGGCGAAGGCCTCCCCGATGGCGCTGCGCCTGACCAAGCTCGCCGTCGACGCGCCCGAAGGCGCCCACCCGGGCGTCGAACTCGCCGCGCAGGCGGTGCTGTTCGACAGCGAGGACAAGCGCGAGCGGATGACGGCGTTCCTGGAGAAGCGGGGGAAGTAGGGGTTCGCGGCGGAGAAGTGTCACACCCGTCGCGTAACGTGAAATTCAGGGGGCCCCTCCTGGGCGCGGATCGCAACCTGCCCGCCGCGACGCCCCGCCCGCCGGTGCGCCCACCCCTCACACCCCGGCGAGCCCGCGCTTCACCTGCCGCGTGACCTCGTCGGCGAGGATCTCGGGCTCCCCCTTCGCCACGCCGTCGAGGGCCTGCCGGGCGACGTCGGCCGGGTCGGCCTTCGGCTCGGTGACCGCGGCGGCCATGTCGGTGTCCATGTACCCGACGTGCAGCGCCGACACGGCGACGCCGCGCGGGGCCAGCTCCTCGCGGACCGCGTCGGTCAGCGCCCAGGCGGCGGCCTTCGCGGCCGAGTAGGCGCCGAGGGCCGCGGGGTGGAACCACGACAGCACCGACAGGATGTTGAGGACGGCGCCGCCGCCGTTGCCCTCGATGACGGGCGCGAAGGCCCTGGTCACGGCGAGCGGCCCGTAGAAGTTCGTCTCCATCTCCAGCCGGACGGCGTCGAGCCCGCCCGTGACCAGCGGCGTGCGCGTGGAGATCCCCGCGTTGTTGACCAGCAGGGTCGCGTCGGCGGCGACGGCCGCGGCCTCCCGGATCGAGGCCTCGTCGGTCACGTCCAGCCGCAGCGGGACGACCCCGGGCACGTCGACCGTCTCCGGCCGCCGCGCGGCGGCGTAGACCTTCGCGCCTCGGCTCACGAGCTGCGCGGCGAGTTCCCGGCCGAGTCCGCGGTTGGCGCCGGTGACGACCGCGACGGCGTTGCTGAGTTCCATGTCTCGACTCCTTGTTAGATGTTGGTAGCAATCTATTCGAAGCATAGGATAGATTTCAAGCGACATCCAAATGAGGAGGCGAGATGGGCCGCGCGTCACAGGAGCAGGCCAGGCGGAACCGCGAACGGGTCGTCGCGACCGCGTCGCGCATGTTCCGCGAGCAGGGCACGCACGTCAGCGTCGCCGAGCTCATGAAGGCGGCCGGGCTCACCCACGGCGGCTTCTACAAGCAGTTCGCCTCCAAGGAGGCGCTCGTCGACGAGGCCACCGCGCACGCCTTCGGCGAACTCGCCGGGCGGTACGACGACGTGGCGCAGCGGGCGCTGATCGACGGCTACCTGTCGGTCGAGCACCGCGACGCCCCCGCCGACGGCTGCCCGGTCGCCGGGCTCGCCTCCGACATGGCCCGCGACGACGGTGGCGACGAGGCCCACCGCACCTACGCCGAAGGCGTCGCCGACTTCGCCGCACGGCTCGCCACCGATGGCGAGGACGGCATCGCCCGGCTGTGCACGATGGTCGGCGCGCTCGTCCTCGCCCGCGCTGTCAAGGACTCGCCGCTGTCGGAACGGATCCTCGACACCGCCCGCGACGAACTGACCCGCTGAAAAAGACGTGCCACACGGCCCGGGATCCGAGACACTCCACCGATGCACCCGAATCAGGAGCGTCCCCTCGCCCTCGTCACCGGCGTCGGCCGCCGCGCCGGGATCGGCGCCGCCGTCGCCGGCAAGCTCGCGGCGACCGGCTGGAACGTCGCCTTCACCTACTGGACCCCCTACGACGACCGCATGGACTGGACCTCGGCCGACACCGGGGCCCGTGAGGCCGTCGGCGCGGGCCTGGCCGCCCACGGCGCCGCCTGGCACGCCGTCGAGGCCGACCTGACGCGACCGGAGGCGCCGGGCGAGGTCTTCGCCGACGTCACCGCCGCCCTCGGGCCGGTCACCGCGCTGGTCATGCTGCACTGCGAGTCGGTCGACTCCTCCATCCGCGACACCACCGTCGAGGCCTTCGACCGCCACTTCGCCGTCAACAGCCGCTCCATCTGGCTGCTCATCAAGGAGTACGCCGAACGCCACGCCGTCCCCCACAGCACCGGCCGCATCATCTCCTTCACGAGCGACCACACCGTCCACAACCTGCCTTACGGCGCGAGCAAGGGCGCCCTCGACCGCATCACCCTCGCCGCCGCCCAGGAGCTGTCCGCGCTGGGGATCACCGCCAACGTGATCAACCCCGGCCCGATCGACACCGGCTGGATGAGCGGCGAGATCCGGGAGAAGGTGCTCGCCGCGACGCCCCTGGGCCGCGCGGGACGCCCCGAGGACGCGGCGAACCTCGTCGGCTTCCTCTGCTCGCCCGAGGGCGGCTGGATGAACGAGCAGCTCCTGACCAGCAACGGCGGCTTCAACTGGTCGCACTCGGCCTGAACTCTTGGCGGGTAAGGGATCGGGGGCGGTGGGGGAAGCGCGCGTTTCGTCGGGCCGCGCGCCGACGAGCCGTGCCCTCCGAACCTTCGGCGTGCCGCGTCACGCCCCCACCGCCCAGAGCGTCTTCCTCCGACGGCGAGCCCCTCTACCGGTCGATGGGCTTCGTGCCGCAGGCCGACCTGGCCATGCGGCGCGGGATCTGAGGCGTCAGTAGACCCACCACAGGAAGCGCTTCTTGTGCCGAATGGTGAACGAGCTCCCGGACAGGTCGCCGCGCACCCGGAAGTGCAGCTGCGGCGGTCCGCCGCCGAAACCGGCGTCGACCTGGTTCTTCGCCGACGAGCCGCGCAGATGGAGGCCCGAGTCGTCGGCAGTGGCGTGCCGGGGCAGGACCAGCGTCACCGAGCTGCCTTTGACGTCCACGTCCACGTCGACGTGCGTGTGCGGGATGACCGCCTCGGTCATGTCGAGCTTGATCGAGGCGCCCTTGGCGCTCACGGACATGCTCCGGGGGACGAGCCAGCGCCCCCCGCGCTTGATCGCCGAACCGACCGTCCGGATCTCCAGCGCGGCGGTGTCCACGACCGGCCGGTCCGGCGCGTCGAGGGCGGGCAGGTCGGCGGTGACGGGCTCCAGGTCCCCGAAGGTGCGGGCGGCGTAGACGGCGTCGACGCGCTCGGCGAACTCGTCGAGGTCGAGCCTGCCGTCGCCGGTGCAGGCCTGGAGGTGTTCGATGACGCGTTCGCGGTCGGCGTTGGAGATCCGCAGGTCGCGCCGGGCCAGTTCACCGCTCACGGGTGCTCCCTTGGTAGCTCCGACATGAGACATCTTAGTGACGTCACAGTGCTGGCGCCAAGGGGTCGGGGGTGGGAAAAACCGTGGGACGCGGTCAAGGTTTCCTCAAGGTTTCCCCGGCGGTGTCGCCCGACCATGTGTCCGGTAGGGCAAGGCCGCGACCAGGGAGGGGCGAACGATGACCGCGAAGGCGACACACCGCGCCGGGGGCCGGGATGTCCACTGAGGACACCGGCCTCGGGCCGCTGCTGCGCACCCTCCGGGAGCGGAGGCTGCTCACCCAGGAGGCGCTCGCCGAACGCTCCGGCCTGAGCGTCGGAACCGTGCGGGGACTGGAGGCCGGGCGCATCCGGCGCCCGCGCACGAACTCGGTCGGCCTGCTCGCCGAGGCACTCTCCCTGAGCGAGCCCGACCGGGCCTCGCTCGTCGGCGCGGCACTGGCCCCGCGGCCCGCACCGCGCGCCTGGGGGCCGCCTGCCCAGCTGCCGCCGTCGCCCGCGTGCTTCACCGGCCGCGACGCCCACCTCGGCAGGCTCGACGCGTACGAGGCCGCGCCCGACCGGCCCGTCGCCGTCGTCCTCGCCGGACCGGCCGGGGCGGGCAAGACCGCACTGGCGGTGCGCTGGGCCGGGCGCGTCCGGGAGAGGTTCCCCGACGGGCAGCTCTTCTCCGACCTGAGCGGCCGCACCGGCGACCGGCGCCGGCCCGGCGCGGTGCTCGGCGGCTTCCTCCGCGCGCTCGACGCCCCCTACGTGCCGTCCGACGTGGACGAGGCCTCGGCCCTCTACCGCAGCCTCCTCGCAGACCGCAGGGTCCTCGTCGTCCTCGACGACGCCGCCGACGCCCGCCAGGTCCGGGCACTGCTGCCCGCCGGACCGGGCTGCCTCGTCCTCGTGACGGGCCGTACCCCGCTCGCCGAGATCGCCGTCCGCGAAGGCGCGGCCACCCTCCACGTCGGACCGCTGTCCGGGGCGGCCGCGCTCGACCTGCTCACCGAGGTGCTCGGCACGCGAAGGGTGCGCGCCGAGCGCCCGGCCGCCGAGAAGCTCGCCGCGCTCTGCGGCCGCCTCCCGGGCGAGCTCTGGGCCGCCGCCGCGCAGCTCGCCCACCACCCCAGGCGCCGGATCGCCTCGCACGTGGCGTCCCTGCGCGTCGGGACCGGCCGATTGACGGTGAGTTGACGGTCGCCTGCCTGGTGACCCGCCCGCCCCGCCGCGAGGCTGGATGTGGGCGCGCCACACGTCAGATGGCGCGTTCGGGAGGAGAACGAACGTGCAGAACACCATGAGGTCGGCCGCGAGGCTGACGATGCTGGCGCTGGTCGCGCTGCTGGCCGCCCTGGCCGTCGCGGCCCCCGCGCAGGCGAAGCCGACGATCGAGAAGTATGGCAAGCCGCTGTCGGCGCCCCTTCTGTCCTTCGACAAGAACCCCGACTCACCGCTGAACAGCAAGCTGAAGCTCTACTTCAGCATCGGCAAGTCGACCTACACGGCGACGGTCCGCGCCGGAAGCGGCAACGGAACCAAGAACGACTGCACCAAGAACAAGGGCTGGCTGCCCAACGGCACCTACTCGAACATCCCCCACTACAAGAAGACGGGCGGCAACGAGGTCGTCCGGGGCTGGGTCTGGCAGCTGGGCAGCAAGAAGTGCTCCTCGGGCTCGACGACCCGCACCGAGCTGTTCGTCCACTCCAACGGCATCGAAGGCACCAAGTGGGACGGCAAGTACGGCACGCAGGGCTGCATCAAGATCAGCCAGGACAGCCGCAAGTGGTTCAGCACATGGTGGCGCGGAAGCTCCGGCGCTTCCAAGGGCGACCTCAAAGTGAAGTCCTAGGGAAACGGCCGTGAGTGCCCCGTCCCCACGCCGGGCGCTCGCTGTCCGCATCGCCGTGGCGGGCTTCCTGTCCGCCGCGGCGCTCGCGACGGGAGCGTGCGGCACCACCGAACCGGAACCGCAGAACACCTTCGAGCAGCAGGCGCTCGCCCACGAGGCCCTGATCCAGGAGTGCATGCGGGGCCGCGGCTACGAGTACGTGGTCGGCCTGGCGCCCGACGCGGTCGCCGAGATCGCCCGGCAGGAGGCCACCGCCGAAGGCGAGGACGGCGAAGCGGCCTACGAGCAGGCCCTCGCCGCCGCGCCGGAAGACCCCAACGAGGCACTCGTCGCCGCACTCCCCGAGGACGAGCAGGTCCTGTGGGGGGACGCGCTGTACGGGACCGACACCGTCGAGGGCTGCTACGACCTGACGTACGCCGAGGCGTGGGGCGTCGACTATGCGGCCCTCACCGAGCAGATGAACGCCTTCAACGCCAAGGTCCGGGCCGAACCCGACGTCATCGCCGCCGCCGAGGCCTACACCGGGTGCATGGCCGCCGCCGGCTACGCCGTCCCCCACCCCGACCAGGTCGAGGCGGTGATCGACGAGCAGTTCGCGGTACTCGAAGGCGAGGCCGCGGAGAGTTACGCCACCGCGGTGCAGGACGCGCACCAGGTCTGCGTCGTGCCCTACGACGAGGCCTTCACCGTCGCCTACGAACGCGTCGCCGCAGCCGAGTGACCACGCGAAAGGAGGGCGCCCCGCTCGCGCGGGACGCCCTCCGAGTCACGACCAGCCCGGCGAACCCCTCCGACCGGGCCGGTCGCTGTCAACCGGTCACGTGCTGCTGACCCGCACGTCCCCGGAGTCCACACTCGCGGTGATCACGTGTGTCGAGAGGTCGTTCTTGATGACGTCGACGCTCGCTCCGCCGGAGTCGGCGTCGGCGGTCACCTTGTAGCCGTCGGGCGAGACCGGGACCTTGACGTCGATGTTGCCGGAGTCGGCCTCCATGTTCAGGAGGGTCGGCGCCTCGGTGAAGGTGACGTCGATGTCGCCGGAGTCGACGTTAAGGGTCACGTTCTTCGAGGTGAGCTGCGATCCGTCGAAGTTGCCCGAGGACGTTGTGACGGTGAGCGTGTTGCTCAGGCCGCTCACCTCCAGGTCGCCGGAGTCGAGGGTGGCGTCGACGGTCCCTGTCACGTTGCGGACCTTCCCGCTGCCCGAGTCCATGTCGAGCAGGACGCTCACGTCCGGCGGAACGGTGATGACGTAGTCGATCCCGCAGTTGCCGGTGCAGTTGCTGACGACCTTGAAGGTCGTGCCGTCCCAGGTCTCGTTGACCGTGGGCTTGGTGGTGTACCAGTGGAGCGTGCGCTCGACCTTGACCTCGGCGTCGTCGCCGGTCCGGATCTCGACCTCGCCGGAGTCCGAACTGACCTCGACGCGGGTGGCGTCCTGGGCGTAACTCTGGGCCTGGTCCTCGGTCTCGCGGGGGCCGAAGCCGTTGCTGACGCCCCAGACGAC
>Ga0307515_10022340_pt1 | contig 11154 bp, 1 predicted proteins | sample 17_EM_MG_FD_194513 | JGI IMG/M metagenome (GOLD analysis project Ga0307515, IMG submission 194513) | Populus trichocarpa ectomycorrhiza microbial communities from riparian zone in the Pacific Northwest, United States - 17_EM | ecosystem: Host-associated > Plants > Roots > Unclassified | place... | reverse complement strand
CTAGAACTCTTTTTAGTAGAGCGTAACTAGCTAACTAAAGTCTATACGGACCATTGTAACCTTAAGTACTTTATAACTATAAAGTAGTTAAACTAATACTAGGTATATTAGAACGAGTTCCTTTCTAGTTTTAACTTTAAAATTATATATAGACTAGAAGTATAAGGTATTAAACCTAATAGCCTAATACGCCGCTTGTAAGACCTTCCTTAGTCTAAAGATAACCTTTATAATTAGTTCCAATAATAGATAATCCTAAAAGTATAAAATTTGGCCCTAGGTATACTACCTATAATAGAGCTAACTATACCTTAGTTTTATACTATAGAACTAGAGTTACCTCCTAAAATTAATAAGCTTATTACTACGGTATATAACACCTCTGTTAACCTACTACTATATTAACTTATCGCCGCAAAGACTGCCGGCGCCTATACGCTACCTACTAACCTTTAAAGCTTAGGCTAGATTAATATAGTAGCTTTAGAAGTAAAAGAGAATAGGCTCTATTATAGAGGCCGCCTATTTATCCCTAACTTAGAAAATTTATAATAGTAACTAATCTAAATAGCCTACGACCTCCAATTAAGCGGCTATTTAGGTAGAGAAGGAACCTATAAGCTCTTTAGCTAATACTACTTCTAGCTAAAAATAATAAACTTAGTTAAACGCTTTATAGGCGCCTACTATAGTTATAAGTGCGCTAAGGCCTTTAATATAAAGTACTAAGGACTACTATACCCTCTATTAGTACCTATATAACAATAGGCAGATATCGCTATAGATTTCTTTGTTAACCTACTACCCTATAAATAATATGGCCGTACCTATAAGAACATCCTTATAATAATATGCCGACTTATAAAAAAGCGCCACTACATCCCAACTAAAGGTATAGCCGTTAGCGACGTTACTAATACCTTTCTTTGTAAAGGTTACCGACTATATAGGTTACCTAACTTAATTACGTCCAACTAAGGTATATAATTTAACTCTAATATATAGAGACGAATCTACTAACGCCTTAGTATCTCTATTAAGATATTTATATCCTTTTACTATAAAACTGCTAGGTAACCGGAAAACGCTAATACTAGTATAAAAGCGTACCTATAATAAGTAGTCGCCTATAGTTAAAATAACTGGGTAGATTACCTTCTACTAGGTAAATTTATAGTAAATAACTACGTCTTAACTACTATAGGACTTACCCTATTCTTTGCGAATAAGGGTTATTACCCCTAATCTAGTATAGAGCTACTAAACCCTATTAATAAGAAACTACTATATAGAAAACGCCTTAAGATGCTACTTGCCGATTAGTATACAGACTATATAAAAAATCTACTTAACTACTATAAGGGAGAAATGGCCTAGGCTTAAGTAAAGTAGGCCTACTTTACTAACTATTATAAAACGCCACCACCGGAGACGCGTGTTGGTGACTAGGTATAGCTAGATATACGTAATATCTCTATATAAAGGCCTATAAAATTACTTAATTATAAGAGCCTTAGCCCCTATTTAATTAAATAAGTTATTAATAGGGGAGCTATATATAAGCTAGAACTCCTACCTACCCTAGCTACCCGTGGGATATAGCTTATATTTTACCTATAGCTACTATACCTCTATTAGCCTAACCCCTTACTAGGGCAGATATAGCTTAAACCCTTACTAGTACTAATCTAAGATAAGAACGAAGACAAGAACTATAAGGAGTAGACTATTAAACGAATTATTAACTCTAAATACTGTAGTAAAGGTAGAGGACAACGGCTATACTACAGAGCTATATATATAGGATTTAATATAAATTAGCTAGAATGGCAACTATAGGAAGACTTTAAAAATGCAAAGGATCTAATTAGCGACTTTTACTACGCGAACCTATAGAAACTAGGCCTAAGTAGAGATTTTATACCTAATTCTCTATAGGAGCCCTTATAAAGCTAAACCGCTATACATTACTACGTAAGGGCAAATTGCTATTAGATTGCCGTTAGATTGCGGTAAAGTGCGATTATATAACCGGAATATCGTTAAAATATCTAAGAACTTCGACCGGCGGTTAAAGATATCTAATTGGTTGAATTTTTAGATGCCAAGCCTTATTATATAACGTTGTTTTAAGCCTTTAGCAATACCACCCTTTTCTTCTTTTCTATACCTTAAGTGTCCCTTCTATATATATATAGTAACTATAGCGTCGCCGGAGCTCCGCCTTTATAAGAGGGGGGGTAGTATTATAGAACCCTACTATAGGGGCCTCTATAGGAGAACCTCGTGCTTTTATATATACCTTACATATAGCTTATATTAGCTACGCGTAGGTATATTACCTTCTTACGCCCTTAACCCTTATAATTAATTACGTAATATCTTATAGACTCCTTAAATACATACGCTCTGTAGCTACTACCCCTATCCTATAATACCTACTTAACGCTTAATAGAGGGTTAGCGCTAAGCAGCTTTACCTAATAGAAACCCTTACTAAAGCAGTAATAATAAAAGCTATAATAATCAGACCTAAACTACTACCGTAGAGTTTAATATATGCTATTCTAATCCCCTAGTCTTTTAAGGAGACTGTAAGAAATATAGCTACTAGAAGATGTAAATCCGTAAGAAACTAACTTAAAGCGCCTACCTTTTTCCTATAGAAAATATTAAGATTAGCTATATTATCGGGCGAATAAAGGGTATACTATTTAATAGACTCTTCGCCTAATAGGAGACTAGTAGCCCCTAGAAGTGGTAGTCTTACTAAAAAGTCCTTAATAATCTTAACCTAATATATCGCGACTATAACCTACTAGCTACTAACTAAGCTAAACTATATACTTTAAAGATAAGTCCTACTAAATTATTTAATAAGTTTTATATTAAATTCTAGGAATATACCGGAGCCCTTACCTAAGACAATACTAAAGACTAAGAGGATCTCCTTAAAAAAGTTACTTATTGCCTTAGTTACGTAGCTGCTAGCTATAACTATAACAATGTTTATAAGATGGTAGCAGCCCTATAGAAGATTAAATAATAACTAAATTAGATTGCTATTACTAACCTTTACTTAAAGACCTCTCTATAGAAGCCCTCTGGGCCTACTAAACCTATATATACTAAGCCACTAACGCCTACTACCTTAAGTACTACTAGAGCTAATATTAACCTCTTTATACTAACCTTTTTATAAAAACTCCTAGACGAAGAGCGTAAGCTACTTTAGAAACTAGGACGCTGCTATAAATACCGTTATAAAGGCTATTATTATAATAACCTAAACTGCCTAATAGCTAGGTTTAATACTTACCGCTTAATACCTAACCTAATGCCCTAAATACTAAATACGTTGCTATACGTCACTACTATATAAGATAAAGATGTAGTAATAGTAGTAGAATTAGATACGGAAGCGGAAAACGCTAAGTCTTAGCCCTAAGTCATGGGTTAGGACACCCTAACAATAAAGGGATCTATATATTAACCTACTTAATAAATAACTTAATAAAGATAAACGGACGGAAATAGATAGTTTTACCTATAATAGGAACTACTACTATAAAATAATATAAAAGCCGTTTTATAATTAACTGCGAAGCTACTAACTAATTTATAGATACTTAACTTATATGTACTTATAACCTACCTACCTTGCCCCTTACTAAAGCCTACGCCCTATAACTCGCTAACGGTAGTTATACCGTATGGAGGATTACCTATATGGTATAACTTTACTTAAATATAAACGGGCACTAGGAAGAGCTCTATGCCTATATTATACCACTTATTAACTACTCTATTATCCTTAAAATAAGCTAGCTTAAATAATATAACCTTACTATTAACTAGGAAAAGAGAGAAGTAACCTTTAACTTTAAATACTGTAAAGAAACTTGCCTAGAATATCTTGGAGCCTTCTAAGCGGTAATCTTATATCTTAGTACAGTGTTAGTAGTCAGTTACATTTAGACTCCTTATTTTTATAAATAGTATATAAATAAATCTAAAAAAGGTTAAAGTGATTATTAACTAGCAAGAACCCAAGAACGTTAAAGACGTAAGAGCCTTTATAGAATTTACCAACTTCTATTAATGGTTATTAATAACCCCTCCGCCTTAGTTTTACCCCTTATAGCTCTAACCTAAAAAAATAAACCTTTATCTTTAATAGGGAATATAAAAAGGCCTTTACTTATCTAAAGGTTATATTTACTACCGCGCCTATACTCTAATACTTTAACCTAAACTAAATAAGTATTATAGAAGCTAATTTATCTAACTATATTACTAGAGGCATTCTGTTTTAATATAATAAAGATAAAGTATTATACTCTATAGTATACTTTTTAAAATAACTAAGCCTAGTTAAATATAATTATAAGATTTATAATAAGGAGCTGCTAGCTATTATTAGATATTTTAAATAATAGTAACCCAAACTAGAAGGCGCTAGATTTCTAATTAAGGTCCTTAGTAATTATAAGAACCTATAATACTTTATAACCATAAAATAGCTAGGCTATTAATAGGCCCGCTAGTTAGAATATCTATTACACTTTTAATTTTTAATTATATACCGCCTAGGCGTCTAAGGCTAAAAGCCTAATACCCTAACCTAATACTTGCAAAACGCGCCAGTATTAGAAAAAGCGCGCTCTTACTAGAATTAGACTCTACTCCGTTTTAAACTATTTAACCCTCCTATTAAAGACCTTATAGTATACGTCCTTAAAATAACCAATTAATTAATTAAATAGATTATAATTAACAAATACCTAAATAACGAGTTTATCTAAGAGACGCTTAAGCTAATGCAAAATAGCATTAAATACTCTAAAGGATTTTTTTAAAGTAAATACAAAGCTCGTAGAAACTGCTTATACTACTAAAACCGCCTAGTTATACCTAACTACGATAAACTTAAGCTTAAGCTCTTTAAATATATATTCAATTTACTAGTAGCCGGCTACCTAGGCTAAGGGAAGACCTTATTACGGAGTAAGTATAAGCGACGATAATATATAGCAAAGTAGATATTACTAAGCTATGTATATAAACTATATAATAAAATTAAGACGTTATATAAGGAAAGAAGGTGGAAAATGGGAGAAAAGAGTATATATCGTGGGCTTAGTTGCTTAATTAACGCGTATATAAAGTAGAATAGGATTTAGGTAGTAGTCCTAGCAGAACTTAGTAGGATTTAGTAAAACTTAGTGGAATATAGCAGAATATAGCAGAATATAGCAGATTGCCATCAGATTGCCGTCTTATGGTTAGTCTTTAATTACTAAGTTAGTAGAAATAGGTGGATGTATATAAGGTATTACGGGGGTGTCCCATAATAGACCTTAAATCTACTTTAATAAAAGTACTACTAGCCGAATATATATAATATAATACAAAGGTATATTTCTAGCGGCTATATCTGCTAATAAGCTAAAGCTTTATATAAGATATATAGCGGCCTTTTAAGCTACTACCTATTCTGGACCAAAGATAGAAAGATATCTTAATTAACCTTATTACTAATCTCCCCGTAAGTAAAGGCTGTATAAATATTATAGTAGTTATAGACTAACTATCTAAGATAAGACACTTAATTGCCTGCCTTAATATATTAACACTTACTATCGCCTAACTGTTCCTAAACTATATATAGAAACTCCATAAACTCTCTAAAACAATTATCTCTAATAAGGGCAGCCAGTTTATCTTTATATTTTAGAAAAAACTAACTACCTAATTCTATATTAAAGTACTGTTGTCTACTATATACTATCTAAAAATAGATAGCTAAATAGAACGTATAAATGCTATAATATAATAGTATATTCGGATATATATATTATATTTATAGGATAACTGGATTAACTAGCTTTTATTTGCCGAGTTTACTATAAATAACTCCGTCTTAAAAACTATAAAGGTCTCCCTATTTCTAACCAACTATAGCTAGCGTCTATAAATAGGTTTTAACCCCTCTAGTAATATTCCTCGCTCTGCCTATTACGCCTTATAAGTTATAAAAATAAATAAATTTGTAAAGAAGATAGAGGAACTATAATAGTTTCTTACTAACGAAATAATATAGGCTTAGTCTGTTTATAAAGCCGTAGCGAATAAGAAATAAACCCTAGTACTAGCCTATTAAATTAATAACTTTATTTAGCTAGATATAAGAAATCTAAATATAAAACAACCTACTAAGAAACTTAACTAAAAGAACTCTGGCCCTTATAAGGTTAAGAAGGTTATCTTCTCTTATACCTACTAACTGAAGCTCCTTAATATGGTTAAAATCCACCCCGTATTCTATACGTCAGCCCTTTACCCTACTGCCCCTATATTAGACGCCCTGCCTAAATAGATATAAAACCCTTCCCTACTAGTTAAAGTAGATAGCGAGAATAAGTACTTTATTAAAAGAATTAATAACATTAAATTTAATAAGTGGAAACGCTAATTTATATACCTTATAAAATAGAAAGGCTTTATTAAACCCTTATAGGAACCTATTAACTTTATAGGACTTATATAAGCCGTAAAAGACTTTTATAAACTTTTCTTAAAACTACCGCAGCCCTACTTTACAGAAGCTTAAGTTTAAAGGGGGGGTACTATTACGGGACACCCCTGTAATACCTTATATATATTTACCTATTTCTACTAATTTAGTAACTAAAGACTAACTATAAGATAGCAATTTAATAGAAATCTACGGCAATCTAATAGCAATTTACTATATTCTGCTGTATTCTACTAAGTCCTACTAAGTTCCACTAAATCCTATTAAGTTCTACTAGGACTACTACCTAAATCTTATTCTGCTCTATGCATGTATTAACTAAGCAACTAAGTCTACAATATATACCCTTTCTTCCCGTTTTTCTACCTTCTTTCCTTACGTAACGTCTTAATCTTATTATATAGTTTATATGCATGGCTTAATAATATCTACTCTGCTATATATTATCGTCGCTTATACTTACTCCGTAATATAAACTAGCGTTAATTGCGCCTTTATTTTATAAGCGTTATATAATATCTTTAGTTTTTAGGTGGTACGCTATTATATAAGTAATATTGGCGTACGCAGCTATATATTAAGCTTCGATATTATAATATCTAAATTAAGTAGAACTAGTCTAGTACCTCTAAAGCTTGTATAGATATTACTCCCTATAAAGGCTTTATTATAAGCCGCTTTAAAAGCTCGTAAAGAGTCTTCTTTAGTAATATATATAATGCAATTATATGCTAAGGCCGAGATCCCGTTACTATACGCGCGTTTTAACGGTAAGAAGTAGGCGATATTAAATGGTTATAGTAGGTGCGATAAATATAGAGGTATATAAAGAGTAATAATATTCTTCTCCTTATAAAGATCCTAGAATTAGATTAAGTAATAACTCTTATGCTTATTAATAATAAGGAGCCTATAGGCTCTAATCTAATAGCAACTTAAATATGTATTAAAGTGGTATAGCTAGTTAACTATAAGCTTATTATTAGTCTAGCTAATAAGGCTAATTATAATAACCTATTTGTAAGGTAAATTATTATACTAGGTTAAAATAAGGACCTTACCTATAAAGATAAAAAAGAGTGAGGTATACCTCCCTATTGACCTAACGCCTTATATTAAGGTAACCTACTTCTAATTACTAGGCTATATTTTCTTCTATTTACCAGGTTTCTTTAAGCCTATAATAATAAGCTAAGGCGTAATTTTGCCTATTATAAATCTAGACTTATTAATATTATAAGTATCTTTATTTTAGATACTATATTTATCTTTAATTAATTAAATAAGTGTAAACTAGGGGCTAATAATTACTGGGTCCTTATAGGCGGCCTACTAGTAATTATATAGGCGAGTCTATTTAGTTTTAAGCTTAGGTATATACTTAAAAAGCGGTTAACCTAGCTCTTACTAACTAATTAACAGCCCCGCTCCTCTAGTAGTTTATTAGCTATATTTTATATATTATTCTTTAAGGGCGGTATACTGTATAGACAATTATTAAGTATACGCTATATAATTATCTGCTCTTTTAAGGGAGTTAGTTATTTTAAGTTTAGGTTATAGTTACGTTAAGAGCGTTATCTAGCGCATTAGTAAGATAGCGTTAATTTAGGTACATTATAGACTGCTATAGCGTATTTTTGGGTACTAATTTTAAATAAGCTTAAAGCAGTAATAGTAAGCTGTAATAAGCCTTTAGTATATATAAATTGGGTCTTACGTTATAGAGGCATTACGTGTTATTATTAAGGTGTTATGTCGCTAGTGTTCCAATTTCGCTTAGTAGTAAAACACGTTATACCTATACTCTAATACTTAAACTTAAACTAAATAAGTGTTATAAAAGCTAATTTATCTAACTACGTTACTTAAGGCATTTAATCCTAATATAATAAGGACAAAGTATTACACCCTATAGTATACTTTTTAAAATAACTAAGCCTAGCTATATATAACTACGAGATCTATAATAAGGAATTATTAGCTATTATTAAATGTTTTAAATAATAGCGACCTAAACAAAAGACGCTAGATTTCTAATTAAGGTCCTTAGCGATTATAAGAACCTATAGTACTTTATAACTATAAAATAGCTAAGCTATTATAGGCTTACTAGTTAGAATACCTATTTTATTTCTAATTCTTAATTATATGCCGCTTGGGTGTTTAAGGCTAAAAGCCTAATTCCATAATCCTGAGGTTTAAAAAAAAACCACGTAGTTAAGAAGGCCTATATAGAAGAGATTAATAAGGATAGGGATAAACTAGCTAGTTCTAGTTCTAGTTCTAGCCCTAAAAACTCTACTATAAGGCACCTTCTACAGCCAAAAACTCAACTACTATCTCTAGCCTCTAGAGTCCAGCAACTAATTCAAAATTGGAAAATAGAGAGAATCTCTCTAAAGTGGCAAAAACTGTAGTCTTCCCCTATTTCTGCATTCTTTTCTATCTCTAAAGGTAGTAAAGAAGAAGCTGCACAAGAATATTTAAGACTAGTAGATATATACTATACAGATGGCAAATTAAGTGCAGTAGCTATATGTAAAATAGGGGAGAGAAATAGGATTAAATACGCAATAAATTGGAATCTAGTGTTACGGGACTCACACGTTCTTACGTCTCTGCGCGTCTTGACGTTCTTAACCTATACTCACGTTCGTCCCAAGACACCTACACACGTTCCCCTACAACCCCTATTTATACCCATACCTAACCTATTCTATTCTGTTCTGTATTTAAATGTCTTTATATTAACCACGCATAGTTACGCGTACGTAGCCTTCTTTAATTACTACCCCGTTTAGTATATTGTATTCTAGCTTATACCCACTTCCGTAATATCTAGGGCCTTATATAGAAATTATAAACGTAGAACTTTATGCAGTCTATAAGGCCCTAGAATATCTAATATAATAAAGACTAGAAGAGAAACAAGTCTATATCTTTATAGATAGCCAAGCAGCTATTAAAAGATTATAGCTTAATTCTCTTATAGGGGGGCAAAAACTAGTCTTTAAAATTACGCAAAGCTACTCCTATCTAGCTAGTAAGGGTATCTCTATTAACTTCTATTGGGTTCCTAGCTACTTAGGAATCTATAGAAATAAAATAGTAAATAAGCTAACTAAAAAGGGCCTTTCTAGAAAAAAAGTATAATCTTCTTATACATCCCTAGCCTATATAGGGAGAGCAGCAAGAGAAAAGATACTAGGATAGTAGAAAAATAATTGGCAATAAAAAAAAATAAAGGAAAATACTATACTAGGATCTCTAGAGGAAACTACTTCTTTTTTCTTAAAGCCCCTAAGGATAAATATCCTAAAAGGCTCTAATTAGCCTTCTTTCAACTAAGTCCTTTTTTAGGACAATTGGGGTGGATAAAGAAGGTAAATGCTTTAAGGACTGTAGCGCTATATAAACTTTTAAGCACCTATTACCAGAATATAGACTATACTGGGAAGAAAGAAAAGAAATGCAAAAATAACTAAGCTCTTCTCTCTCTCTAGAGAAGCTCTTTTGTACAAAAAAAGGAAGAAAGGCGCTTTTTCTATTTTTAAGTAAGACGAAAATAGTTACTAAAAAGTGGCTAATGGAAGTAGGACCTTTAGAAGGAGGTAACTCCTACTAAACTCCTAGTAAATATATAGTAGTAAGTAAAAGGATAGAAATAAACTATAAAAAGCACAGGGGCAGGCATTAGGACTCTTTTACCGTTTTCTTTACTATTTTTCTACTGTTTTAATACTACCTAATAGTTGTCATAGCCTAGTATTTTACTAGGAAACGGTAAACTTCTAGTTTAGAGGTTTATAAACTACTAGGACATAGCTACTAGTATATATTAAGCTGCCTAGAAAGGATTTATATATATAGAACTACAGCGCCATAGCCTAGAGGCTGCATGCGTAGCATTATACGTAGTATAATACAATAGATATTAAAAAAAATCCATAACCTAATGCTCGTAAAACGCGCTAGTACTAAAAGAAGTACGTTTTTGCTAAAATTAGATCCTACTTTGCCCTAAACTATTTAATCCTTTTACTAAAAATCTTATAGTATAAGTTCTTAAAATAACTAATTAATTAATAAAATAGATTGTTAGTCTTATAAGGTAATATTACGTATCTACAAGTTATAGACAGTATGATAATTGTTATTCTTATTCTTGCTTAAGGAAGGGCGAGGAGCTTAGGGCGAGGAGCTTAGGGCTCCTCGCTATGCTAGTGCCACGGCAACATATAACAGCAACTTGCCTTATATAACGGCAACTTACCTCGCGTAATGGCAACTTGCCTATATTCCTAACACTAGCAACTCTTCTTTTATAGTTGCCATCTATATATATATACTACTCGACTAGCATAATAAATATTAATCCTCTTTACTTACTATTGTTATTATAATATAAGTCTTACTGTCCTAAAAATTGCCTCTTAGCACGTAGAGTTATAGGTAGATATCTTATTAGGAGGGCCGCTAAGGCGCTAGTAGTAAGTAAGCTAATAGCGATTTTCTATCTTAGGGATAGAAAATCCTAATTAGCTAGTTTAAGTTAGGGTCTATAGAATATTATACTCCTACTCCCTTTTAACCTAACCTTTAACTTATATACG
>Ga0307515_10022339_pt1 | contig 11154 bp, 8 predicted proteins | sample 17_EM_MG_FD_194513 | JGI IMG/M metagenome (GOLD analysis project Ga0307515, IMG submission 194513) | Populus trichocarpa ectomycorrhiza microbial communities from riparian zone in the Pacific Northwest, United States - 17_EM | ecosystem: Host-associated > Plants > Roots > Unclassified | place... | reverse complement strand
TAGAGAATATTATTATCTAGGAAATGAAAAATGCTTTGTGATAAAAAAAAAAAAAAGGCATTATATAAGGAAATATCGTATGAAGATGTATATATTTGAATGGATATCCCCCGATGGATATTTCTCATGGAGTCACTTATGGAGATGTCAATAAAGATAGAAAGATCTCTAAAGATTTCAATGGAGACATAGAGATCTCGCCATGGAGATTTTTCTTGGAGATACGTTTGAAGACATGAAAAATTTAATAGAGATATGAAGATTTTAATGAAGACATGAAGATCTCACCATGGAGATTTTTCATGGTGTCACCAAAAACATTGAGAAAGTTACTACTTTTATTTAAAAAGTTTAAAATATAGAGATGTAATTTTAAAAATTATTTGATCTTAAGTAGCGCTTCATAAGGATTTTTTATGTTTGTTTATATTGCATCTCCTTCTTCATACATTGTTGAAGATATCACCCCAGAGATCAATCTTTAATATATTTTTTTAGGGCATGATATTCTTTAATATCATGATTGTGGTCATGGTGATAATGATAGAACTTGTTAGGATTTGTTATTTTCATGCCACTCTTCATTTGAGGTGGATAACGTATGAAATCCTTTTCATCAACATACATAATGGTAAAGGTGTGATTGGAGGCTTAAGAAATGTCAGGCGATCATGAATGGACCTTTTATTGTTCCTCTTGGATGATGTCCAGGTAGGAGATTGAAGGTGTTGTGGAGATTATGCTATTTGAAAATGAAGTTGTCCCTATCTAGTGACATTTGCATGTTTTACTCGAATATGATTCTTCATTGCCTATTTTACATTGAGAAGAGTTCTATTAGAGAGAGTATACAAGTTTTCCTATAATGAGTGGTTATAGACTCCACTAATCAAGGCTTTAGTGGCAATTGATTCAAGTATATTTTTCATGTTTAGCATTTCCTCGTTAAATCTTTAAAGATAAGCTATAGTGCTCTTATCTTCTCGTTGGGTAATGGAAAAGAGCTTAGTCTTGCTTTTTTTTTTATCTAGAATGATAGTGCTAAAACGAAATATGAGCCTTACATAGAGATTGTGAAGGCTAATAATTAGTCAGGTTCAAGATTGTGATACCATACCTTGGCAAAACCATAAAATGTTGTTGGGAAAACTTTGCACATTGCATCAATATTTTGTTTCAAAAACTCTAGGATGCTTCTGATGTTTTTTATGTTCTCTCTAGGGTTTGTAAAACCATTATGATTGTCTAAGTTGGCCTTCTCAGAGACACATTCTTTAGAGAGGTTAGTGTGTAACACTCAATAACAAAATAGAATCTATCACCAAGTGGGACTAATGTTCATTCTTATAAGCTTATGCAATTATTGATCTCATCTTGTGTCTAAATTTTTTTCATCGGGAGCATGTGAGCGAAAGTCAAATGAGAGAACAACTCCTTTGTAAAGTTAAGGTTTCGTGCATACTTTACATATCATTTTATCTTGTTTCTTTGAGGAATCAGAGTTGTCTTTGTGCTTTTAGTTCATGTAATGAAGCTATATGTTATATTTTATATTAATGGAATGGAAGATTAAGAAGATGTTTTTGTATGGCTATACAATATTATTAAGCACTTGAACTTAATAAGAGAGTTGTTGGAGAGCTAGAGTTTCTATGGTACGGAGATCAATCTTTTTCATGTCTTGAAATTTCACCATCCATGGAAGAGTACTTTTTCATGTCTTAGTTTCACCATCATGAAAAAGTATGATAGATAAGAGAAAATGAACTAGTTTTTGTTAGGTTTCCACAAACAAGGCTACAAAATGAAGTTGTGAAAACCCTTCAGACAAAATTTAACTTTTCATGGTTATGTTATGGGTTGATAATGATGGAGTAATGGGCTTGCCTTTGGTTGATAGGCTTAACCGATTGGCTGGATGTTAGCCTAAAAAGTAAGTCCTTCAAGAATAGGAGATTATTTGAAGCTTATGTAAAAAAATATTGAAAGATATAATAAAGTAGAAGAAGAGAAAAAAAAAATGAAGTTGGAAGATATAATAATGTATAAGAAGAGAAAAATAAAATGAAGTTGGAAGAAGTGCACATCTAGGTGTAGCCTGTTTATGTGTTGGCCAGAAATTGTATAGCCTGGCCTGGCTTTGGCTGTGAATGGTCTGAGTTTTGTACGCTAGAACTTGTGTGGTATGGTCAGGCACCTTTGCATGGCAACTGCTGCATTTAACAATCTGATAACTATTATTAAATATACAATCTAACATGAAAATGCTTTTTTGTTTCCATATCCTTGTATATTATCTTTCTAAGAATTTGCTTAAGACAGTTTTTCTCAAAGGAGCTTCCTCATCCTCATCATCTTTATCAGACTTCAAATGTATGTTTAGAGCACATCGGATTATGGAATTGACCTGCATCCTCAATCTGGCATTGTCAATGAAAGTTTCTGTCAGCATCTTCCTCAACTCATTCTCCGTTCTATCACTGTCATTTGTGTTGTGAGTTTCATCCAATCTTGCCACAGAATTTTCCAAATCCTGCGCCAGGAGCTGTGCCTGCTCGAGTTTATGAAACAAATGCAAGCATGTAAAGGTTAATATAACCAGGATTGCAAGAAATTATGAGAAAAGGATGTTACAAAGGTAGGATGGTACATGAAATCATAGAAACCTGTTCAACCAGAGTTTAGTCTATAGTGTGCAGTGCAAGGAAAACCAGTCTAGATTTTGTACATGAAACACTTCTGAATTTCTTTAGAGCCTATAATGCACCCAAGACACCAAGTTGGATAACGAATCTTAACACACTATGCTGTAATTGTAAATAGTGCAGATTTAAAAAATTGCAGATTTCAAAACTGTTCCACGTAATGTTGTGTCATCACCCAGCACCAGCATCGATTTGGACTTTTTTCCCAAAAACTGGTACTTTCAAAGGTTTTTTTTTTCAGATTATTTGAAAAGTCACCTTGCATGCATCTATCCATCATGTTTGCGTCCTGCCATGAGAGATGGATAGAATTGTCTCATGCAGTAGCAATCTAAATTGTCTTCTTTCTTTGGGTAGACACATCTTTTCTACAGACTGTTCTTCGGTTTTTTATATGGATTACAATCCATATCAATCAGTTGATGAACAAAGGTTCCGAAAAAACATCAAATAGACATGTAGAAAAGGATATCCCTGTCAAGAGCATAGAGAAGGATATCCCTGTCAAGAATTTAAATGTTCACAGAACAATGATAAATCCCACTGCATTCCAAACCACTATCTGCGCACCTTCATTCTTTCATCCAAATATCACATGCAAGGAACCATTGATTCAAAGAATAAGAATAATAGTTTAACGGTTTTAAATCACTGAGGCTGATGAGAATAAGTTGGTTGTTAAATAAATCAACACCCATATAAATTCATCCAGAAATGCACAAATTTAAATTATTCACATGCAATGTAAATGCATGCATTTATGTTTGATATGAAAGCATACAAGGTACTATATTTTGTGGGGAAAAGCACCATGTTTTAAATGAGATTGTCCAAACACTATATTTCAATACTCCAAACTCCAAAGCTACCATCATGTGGAAAAAAGATTCAAGGTGGAAACATTTTCTCATTTTCAGGGTAATAAATAAAATGTGGGAAGTTACCTCTGCAAGAAGGAGGCCAATTCGATTGTCAGATGTAGTCAAGAGATCAATGGCATCAGATGGTGATGAAGTATCCACAATTAATTTATCTTCCTCCTCGATAAGGAAGTTCACACTGCATTCTTCAAGCCTGTTGTGAAGAATTTCACACTCATGCAACAGCTTGGCATTAGCAGCAATTACATTCTCGGTTATTTGCTTTTCCTTATGAACTGCTCTCTGAAATACACATAAAAAACAGTAATAATTGATGGGGTTTTTGCAACAAAGAACTATATGCACATAGTAGAATGCCACATGTGAATATGCAAATATCATTCAATAATATTACAAAGAGAAACAATACAATAAGATTGATTGAAGAAAACCTAAGAGCAAACCAAATTAATAGAAATAAGGGAGAAAATTTAACTGGTTGGGTAGACATTGAAGACCTGACTTGAACTTGTGATACAAGAAGCAAAATGATGAAACCGACACGTTTTGGTGAAAAGGGAATTTACCTCTACTTCTAATTTCTCTTTCATCAATCGGCTAAGCTCCTGCTTTAGTTCTCTCTGAGAATTTCGAAGAGATTTGACCTCTTTAACAAGGAGCTTTACATCTGCTTTTGACTTCACCTGTAACTCTTCATGATCTTTATTTAAGTCTTCAAAATCTTTTCTAGCAACATCCAACTGCTGCAGCAACATTTTGTTGTCATGCAGTATTGAAATTTTAGCAGACTCAGAACATGCCTTTTCATCCTGGATATTATCATGGATCATTCACCAGCTCTCATCATAATGGAATAGAATGAAATGTAGAGAATGATAGTTTAAAGAGAACAAACCTGTTCATGTTTCAGTTTTAGCTCCAACTCCAAACACTGCCTACGGAGTTCCTCCACGTCCCACTGCGTTTGAGTAAATCTTTCCCTTTCAATCAAAACAGCTTGTTGCATGTTTTCTTTACAATTGTTTCTAGTAGTCTCAAGATCCACTTCCAAATCTTTAACCTACCAAAAAAAGTCCTCAAAACCCGGTTATGTCCTCGCTACTGATATGTACATGAATATTATATACTGCATGGCTTATAATTGCCTACTGAAAACCACAGTCAAAAAATGCTACTACACTCATAGAATCAAGAGATGACGGCTAGATTGGAGCAAATAGAGTTAGTGCTGTCCGGTAACATGAATTTCACAATTCACAGCACAATTTTGGTTGCACTGCAGTATTTCATCCAATTAAATAACAGTGACAAACCTAAACCTTTGAATACAACGAGCCCATAATTGTTCAGTTGCACTTTACTAATATGAATGTCTATCCAAACCATTCAACATCATCTACCATCAAAAGATCATTCAATTTTACTGAGTTTAGTAAATTTGTAATAACAAATATAATGGTGTTGTCTATCCGTTTCTCTTCTTCTCAGAAAAGATAATTAGTTACACTAAAATAGGAATAAGAATATACAGAACACACAGGTGTGCATGCGCATGTTGAGAGCGAGAGGTGTTTATATCTTGCTGGAATTTTTGCCATTAAAATAGCACTAGTATAATGATGGCAAGTCTACCTAGCTCCAAAACTTCAATGAAATTCACCTGGTCCATCTCAATGTTAGAAAGAATTTTTCTTCCAAAAAAGATAAAAGATAAAACAGAGTGCTGCATCACACATCACCTTAAATTTATTCCTACGCTGCTATAAAAATGAAACTAAAGCTGAGCAAGAAAGCACAAAAGCATAGTCAAGCATACCTTTGTTGTCAAGAATTGCCTCACAGCAATCTCTTGATTTAATCTTGCTATAAGATCTTCCACATCTGTTTTTGCAGTAGCCAGTCTTTGCTGTAAAGTATTAAGAACCCTGTTCAATTTATGGCGCTCATCTGATGGAAGAGCAACTAGTACATCCCTTGATAACTGTAAATCAGAGCTTACAGAAGCATCAATGATTTTAGAACTCTCAGTTCCTTCAGGACAATCAATGGAATTATCACCAAATAAATTACCCATCCCCAAATTTGATATTTCACTAGCTCTCACAGAACTGATGTCACTCTCAATACTCTCTGTAGACAGTTGTCGGATATGACCATCCAGTCTCAGATACTCTTGTTCGGGCAAAGGTACCGTTTCATCACCAAGAAAAGATTTAGCTTTAGATGTACTATCAGCATGTTTATCTCTGCCTGTGATACTTTTAACCCTTTCTAGGTTCTCCAGAACAGAGCTCTTGCTAAACCTACTGTGTTTAACAGGTGTTTCAGTGGGATCGCTTATGTTTTGATCAGACATTGAAGCTTCCATGCCAAGATCATCATTGATATCTCTTTCAATCCTTGGAGTTGCAAACCCTGACATCTCACCAGGAGAATCATAATCATGATATGATGCAACTGATGTACTACCAGCAAGAACAGAACCATCCGAGCTGGTTTGCAGAAGAAATGATGGAACCATGCCAATAACAGATGAATCAACATCTTCCCCTTGCTGATTTGCATCATCAAAAGCTGAATAGGATAAAACTACATATTAATTCAGAAAAGCATGAGCAATAGAGTATTTTATATTCTTTGCTTTGGGAACAGTACACTGTTAAAGGTTCAACCAAAAAACAGAGTTATTTTCAAGATGCATCTACAAACACCTACATGACCTTGCTGCAGCCTCAAGCTCAAGAAATGTTCCTACTGGAGCACTTCTGGATACATCAATGTCCGATAATAGTTTTTCCATCCAATCCTCCAGAGAACATCTTCGCTGCAAAATACTAGCCATTTTGAGAATATTATTACCATTATTATTCTAAAGGAAATAGCTAATTTTAAATTCTAGATACACATTAATCTCAGATTGTATTGTTGTAGACAAGGGTATTTTTGTTATTTCTAAGTTTGCTGAAAAATCTAGAATTTCCAGGTCTTTTTAGTGTTTCTTTAGTTTAAAGTAATTAGCTTTATTGGGTATTTCATATTCCAAAATAGAACTACTAGTATTTTCTTATATAGGACTTGGAGTATTAGAAACTCTATGCAAAGCTATGTGATGCATTATTTTTAGAAGAGACTGGATGAATAAAATCCAACAATTTTGCTTTTGATTGCGATGCAATCTCCTCTTAGGTGTGACTCCTACGAATTCTAGATGTGAAGCTTAGGTTTTCTATCCTCTAGATGTGACTCCTAGAAACCATACTAGTGTGACTCTAGTAGTTTCTACAATTTCCAGTAACTCAAATCCCACATTCCAACCATCAAACAACCTCCATTGAATTCCAAGCCCAGTCAATCCTATTGCTCTTAACCATCAAAAGAACTCAAACCAGAAAGTTACTCTTAACATCACTTTTCATAACCGTAAACAGCCCCTGAAATTCACACCCGGAACAGCACCCTAAGCTGTCCTGCATACCCTTTGCTGTAAATAAACACATGTAAACATGGCTAATAAGGAAAACACAAACTTATCGAGTTTCTCCATCCATCCTTTTGATAACTAACAAAATACTACAAGAACACCAAGATGGAGGCACAGCCCCCATAAATAAGGTTTGGCAAAGGAAGGCTGATAAGCAAATTGATCTGTAAAGCTTCAAACCAAAGAAGTGAAGAAGGAATAATCTCTAGTTCCAAAGTTAAGAATATGATCTCTCTGGTTGACAAGAAAAAAGCAACATCCACCGCACCATCTTATATGCTTGTTCACCAGAAGTTTCATCCAAATCAAGCCCAAGGCTCCATTTTCCAAGCTACAGAACTTCGTTTCATATACTTTGCTTTCTAGCATTTCAGTTCTGGAACCACAGAACACAATTTCCAACCCCTTGAAATAACCAACAGTTGTGAGTTGTGGCTTAAGTTGGCGAGTAGGTTTTCGTTAGATTGGTAATTGCATGGTTTGGAGTCCTAAACAAGAACAGAATGTGTTGACATATTCTATTTAGGAAATGAGGCTTGTTGGTGTTGAGCTTGAAGTGTGTTTCCTAATGAATCTTAAAGAAAGACCTTGTTGCTAGTATAAATAGCATGTGTAGTGTCTAGTTTATGTGTGCCTCAAATATTGATTGTGTGTAATGGCAACCATAAATCTGGCAGTAGAATTTTCTGGCACACATTATTGTAGGTTTTTGAAAGGGTTGCCTTCTCGTTTAGTTTTACACAATAGTAGTTCGCGGGGGCTAATAGTTATGCAGCAAAGATTCCTTGGATGTAACTGGGTTTTGGATAGTTAGGTGTGTGTGTGTGTGATTAATTTGTGCTTGTTAACCCTGTATTTGATACTGAAGTTTTGTGGAGTAGGCTTTGCCGAACCACGTTATATTTTGTCCCTTTTATTTTGTGCTATTACTTGGTTACTTGGGTTTTGCACAACACCACCACCAAAACCAAATTGTTCTACTAGGTAAATCCAGCTAGTAGATAAGTTCTTGTGAATCTAGTTCTAATCCAAAAGCAGGTGATGCCATGCAGCCGACTAAATAACTAAGGATATCTAGGTTGAAACCCCATTATGCATGTACTCACCCCTTCATCAATTTCAGTGCCTGCACAATCCTATAAGAAGAAATTACATCAAGCTCCCACCTAATTTCAAAACACCGCATCCTCAATGGACTAACCAATCTGCATTGCCAAAATTCAGCCAAACATCACCTCTCTTTCCCAGTTTGGCCCCGTACTAACAGACCTTGGCTAACAGAGCAATCTCCCAGCTGAAATTCAAATAACTTATCACCATGCCCCTTGCATCTGCTCCCTCAACTCAAGGCTGCAAGAGTCTCTGCCTGCAACTTAACTAAATTCAGGTGCAAACCCGTTGTTTTGGTCACTCCACCTGCCCATTTCTCACACTTCGGTTTTTTTCTTTTTGGATGCTCAAAATCCACAACTTAGTGCTGGCAAAAGAGAACAGCTATAACAGTATCCTATTTAGACATGGAGGATATGAAACCCAGCTTGGAAGCATGACAATCACTCAAACTATGAAAGATCATGTGTTTATGGGTGAAACCATACAAGGGAAACTAAAAATAGAAACATTCAAACATCAACTGAAGTCCAAAATCATTATTTCAGCAAAGCTGTTTCACATTCACACACAACTGTCATTCCAGGCTGGTTCTGTCAATTGCTAAGCCATTTTCTTTACATTTTTTATATTGTAAAAGTCGTTATAATGGAGCTACTCTCCATGAATAGCAGAAATGGAGTTAAGAAGATCAATCGTTCTCATCAAGGCTTGAAGTCACATTGATAAACTTATATGCACTTTCTAGCAGAAGCGATTATCGAGCATGCTACGAGTCACTATAGACGAATAAAAACTGCTGAAGGATATTGTCCTTCTGAATCTACCTTTGATATAATATATTTTGCCAAGCTTCCCGCATACACTTCTATAATTACATATCCAGGCTACAGTTCTACTCAAGTTACAATTTTCAATGCTTTTATTCTCCACAAATAGTCAAAATCTGAAGAGAAATTTAGTCCCAAAATAACCAGAATAAGGCCTAAGGGTTCCTTTATTATCTTAGGCACTGAGCATGATGAATATAATCAAATATAACAACATAGAGAGCAAGTGTGGAATAATGGTGCTCCAGTTGCAAAATTTCAACAAACCATCCAAATTATGGAGGCATGCTTGAGTCACTAAAACTAGACAAGACAATGGAATATCTCCTTTCCCATGCTAGTTACACAGCTTCCAGGAGCAGCAGTATCTGAATGTATGTCTTTATTTGTTTGTTCCATTATTTCCTTTTGATCTATTCTCTCTTTTCACGGTTGCAATGAGGTAAGAAAAATTGAGACAGAGATTAAAAGAAATCTTCAAAGACCTTCTACATATATATGCATATACAGAATCCCAGTCCTCTGGCTGGGATAAAATTCAGTGACATCATGTTCATATGCATCGCTGATTTCTTAAATTGAAGAGCACAGACAGAACCACCTTTAAGTTTTAACTACTGGAAAATCATGGAAGCAACATGGAATCATGCAGATTCTTATATACACGACGTGGCATAAAAAACCAAGAAAATGTAAAAAGGGGGCAAAAAGAACCTACCTCTTCCACAGATGTCCTGCTCTTCATTCTCAAAATCGTCTTTGGAGGAGCTGGAGGAAGAGTTTTAAGAGGAAATGCCTTTTTAAGCTACAATCAATAGTAAAAGTGAGCTTAAAACCACTATACAACCAAATGAGAGAAAAAAAATGACATACAAGAAGTAGCAATTTTCGAAAGTCAAATAAACACCCATCAACAAAAATGACTTGACATTTAAATCACCTCATAAAATAGATTTAAAAAATCACTAAATCTTCGCAATATCCCTCTGGTGGTGGTGAGCCCTTCGGGTGACAGTACACCAACTTGAACTCTGTAAAACTGTGGTCAATGAATGTTAAAACAGAAAGCTATCTGCTTTCACAATATAAAATAAAATTGAGCTGTGGAGAATGATACCGCGACAGGATCTGAACCTCTTGACTTGGGCACAAGAATCCAAGAAGGAATGGTAACACAATAGCTCCATCCGGTATGTGGATCATGAGGCCAAACGGAATTCCGTCCATCCTAATATTCAGAGAATAGGACATTAGCAATCAAATAAAGTTCCAACAAGTGTGTAAAGCTTAAGTCATTTCCATGAACAAGCAAAATTATATATATAATTCATACACCAAAAATCAGCAAGACCCACAATCATGAATAAGAAAAATTATATGTATTGAAAAGACAAACCCATTTACGAGGAGGGAGGCACCAATCCATTCCAAGTGGGAGAGGGGACGTTCCATCATGACGGTGCCTTGGAGGGCTCTTTGGCTTATCATGGCGATCGATTACTGTTGAAGACTTTGATGATGATGATGATGACGACGACGAACGGTGAAGAAGGTGGTGAAGGTGAGAAGTGGAGATTGGATCGAAGAAGGGATCGGAGAAATCCAAGAGAGAGAGGTCGTATGTGTACATATCCATTCTTTCTTTTTTTTAATCTCTGCTTGTGGCATCTTAACAATCAGTAATTATCGGGAACGGAAGATAGATTTTTAATAGAACTAACTTGTCGATGTGGTGTGGCTCCGCACAGTCGTATGTATTTTTGCTTTTTTTTAACAAACAATTATCACCATAAACTTAAAAATATGAGGAAATGATATTATTTTTAAAAAAAAATTAGTAAAATAGCATAATTTGATATTGTTGTATTTTATGTTATTTAAAAACTATTTAATAAAATAGCATAATTTAATTTTGTCGTGTTTCTAAAGTATAACAACTACTTATCATGCTTCTGAAACGTAACAACCTAAGATACCACACTTCTAAAACGCAGTATTAATTAAAATTTAAATATCTTCATAGATCGAAGAACACATTATGTCCTAAGGTTGCAAGATTGATATCGATCAAATGATGTATTCGTAAGTATTGTAAAAATATTTAATTTTAATATGTTTTCAATTTATATTTAATTTAATTATCATAA
>Ga0307515_10022338_pt1 | contig 11155 bp, 9 predicted proteins | sample 17_EM_MG_FD_194513 | JGI IMG/M metagenome (GOLD analysis project Ga0307515, IMG submission 194513) | Populus trichocarpa ectomycorrhiza microbial communities from riparian zone in the Pacific Northwest, United States - 17_EM | ecosystem: Host-associated > Plants > Roots > Unclassified | place... | reverse complement strand
CTGCCGTTCACCGTGCTCACCTTCCTTGCGATGCAGGAAGTGCGGCGCCTGCGGCCCGCGCTCGCGGCGAGCTACATGGGCCTGCTGACGGCGATGTACGGCATCGGCCAGATCGTCGGGCCGCCGCTGGTGGCCATCCTGCTGAAGCGCAGCGCGAACGCCGGAGCGGGGTTCACGCTGTCGCTCGAGATCGCGGCGAGCGTGCTGCTGGTCGGCGCGGCGTTGTACCTGGCGATGACGCGCGCGTTCCCGATGCGGCGGGGCTGAGCTACCCGCCCGAACGCTTCACGGTTCGCCCGTCTTTCTTCAGCAGCTCGATCACACGTTCGACGTGATCGCCCTGGATCTCGATCACGCCGTCTTTCACGGTGCCGCCCGAGCCGCAAGCCGCCTTCAGCTGCTTGCCCAGCGCGGTGAGCGCTGCGGCATCGAGCGCGAGGCCCTTGACGAGCGTCACGCCCTTGCCGGCGCGGCCTTTCGTTTCGCGCGAGACGCGCACGATGCCGTCGCCGGTCGGCAAGACCTTCTGCCCGCAGACGCACGCGGCGATCGGCTGCCGGCACGCCGGGCACATGCGCCCGGCCTCGGTGGAGTAGACCAGCCCGCCCTCGGTGCCGCCTCGATTCTTCATGCGGTGATCATGCCCGCTGGTCACTCCAGCTTGATATTCGCCGATTTGATCACGGCGGCCCACTTCGCGACCTCGGCCTTCTGGAATGCGGCGATCTGCTCGATCGTCATGTCGGCGCCCTGCATGCCGAGCTTGGTGATGCGCTCCTGCATCTCGGGCTCCTTCAGGATCTTGCCGATGTCGGCGTGCAGCCTGTCGATCACCGGTTTCGGCGTGCCGGCAGGCGCGAAGATCGCCTGCCACGAGATCACCTCGTAGTCGGCCAGGCCCGGAACGCCGCTCTCGGCGACGGTCGGCACGTTCGGCATCGTCGCCAGGCGCTTCGCCGAGGTCACCGCAAGCGCGCGCAGCTTGCCGCTCTCGATGTGCGGGCCGGCGACGACGGTGGTGTCGAACATCATGTCGACCTGGCCGGCCATCACGTCCTGGATCGCCGGGCCGCTGCCCTTGTACGGGATGTGCGTGATGTCGATGCCGGCCTTGGCCTTCAGCAACTCCAGCGCCAGATGCTGCGAGGTGCCGCTGCCGGCCGAGGCCGAGTTCAGCGGCTTCTTCGCCTTCGCCGCGGCGACGACCTCGGCCAGCGTCTTGTACGGGCTCGCCTGGTTCACGACCAGCACGACCGGGTTGGTGCCGATCAGCGTGATCGGCGCAAACGACTTCACGGGGTCGTAGCCCAGCTTCGGGTACAGGCTCACGTTGATCGCGTGCGAGCTGATCGTGCCGCCGAGCAGCGTGTAGCCGTCGGGCGCGGCGCGCGCGGCGATCTCGGAGCCGAGGCTGCCGCCGGCGCCGCCCCTGTTATCGACGACGATCGTCGTGCCCAGCGCGGTGCCGAGCTTCTGGCCGATCAGGCGGCCGAGCACATCGGTGGTGCCGCCCGCGGGGAAGGGCACGATGTAGGTGATCGGCTTGCTCGGCCATTTGTCCTGCGCAAAGGCGCTCCGGCTGATGGCCACCAGCGTGGCGGTGAGCGTGAAGGTGCGACGCGAAAGTGTCATGCGCTGACTCCGTTGCTGAGCGTGAGTGCCAGCGCATGACGATTGCGGCAAAGCGCACCGGCGTCAATCGGTGCTGACGCCGGGCGAGGGCGACTCGGGCAAATGCCGCCGTCAGGCCGCCTGCAGCTTGAACACCGCGACCGCGCTGACCAGCTGCAGCGCCTGCTGGCTCATGCTTTCGGCGGCCGATGCGCTTTGCTCGACCAGCGCGGCATTTTGCTGCGTCGTCTGGTCCATCTGCGAGATCGCCTGACCGACCTGCGCCACGGCGGCGCTCTGCTCGCCGCTGGCGGCGCTGATCTCGGCCACGATCTCGCTGACGCGCTTGATCGCCTGCACGATCTCGCCCATCGTCTGGCCCGCCTGGCCGACGAGCTTGGTGCCCTGCTCGACCCGGCCGACGCTCGCGCTGATCAGGCCCTTGATCTCTTTCGCCGCGCCGGCGCTGCGCTGCGCCAGGCTGCGCACTTCGCTGGCGACGACCGCAAAGCCGCGGCCCTGCTCACCGGCACGCGCCGCCTCGACGGCCGCGTTCAGCGCCAGGATGTTGGTCTGGAACGCAATGCTGTCGATCACACCGATGATGTCGGCGATCTGCTTGCTGCTGTCGTTGATGCCCTTCATGGTCTCGACGACCTGGCCGACGACTTCGCCGCCCTTCATCGCGACCACCGAGGCGCCTTGCGCGAGCTGATTGGCCTGCTTCGCGTTGTCGGCGTTGTTGCGCACCGTCGCGCCGAGCTCGTCCATCGTCGCGGCGGTTTCCTGCAGCGCGCTGGCCTGTTGCTCGGTGCGGGTCGAGAGGTCGTTGTTGCCTTGCGCGATCTGCGCGCTCGCGGTGGCCACGTTCTCGGAGCCGAGCCGCACGTTGGTGACGGCCGAGGCGAGGTTCGTCTGCATGCGGCCGAGTTGCGCCATCAGGCTTTCGGTGTCGCCCGCGCGCAGCACGATGTGCGTCGTCAGGTCGCCTTCGGCCACCGACTTCGCCAGCATCGACGCGGTGCTCGGCTCGGCGCCGAGCTGGCGCAGCAGGTGGCGCGTGATCAGCCAGGCGAGCACGACGCCGCACAGCAGCGCAGCGCCAAGCAGCGCCGCCACGAGCCAGCGGGCTTGGGCGTAGATCTCGGAGGTTAGCGTCGCGGCAGCCTGGCCGCCGGCGAAGCCGTGCTTCGTCATGCTGTTCAGCGTGCCGAGGGTTTCGTCGAAGGCCATGCTGGCGGCGCCGTCGCTGATGTCGGCGGCATCTTGTTGCTTCTTCTCGCGGCCGAGCGACACCACGCGCTTCGATGATTGCTGATAGGCGGCCCAGCCCTTGCCGAACTTGGCGGAGCGTGCGCGCTCGTCGTCGCTCGCGACCAGGGCTTCATAGCCGGCCAGCGTGCTGCCGACGAGCTTGGTCGCCGCGGCCATCTTCTCTTCGTATTCCGAGTGATAGCTGGTGTCGCCGGTGCGGCTGTGCTTGACCTCGAATTCGCGCACCTCGATCAACGAGGCGCGGATCTCGGCGAGCAGCCCCACGCCGCGCAGCCACTTGTCGGACAAGGCCTGCGCCTGCTGGTCGACCCGCGCCAGGCCGGTCAGCGCGACCGCACCGACGGCCGCGGTCAGCAGCAGCACGGCGGCGAACGCTGCATAGAGTTGGGGGCGGATCGGCATGCTGCCGAGCGCCGCCCGAAGGCGTTTGACAAACTTCATCGCGTTTCTCCGGCGGCGCGCGGGGCGCCTTACTTCTTGTGGCCGATGTAGCTGACGCCGACGAGCTTGCCGCTCGCGTCCTTGATCGGGTTGTAGCAAGCGTCGAACGCGGTGCCGAGCACGTCGATCGGGCCGCAATATTGCGAGCCCTTGATCACCGCTTCGTAGGCCTTGTTGCGGGCCAGCTGCGTGCCGACGCCGCGCTTGCCTTCGGGCGTGAGCACGTTGGTGCTGACGCGCACGAACTCGTCGCCGTCCTTGACGAACACCGTCGCCGTGGCTTCGTGGGCCTTGCGCACGGCGTCGACGACGTCGTAGTTGTTGTTGATCTTGCGTTCGCCGAAGTACAGCGCCGGCACGGTCTTGTCGCCGGCCTTTTCGGTGCCGTCGATCTTGGCGGCACCAATTTTCGCGAGGCGGGCATCCAGGTCGGCGATCGTGGCCTTCGGGTCGGACGCGTGGGCTGCACCGGCGGCGCAGAGGGCGAGGGCGGCGAGCGTGGCGGTCGTGAAGAACTTCATGGTGAATCCGATCGATTGGCAGTTGTTGTTAACGATTTCGCGACGTGAAGGGGGTCACCGGCCGCGAACCTGCTTTATCGACCGCGACTTGCGGGACTTGAACCGCACGGCCCGCGCACAGCGGCGAAATGCACGAACCGAACGCGGCCCCGGGTGGCCGCGGGGCCGCGGTTCAGGCGCCGTGCGTCTCCCAGGCCGCGACGATCTCGCGGTGCAGCGGCCAGCCGGCACGCGCGCGCGCACGCGCTGCCGGGTCGCTGATCTTCTCGGTGCGGCGGGTCAGTTCGGCGATGGCGAGCGCGAGCTGATCGGTGGCGTCGGGCGCATTCGCGGCGTGCAGCACACGCCACGCCGAATGGCGCGCGCCGAGCGCGCCCGGCGTGGTGTTGAAGGCGCTCTGCGGTGCCAGCATCGCGTGCTCGGAGCGCACGATCGCCACCGCGGCGGCGAGCTCGCCCTCAGCGCGCAGCGCGTCGGCGAGCTGCAGGCGGCAGACGCTGGCCTCGATCGTGTCGCCGACCGATTCCTGCAGCCGCAGCGCCTGCTGCCACACCGCGCGCGACTCGGCGGCGCGGCCAGCCCACAGCAACGCATCGGCCTCGAAGCCGAGGCTGCGCGCCTGCAGCGCGATGGCGCCGATGCGCGCGTAGTCGGCGGCCGCGTCGCGCGCGTCCGCGGCGGCGGCCTCGAAGTCGCCGTTCATCTGGCTGACTTGTGCGCGCAGTTCGAACGCCTGGGCGATCAGCGTGGCGACGCCGACCAGCCGCGCCAAGGCCTCGAACTGCGCGGTGTGCGAAGCGGCGCCCGGCGCGTCGCCGAGCGCGAGCGCCACCGCGGCCAGAAAGCCATGGCAGGACGCGTGGATGCGCCGGTTGTTCCCGCGTTCGGCCAGCGCCAGCGCGCGCTGTGACATCTGCGCCTGGCGCTCGCAGTCGTGGTCGACGCTGTAGCTCTGCGCGGCGACCAGCAGCAGCTGGATCTCGTACATGCCGTCGCTCGGCGTGAGCATCTCGGAAGCGGCGCGGCGCGCCCAGACCAGACCGTGCTCGATGTGCTGCCGCGCGAGCACGACATCGCCGCGTTCACTCGCCAGCCACGCGAGTTCGCCGTGGCCGAGCGCGGCGTTGACGGCCGTACCGCTGCGCTCGGCGTACTCGACAGCGCGAGCCGCCTGCGCGCCGGCCTCGACGCGGTCACCGCGGCGATCGGCCATCAGCGCGCGCGTCGAACACGCCCACGCGCGCACCCCGTCGTCGTCGAGCTGCGCGGCGATCGCGTCGGCGTCGGTGACCGCTTCGTCCTGCAGTGCGGCCGCGCCGATCGCGCCGCCGATGAACGAGAGCCCCTTGCAGACCTTGAAGCGCTCGCGCCCGTCGGTCGGCTCGATCAAGGCCTGCAGACGCCGCAGGTAGGCCACGGCGGTTGCATAGGCATAGCCGTTGACGGCGGCATCCTGCGCCTTCCAGTACCACGCGATCGCGCGCGCCTTGTCGCCGGCACGGTCGTAGTGCTCGGCGGTGACGGCGAGGTACTCGGCCTCGCGGTCGCCGACGCGCTCGGCCAGCCACGCTGCCGCGCGCGCATGGCCGGCGCGCCGTTCGGCCTTCAGCACGGTGTCGTAGGTGACCTGGTGCAGCAGGTGGTGGTGAAAGCCCTCCTGGCGCGCGTTCGCGAACGCGCTGTCGGCGTGCGACTGCACCATCGCCTTGGCGTGCAGTGCCGGCAGCGAATGCGGCGCGGCCGGGTCGAGCGCCGACAGCGCCGCGTCCCAGAACACCGGGCCGACGATGCTCGCGAGCTGCAGCGCATGCCGCTCGGGCAGCGCCAGCGCATCGAGCCGGGCCTGCAGCACGCCGGTCAGCGTGCCGGGGATCTGCGCGCTGCGCAGGCGGTCGGCGTGCAGGTGCCAGAGGTCGCCGTCGACGACGATCACGCCCTCGTCGATGAGCATCTTCAACAGCTCTTCGGCGTAGAACGGGTTGCCCTCGGCCTGCGTCTCGATCAGCGAATGCAGCGCAGCGGCTTCGCCGGGCAGGCGGCTCAGCAGCGCGTGGGTCAGCGCAGCGCGCTGCCGCGTATCGAGCGCGACGAGCGAGACGCGCTGGTGCTGCGAGACGGCGTCGCCCCAGCCGGGCCGGCGCTCCAGCAGCGTTGGGCGCGCGCCCATCACGAGCGTCAGCGGCAGCTCGGTCGTCTGCATCAGCTGGTGCAGCCAGTCGAGCGAGGCGTCGTCAGCCCACTGCAGGTCGTCGAGCAGCAGCACGACCGGCGAGCCGTCGCTGGCGGCGAGCTGGCGCAGGTAGCCGGTGAACGCGGCGAACCCGCGGTCGCGCAGCAGCCGGGGCTCGTTCAGCAGCGGCTGCAGGCGCGGGCTGGCCGAGAAATCCATGCCGATCAGTTGGCCGAGCAGCTCGGCCTGCAAGATGCCGTCTTCGGCAAACAGCGGCGCCACGCCTTCGACCAGCTTGCGGCGCGCGACCTCGGCGCTGTCGCTGTCGGCGATCTGCAGGCGCCACGAGAGCACGTCGCGCAGCAGCCCGTAAGGCTGCAGCGAGCTGCCCGGCTGGGCCCGGCCGAGCAGCAGCCAGAAGGTCTGCGGGTGCATTTCGAGCCGGTGCTGCAGCTCGTGCATCAGCCGGCTCTTGCCGAGGCCGGCCTCGGCGAGCACGGTGACGGCGTGCACATCGCCCGCCTTCAACGTCGACTCGAAGGCGCCGACCAGCGCGCCCAGCTCGGCATCGCGCCCGACCAGCGGCGTCTCGACGCCGTCGATGCCGCGCGTCGGCACGCGGAACGCGCGCGGTCGCGCACCGAGCACGAGGTAGGTGCGCAGCGGCTCGTCCTGCCCCTTGACCTGCAGCGGCGGTTGCGCGGCGACCTCGAACACGCCGCGCACATGGCGCCAGGTGTCGTGGCTGATGCGCAGGCTGCCGGGCGGTGCCTCCTGTTCGAGCCGCGCGGCGATGTTGACCGTGAAGCCGCGGATGCTCCCCTCTTCGTCGACGCCACCGCCGAGCAGCACGTGGCCGGTGTGCACGCCGACCCGCACGCCGAAGCCTGCCTGCGCGTGCGCCTGCAGCACGCGTGCGGCTTGCGTCTGCGCCTCCGCGAGCAGCGCCAGGCCGGCCTGCACGGCGCGCTCGGCGTCGTCCTCGCGCGAAGTTTCGGCGCCGAAGGCGGCGAGCAGGCTGTCGCCGGCGTACTGCAGCACCTTGCCGCCGAGCGTGACGACGCGGGCGCTGAACGCCTGCAGCGCCGAATCCATGATGTCGTGCACGTCTTCGGGGTCGAGCGTCTGGCTCATCGCGGTCGAGCCCACGACGTCGAGGAACAGCACGCTGACCAGCCGCCGGCGCGGCACCGCGGCCTGGTGTTCGGCGAGCTGCTTGCGCAACGGCGTGAGGGCGGCGTCGACCGCCGCATCACCCAGCAGCGCGCGCTGCGCCTCGAGCGCGGCGATGCCGCGCGTCAGCGCGGCGATTGGTGATTCGGGGTCGGTCATCGGGGCATTCTCCGCGCATCGCCGGATGCGGACATCACCTTCACTCGTTATGTAGTGGGCTATATTTCGCCACTCCGGACCAACCACTGCCCATGACTCATCCGAACTTGCGTCGCTGCCTCGGCGCGGCACTGCTCGCCGCGTGCTGCGTCGCCGCCCAGGCCGCCGACCTGACCGTTTCGGCCGCCGCGAGCCTCACCAACGCCTTTCGCGAACTCGGTCCGGCCTTCGAGGCGCAGAACCCCGGCACGCAGGTCGTCTTCAACTTCGCCGCATCTGACGCGCTGCTCGCGCAGATCGCCAAGGGCGCGCCGGCCGACGTGTTCGCGTCGGCCGACCAGGAGGCGATGGACCGCGCCGAAGCGCAGAAGGTGCTCGCCACCGGCACGCGCCGCAACTTCGTCGCGAACTCGCTGGTGATGATCGTGCCGAGCGACAGCGCGCTCGGCCTGAAGGCGCTGGCCGATCTGCGCAAGCCCGAGGTCAGGAGAATCGCAATCGGCAACCCGGCGGGCGTGCCGGTGGGCCGCTACACCAAGGGCTCGCTGGAGGCTGCGAAGCTCTGGGGCGCCGTCGAACCGAAGGCCGTGATGGCGCAAAGCGTGCGCCAGGCGCTCGACTACGTGGCACGCGGCGAGGTCGAGGCCGGCTTCGTCTATTCGACCGACGCTTTGATCATGAAAGACAAGGTCAAGGTCGTCGCGACGATCCCGACCGAGACCGCGATCACGTACCCGATCGCCGCGGTGGTCGGCAGCCCGAACCCGGACGCAGCGCGCAAGTTCCTCGACTTCGTCATGACGCCCGCGGCGCAGGCCGTGCTCGCGCGCCACGGCTTCGCCAAGCCGTAGCCACACCTGCGGATGGACTCGTCGGTATGGATCACGCTGGCGCTCACGCTGAAGGTGGCCGGCTGGGCCACCGCGATCAACGCGGTGCTGGGCGTGGCCGTCGGCTGGTTGCTGGCGCGCAAGCAGTTCATCGGCCGCGAGTTCATCGATGCGGTGCTCACGCTGCCGCTGGTGCTGCCGCCGACCGTGATGGGCTACTACCTGCTGGTGGTGGTCGGCAAGCGCGGCTGGCTGGGCGCGTGGTTGCAGGGCAGCTTCGGCATCAACCTGATCTTCACCTGGCAGGGCGCGGTGATCGCCGCGACGATCGTCGCGTTCCCGCTGATCCTGAAGTCGGCGCGCACCGCGTTCGAGGCCGTCGATCCGCAGTTGGAGAAGGCCGCGCGCGTGCTCGGCCTGGGCGAGTGGGCGGTGTTCTTCCGCGTGACCTTGCCGATGGCCTGGCCCGGCATCCTCGCCGGCGTGCTGCTGGTGTTCGCACGCTCGCTCGGCGAGTTCGGCGCGACGCTGATGGTGGCGGGCAGCATTCCGGGCCGCACGCAGACGCTGTCGATCGCGGTCTACGAGGCGGTGCAGGCCGGGCAGGACGACACCGCGAACTTCCTGGTCGTGCTGACGTCGATCGTCTGCATCGTGGTGCTGCTGGCAGCGGGGCGGCTCGCGCCGCGACCGCATGTGCGGAGCTGATCGCGTGAGTTTCGATGTCGACATCGACAAGACGGTGCGCAGCGACCAGCGCAGCTTCCGCTTGCGCGTGCGCTTTCGCGCGAGCGCAAAACGCAGCGTGATCTTCGGGCCCTCGGGTGCAGGCAAGAGCCTGACCTTGCAGGCGCTCGCCGGCCTGCTGACGCCCGACAGCGGCCGCATCGCGTTCGACGGCGAGCCGCTGTTCGACAAGGCCGCCGGAATCGACGTGCCGGCGCGCGCGCGCGGCTTCGGCTACCTGTTTCAGGACTACGCGCTGTTCCCGCGGCTCAACGTGCGCCAGAACATCGCGTTCGGCTTGAACACGGGCCTGCGCAACCCGTCTTCACGCGTCAGCGGCGACGCGGTCGAGCGCTGGCTCGATGCGTTCGAGCTCGGCGAGGTCGCGTCGCAACGCCCCGCCGAGCTCTCCGGCGGCCAGCGCCAGCGCACCGCGCTCGCGCGCGCGCTGGTGCATTCGCCGCGCGCGCTGCTGCTCGACGAACCGTTCTCCGCGCTCGACCCCGAGCTGCGCGACCGCATGCGCGCCGAGCTCGACGAACTGCTGCAGCGCATCGACATCCCCGTCGTGATGATCACGCACGACCCCGAAGATCTCGCCTGGTTCGGCGACGAAGCGCTGTACCTGCGCGATGGCGCGATCACCGAGGCGCCGGCCGTGCCCGAGCGGCGCGTGTCGACGCGCGTGCGGGCGATCTAGCGTGCGAACCTCAGCGCGAGATCAGGCCAGCGGGATGCCCTGCTCCACTCATGTCCCCCGTCGCCGGCCTTTGGCCGACGCCTCCTCCTTTACTTCGTTCCGCAGGGCATCCCACCGGCCTGATCGGGCGATGCGGTGCCGCGCGCCAAGGCTGTTGGGTGGTCGGCGGAGCGAAGTAAAGGAGGAGGGTCGGGCGCAGCCCGGCCCGGGGGACATGAGCGCAGCCGACCGCCCGGCAACCTTGGCTCGCTTCGGCCGAAGTGGGAGAAGCTGTTGACACAAACCCCCGTGACCGTCGGCGCCGAGCTCTGGCTCAGCCTCGATGGGCAGAACCTCGCCGGTGCGCGCCGCGTTGCGCTGCTGGCCGAGGTCGCGCGCGTCGGCTCGATCACGCAGGCCGCGAAGGCGGCGGGCTTCAGCTACAAGGGCGCCTGGAACGCGATCGACGACATGAGCAACCAGGCCGGCGAGCCGCTGCTCGAACGCAGCGCCGGCGGCAAGGGCGGCGGATCGACCCGCCTCACGCCGCGCGGCGAGCAACTGGTGCGCAACTTCGAGCTGATCCGCGTCGAGCACGCGCGCTTCGTCGAGCGGCTGAACCGGCAGGCGCAGGGTCTCGTCGAAGACTATTCATTGATGGAGAGCATCGCCATGAAGACCAGCGCCCGCAACCAGTTTGCCGGCACCGTGCGCATCGTGCGCAGCGGCGCGATCAACGACGAGATCGAGCTGGAGGTGATCGGCGGGCTGCGCATCGTTGCGACCGTGACCCGCGAGAGCCGCAGCGAGCTCGGCCTGGCGGTCGGCGCGAAGGCCTTCGCGCTGGTCAAGGCCTCGTCGATCATGCTGATGACCGAGGCGGATGACGTGCGCCTGTCGGCGCGCAATCAGCTCGCCGGCACGGTCCGCCGCATCGTGCCGGGCGCCATCAACACCGAGGTCGTGCTGCAGCTGCCGGGTGGCGGCACGGTGGCCGCGGTGATCACGAACGAGAGCGCGAAATCGCTCGGCCTGGCCGATGGCAGTACCGCCACGGCGGTGTTCAAGGCATCGAGCGTGATCCTCGGCGTGGCCGCTTGATCAAAGCAGGCTCTCGCTGATGAACGGAAACACCAGCAGCAACTGCAGCTTCGTCGCGAAGTCGACGCCGGGCTCGCTGTCCCAGACCTTCTCGACGCCGTTCTCGATGCCCACCCATTGCAGGTGGCCGTCGCCCTCGGCCAGCCGCAGCCTGTAGCTGCCCTCGCGCACCCGCGCGGCCAGCGCGATCACCATCTCGGCGAGCTCGGGTGAGTCGACCAACATGCCGAGCTCGGTGTTGACACGCGACGAGCGAAAGTCCATGTTCATCGAGCCGACGAAGGTGATGCGTTTGTCGATCACGATCAGCTTCGAGTGCGAGCGGCCGATCGAGTTCTGCAGTGCGCCACCGATCAGCTTGTCGTTTTTCAGCTGGCTCGAATCGGTCTCGTACAGGTTGGCGCCCAGCTTCAGCATCGGCACGCGGTAGTTGCCGTAGGCGGCGCTCGCGAACGGCTCGTCGTTCGAC
>Ga0307515_10022337_pt1 | contig 11155 bp, 7 predicted proteins | sample 17_EM_MG_FD_194513 | JGI IMG/M metagenome (GOLD analysis project Ga0307515, IMG submission 194513) | Populus trichocarpa ectomycorrhiza microbial communities from riparian zone in the Pacific Northwest, United States - 17_EM | ecosystem: Host-associated > Plants > Roots > Unclassified | place... | reverse complement strand
CATGACCTTTACAATCATTACAAATTCCAGAATAGAAGTGGGAGATGATCACCATGGATTTTGTGTCGGGATTTCCCAAAGGGATGAAAGGAAGTGATGCGATATGGGTCATCGCAGATCGGTTGATGAAATCCGCACTATTCTTGCCTATAAAGATGACCGACTCGGTAGACAAGATTGCCAAGATGTACATAAACGATGCGGTACGGCTCCATGGGATTCCAGTGTCCATTGTATCGGATCAAGATCCTAGGTTCACCTCCCGACTTTGGCCGAGCATACAACATGCCTTGGGGACAAGGTTGGACGTGAGCATTGCGTTTCACCCTCAAACTGATGGCCAATCGGAAAGAGTCATCCAAGTCTTGGAAGACCTATTACAGGCATGTGTGCTAGAATTTGGAGGAAACTGGAAGGAACACATAACATTGGTGGAGTTCACGTATAACAATAGTCACCAAACCATATTAGGGATGGCCCTGTATGAATTCTTGTATGGTAGGAGGTGCAGGACTCCTTTATGTTGGGAAGAAGTTGGGGACCAGAAGTTGGATGGCAAAGAGTTGGTTAAAGTCACCATGAAGAAAGTGAGAACCATCAGGGATCGCATCAAAGCCACATAAGATAGACAGAAGAAGTATGCTGATGTGAGGAGGAGACCTCTCAAGTTCAGTGCGGGGGACCAGGTGTTCCTGAAGGTAGCCCTATGGAAGAACATGTTACGGTTCAGATTGAAAGGGAAGTTAACTCCCCGCTTCATCGGACCCTTCAAAAACTTACAACGAGTGGGGCCAGTAGCCTACAACGTGGACTTGCCCCTATAATTAGCCAAGCTCCATGATGTGTTCCATGTCTCCTTGTTAAGTAAGGCTAACGTGGACCCCACCCAGATCCTACCTCAAGTTCCAGTAGAAGTCAATGAAGACTTAACACTCGAATTAAGGCCCATAAGGATACTAGATCGGGAAGTGAAGAAGCTACGAAACAAAAAGATCCCCATCATCAGAATCTTATGGCGAAATGCTCAAATAGAAGAGGAAACTTGGGACAGGGAGTTTGAAATGAGGAAAAAGTACCCCAATTTATTTGAGCTACCAGGTATGGATTATGAAACCTCTTAAATTTCGAGGATGAAATTCATGTTAAGGGAGGGAGAATGCAAACACCAAAAAAAAATGAAAGTACAATCAACCCCACCATCGCTGCCGATTTCTAGATCGGCAGCGACATAGTTTTCGCTGCCAATTTAGAAATTGGCAGCGACACAGTTTTTATGGTTGATTTTTTAATCGGCAGCAACACAGTTTTTGCTGTCGATTTTTGAATCGGCAGCAACTCAGTCTAATTAAAAGTTTTAGAAACAATCAGGCTGTCTTAAGGAGATAAGAGGGAGGGGTAAAACCTGTTTTGGACAGATAAAACAGGGACAAGAGCACATCTAAAGCAACCCTAAACACCCCACCTCATTTAATATGAAGTATAAATGCAAGGAGAGAGAGAGAGAGAGAGAGAAGGTGACCCTTCCTCTTCCCAAAGTCTATCAGCAGCAACTTCATGTCCAGCTATATGCTTCTCTTCTCTTCCTCCTTCCCAATGAAAACTGAACCAAAACCAGCAGAAAGTACCTCTATGAACGTGTGAGAGAAAGAGAGAGAGTTGAGATCTTGAGTAGAGGTTGAAGAACTGCTTAGAAGGAAGGGAAAAGGAGCTAGAACAGGTGGGAAGAAACTGGCAGAAGAAGGAGAACCGAGAGAGAAAGAGGGAGAAAGAGAGAAGGAAATCTACCAAACTATCCAGATAAACTTAGATCTGAAAGGTATGGGTCATGTAGTCTCCTCCCCCTTATTCTTGGAACCTAGAACCGAAAATGATGAAGGAGTTCCTTAGAAAATTGACCTAAGACCCCTAAGCTAGCTATAAAGGAAACTGAAAGCAATTAAGAGGACAAAGAAACAAAGACAAATAAGGCAATTTCAATAACATCAAACAAAGAAAAATGTATAAAATGGAAAGAACAAAACATGGTAGAGGGCCGACCTTAGCTATGGGGTTGGCCAAAATGCATGTGTGTGTGTTCTGCTGGGATTTGATGAAAGATTATGTGCTAGAATTGATGATAACAATGTGTGTCTTCTGCTGGAATTTGATGAAAGATTATGTGCTGAAATTGATTATTGCATGTGTGTATTCTGCTGGACTTTTGTGATAGATTATGTGTTGGGATTGATTGTTGCATGTGTGTGTGTTTGTTCATGCTAAAATCATATGACTTTGCTGGAACCTAATGTCAAACTGCATGTCTCCAGCAAATCTGTGATTCGCTGTTGAATTATGTGTTTTGCAGTGAATTTGGGATTCGCTGCTGAAGTTGTATTGTCTACAGCGAATTTAAAATTTGCTGCCGAAATTGAGTTGTTTGCAGCAAATTAACATTCGCTGATGAATTGTGTGTTCTGCAGCGAATTTGGAATTTGCTTCCAAAGTTGTATTGTCTGCAGCGAATTAAATTGAGTTGTTTGCAGCGAATTAACATTCGATGTTGAATTGTTTGTTCTGCAGTGAATTTTGGATTTGCTGCCAAAGTTGTATTGTCTGCAGCGAATTAGCATTCACTGCCGAATTGTGTGTTCTGCAGCGAACTTGGGGTTCATTGCTGAAGTTGTATTATCTGCAGCAAATTTATAATTCGTTGTTGAAATTGAGTTGTTTGCAGCGAATTAGCATTCGCTGCTGAATTATTTGTTATGTAATGAATTTATAATTCGCTGCCGAAATTGAGTTGTTTGCAGCGAATTAGCATTCGATGCTGAATTGTGTGTTCTGCAGCGAATATGTAATTTGCTGCCAAAATTGAGTTGTTTCCAGCGAATTAACATTCGCTACCGAATTGTGTGTTCTGCAGTGAATTTAGGGTTCGCTGCCGAAGTTGTATAGTCTACAGCGAATTTGTAATTCGCTGTCGAAATTGAGTTGTTTGCAGCGAATTAGCATTCACTGCTGAATTATGTGTTCTGCAAAGAATTTGGGACTCGCTGCCGAAATTGACTTGTTTGCAGCGAATTAGCATTCACTGTCGAATTGTGTGTTCTGCAGAAAATTTAGGACTCGCTGCTGAAATTGAGTTGTTTGCAGCGAATTAGCATTCGCTGCTGAATTGTGTGTTCTGCAGAGAATTTGGGACTCACTGCCGAAATTGAGTTGTTTGCAGCGAATTAGCATTCGCTGTCGAATTGTGTGTTCTGCAGCAAATTTGGGGTTTGCTGCCGAAGTTGTATTTTCTGTAGCGAATTAGCAATCGCTCCTGAATTGTGTGTTCTGCAGTGAATTTGGGACTCGCTGCCGAAATTGAGTTGTTTGCAGCGAATTAGCATTTGCTGTCGAATTGTGTGTTCTGTAGCAAATTTGGGGTTCGCTGCTGAAGTTGTATTTTCTGTAGCGAATTAGCAGTCGCTCCTGAATTGTGTGTTCTGCAGTGAATTTGGGACTCCCTGCCGAAATTGAGTTGTTTGCAACAAATTTGCATTCGCTGTCGAATTGTGTGTTCTGCAGCGAATTTGGGATTCACTGCCGAAGTTATATTGTATACAATGAATTTGTGATTTGCTGCCCAAATTGAGTTGTCTATAGCGAATCAGCATTCGCTGCCGAAGTTGTATTGTCTGCAGCGAATCAACGTTCGCTGCCGAAGTTGTATTGTCTACAGCAAATCAGCGTTCGCTGCCGAGGTTGTGTTGTCTGTAGTGAAATTGTGACTAACTGTCGGAATTGAGTTGTTTGCAGCGAATTAGCATTCATTGTTAAAAACGTGTTGGCTGCACCGAAGTAGCATTCACTGCCGAAATTGTTGCACTAGCAGCGAAACAGTTTTCGTTGCCGAAGTACAGCCTGTAACGAATCAGTTTTCACTGCCGATTTCTACAATAGGCCTTCGGGCAGAAATGACTCAAATGCTTGTAACAATTTCATTGTATGATGGTGTAAAATGTGGAACACTTGAATGTGAACATATGAACCCTTGAAATAAGTATGGTGATGAATGTGATTCAAAAATACAAATGTATTGATTTGTGACCATTGATGTCTTAGGTGGTGAGGTCGGGATCGAACCATCGTCAGGACAAGGACAACCTGCAGGTGGAGCATGTAGGTGACTTCCACCTTCCTTTTTCATAACGTTGATTTATGAAATGCTCTATCATGAATTGTTACCGTATTGTGTTAGTATAGATATCAAAGTTCCAAATGGATAAATGTTGACAAATGATTGATTAGCTTCGGCTAATGGCATCCGAATGGATGACCGGGACAAATGATCGATTAGCTTCGGCTAATTGCAAGAATTGATGCATTTATATGTACTACAAGTCGTGCATACCAAGTACATAAAGGAACTACGAATGTTATGCCTCAAACATAGGATAATATTAATGCTTCATTAAACTGCCAGACTGCTTATTATTATTAAGTAATCGCATTCTTATAATTGTTTTGTACTGCAACAGGGAAGTCACACTAACAAGGTGCCTAGGAAACTCAATACATAAGAACTTACTCATGTAGTTGCATTCTAAATCACGATGTATTTTGTACGGAATCATGTAGTTGCATTCTAAATCACGATGTATTTTGTACGAATTAATGTACTAAACGTATAACTATTATTAGATCTTTCTGTTTAAATTCGTGATGACTATTAGTAGGATAGGAATGCAAACTCATGTCTATACATGTATTTTTTAATGTGAACTTATAATCATGCAAACATAATATTATGTGTATATGTAAGATTCACTTTTAAATGAAATGTTGTTTGATGTTGGTGTATGGATTGTATCTTGATAATAAGAGAAAACAAGTTCGCCGATTACCGACACGATGTGTGTCAAGTGTGTGTGTGTGTGTGTGTGTATAAATTTACCGTTGTTTTGGGCTTGAAAAGCCGGGTTGTTACAAATTTCGAGCCAACAAGGATGAAGCATTATAATTTTTATATTTTTCTTTTAGCGTTGTAAGGTGCAATGCCTCTCGTTAAACAAAATAGTAGAATTTTTCAAGTATGGAACTAGCTCTTTATGTAAAATCTCTCCATGAATTTGTTCAAAGTCATCTTCCAATCTAGCAACAAATATGTGTGCCCTTAGTTGTTCAAAGGACTCCTGGTATATTGTAATATCATCAAGATCTTTCGTGATAAATTTGTTATGGTGTTCTAACTCTTAGAAAATCTCGGTTAGCTCTCTATAATAGTTTGATATAGACTTTCCATGTTATTTGGCAGCAAAGACCTTTTGGTTTAAGGTGAAAACTTGGAACTCAACATTTCCATCATAAAAGGCTGTTGATAAAACATTTTGAATTTTGTAGGCAGTAGATAATTGTAAAAACCTTCATAATTTAGGAGTCACAGACATCAATAGTCAGCTATTCACTTTTTAATTTTTAGCATACCACTTTTATACTCATCTTTTTTTTTTTTGATCAAATGTAAGAATTGTATAGATCAAAAAGAAGCTGGAGACCAGCAATACAAGGGAAAGGGAACAATGTCCCTGGACCAAAACAAAAGCAAGACTAGCTTGCTGAACCGAAAGCAAAGGGAACAGACTCCCTTGTACAAACCATAAGCAAGACTAGCTTGCTGAATATAAAAGCTAAGGGAACAGACTCCCCGCATCAATCAAAGGGAACAAGCTCCCGTGATCAAGCATCAAAGCCATACGGCAAACCAAACTAATATACAAGGAAAGCATCAGCTAGGAGACCCAAAAACCAGCAGTGAAACTACATCCATCCCAGCAGACGGCACAGCAGCAGCTGAGACAAGGAGCAAACATCTACAACAGGCCCCTGCAGCAGCCTGTTCTAGCATAACAGTAGCAAGCAGCCCTAAGCTAGCAAGCGGCAACATGCTAACAACAATGCCCAAGAGAGGCATGGCTTCCAGCACTCCAATGCCACAAGGACTGTGCATCCAGGAACGGGGAGATCAAAGCAATAGGGAGAGAGCCTCACCTGAATTGATCCCCAATACAGACAGACAGTAGCAGGACCTACACATCTGCACCAGCTTCCATCAACTAGACGAGAGCAGTCAAATGGGGAGAGAGTCTCAACCTGACTGATCCCCACTAGTAGATGAAGAGCTTCAACCTGGAGACCCAAAAACCCAGCAGAATCAGAGAAAGCATAAGCCCAACCATGAGGGGAGAGAGCCTCACCCAAACTGTTGAGAGCCATAACAGCAATCGAGAGCCAGCATTTCCACCTGCAACCAAGACAGCAGCAGACATACACAAGAGTGACAAAGCACACAAGCAAAGGCAACGCTGTCATTATATCTCCTATATAAGACAACATCCATTGAGATCAACCCTCCACCAACCAAAGCTAGCGAAAGGACAAGCAACAAAATGAGCCAGAGAAGAATAGCTCGAGCAGACTATTAGACCAGCCAGCTTCAAGAAGCATAGCATATCAAGCTGCATATAGCATATAGCAGCAACCAATTCTGGAGCAATGCTGCATTAAGCAGCAACAGATCCCTGCACCAGACCACCATGGGAAATCATCCACACATCATCACCAGCAACCTAACCCTGCACCACTACATAGCTAGAACGAGGACAGACTCCATCCCAGCCCAACCATGAGGGGAGAGAGCCTCACCCAAATTGTTGGTATCCATAGCAGTTATTGAGGGAGGTTAGCCGAATCAGACCTGCAAAAAAAAAAATCCATCACAGCAGGTCTCCATACAAATCCAAAATCACACCCAAGGGCACACAAACGGAGTGGCCACAGCAACCAGCAACTCATGGTGTGAGCAGAACCAACCAGATGGTCAACAACCCGAAATCTTACAGAGATGTCCGGCAAAGAGACTCCACCTAAATCAATCAGTAGGAGCAGAGGATGAAGAAACCTAACAATGGCTTACCAACATCCCAAACAGATAGCTCACACCACCGAAAGACAGAATATCCACTAAGCATATCCCTTAGCTCTAGATGACAGACAACATCAGTTACAGCCAGCACAAATCACTAGAGAAGAGCTAGTTGCACATACCCAACCTCCACTGGAACACAGTGAAGAAGCCCACTCCAGCAGTCCCCTGAGTGGCAGAACGACAACCATCATACAAAGCTGCATAGAGCAATGCTTCTTCTTTTATACTCATCTTTGATTCTGTAGGTGGCTTAATATTTTTCCCTGAATATAGGAGACTTTTCTTCTTTTAGCAAGATGCAATGCTAGAGTTTCAGACATCATTGATGAGGAAGGTTGGAGCTTCCCAAGTAACCACCAAGCCCTCCTGCACATCTGGAATTCGATAACTCTTCAGCCGAGGACAAACTTGCAGGACCACCTCGTTCGGAAAGGGCACAACTCACGCAAGTTCACCATTGATTCTGCTTGGGAGCTGTTAAGGGAATCTAGACCTCCTAATTCCTATCATCATCTGCTATGGTTCCCAGGACATATTCCCCGCCAATCCTTCATCCTCTGGTTAGCATCACAGCAAAGGCTTCAAACCATGGACAGACTCCACATTGCAGGAAACATAACCAGCACAATGTGCATCCTATGTGGTAGCCAGAATGAATTCCATGATCATCTTTTCTTCCAATGCTCTTATGCAAGCTCAGTTTGGGAATCCATCAACACCCATGCACACATGCATGCAATGGCCTAACTTGCAGTGGATCCAACTTCTACAATGGGCATCCGTGAACTACAAGAAGAGGAAGGATATATATAACACACATTCTAGCGAGGTTGATTCTCTCGGCCACAATTTATTTCTTTTGGTTTGAAAGGAACAACAAATCAGCAGCATCTCCCACCCTCACCAGGAAGTAAGTGCAGACATTATTCATCTCATTCGGGCTCACTTGAACAATATCAACAAGTGCACTATCCTAGACTCCATTCGCTAGATATGGAACATACAGGAGCAGTAATCTTCTCGCCTCCAAGACCTCTCTCTTAGCTAGTTAGCTAGTTGTTTTTTGTTATTTTCCCTTGCTGCTTGTATATGGCTTGTTGCTCATTCCAGGCAGCATGTTCATGTTTGCATCCAAGTCCTCTCTGTCAGTTTTTTCCTTTCTTGTTTCTTGACTGTTTCGGTTTTGTAACGACCCGGCTTTTTCAAGGCAAAAATTGATGGAATTTTTTTTTAATCGTCCGATTTCTAGATGTTTTTCACCATATCATTATTCAGATTTATCATTACATTTTGTTCATTAACAAGGCAGAATCTACGTAGGTCAACATTCCCATAAAACAAATTCTCAATACACATGCTCATAATATTATATTTCTATACTCATAGGTTTACATTACATCATATTGACATACCCATAAATTCACATTCTTGTTCTAGTCTCGATAACATCATGAGTTCATACAAGAGTGTCGAATAAGTTACACAACTAGTACTTGCGTTATCCTAACCTCATGTAATTTCACAATACGACATCCTCATTAGATGAATACCTTATATGTATATTCATACACATCATATCAACTTATTTGCACATTCACATCCATTTTCCATTTCATTTTTTCATTAGTAGTCTTTACAAAAAGGGTCGGACGACTAATTGGGTGACTAACACGTCCGTTCATACAGAACTCATATCACCCATAACATGCGAATATATAGTTCTTTTCAAAATGTGAGCTATGAAATGGATTTCCTTATGCATCATGTTGGTATGATGTCCCTGTTACAACACAAGATAATTTCAAGCATTATAGGCAACTTAAAAAAACATAATAAAGCAATATTAGCATTACATTTCATTCATGGACCAAAAGAGCGTAATTCTATCATTTCTCCTTACTTGTGTAAATACCACCGTTAATAATTCGTCAATTACTAGGCCAATTACAATACTCAAACCTGATCATTCATCTCAAATACCGTTAGTCGAACTAACGTTATTCTCTATTTAAAGCTAACAATTTTAGTTCTTTCATATACTTGGTATATACAAAACATAGTATACATGAACGCATCAATTCTTGAAACTAACTCATAACTCTCAAATCCGGCTATCCTCTTAGGATGCCATTAGCCAAAGTCAATCATTTATTCATCCCGGTCATCCACTTAAGATGCTATTAGCCGAAGCTAGTCATTTATTCATCCCGGGCATCCACTTAGGGTGTCATTAGCCAAAGCTAACCATTTATTTATCTCGGGCATCCACTTTGGATGCCATTAGCCATAGTTAATCATTTGTTCATCTCGGGCATCCACTTAGGGTGTCATTAGCCGAAGCTAATCATTTGCTCATCCCGGTCATCCAGTTAGGATGTCATTAGCCAAAGCTAATCAATTATTTGTCCCGGTCATCCATTCAGATGCCATTTGCCGAAGATAATCAATCATTTGTCCCGGTCATCCATTCGGATGCCATTAGCCGAAGCTAATCAATCATTTGTCTCGGTCATCCATTCGGATGCTAATGTTTGTCCCGGTCATCCATTTGGATGCCATTAACCGAAGCTAATCAATCATTTGTCCCGGTCATCCATTTGGATGCCATTAGCCGAAGCTAATCATCAACCAAACAAACGTTCAAGAGGTGGTTTATGAAATCACTATAACATGGTAATATCCCTTGAATTGTTCATTCAAATGATTCATAGCAACTTGACATTCACTGCAACATAATAGAAGATCCTTCGTGATACTCATACAGGCGTTCCGTAATAGTTTAACATTCAGTAAACACGATAATAGATCCTTTGTAATACACAAACAAACATTCCATAACAGTTTAGCATTCAGTGACACAGCAGTACACCCTTCGTATTATGACACAATCAAAAGATTGATGTCTTATCCCAAGTGCAAGAGTGTCGAAGTAATAAATAACCTGGCAAGACCGGGGTCGAACCACAGGGAGGTTAACTGTATAAACTACAAATAAAGAAATAGATAATAACAGAAAAAGAATTGAAGAGAGCTTTAAGATGTGATATTGATATAAGGATTAAACAAGGATAAAATAATTGTCAAGGTTAGAGGATCCACTAATGGTATTTCAAACAACTATAGTATAAACTCTTTTTATTACTCAACTAGAAACCACACGCAAAGGAGGTTCCAATCGGATTATAAATTGTTAACATGATTACATTAGTTATCTTATTCGAATAATGCTAATACTTGTAAATGTTGTCAGGCATTCATGATTATAACTTATATTAACAACAAATCAAGTTCCTTTCATAGCACATGTATCGATTATACCATACGATTGGGCTATGAAAGTGCCAAATATTTGTTGTACCAAGGGTTATACAACATAAATCTAGATTAACCATTTAACAAGCAGAGTATTAAAAATGAACAAGATAACAAATACAAAACATGTTAGTATCAAACATTAAAGCCCATGTTGAGTTTATATTATACTTATTCTTACACCATTAGTGTACCCTTTTCACCTTGACATGATAAACTTAGCTAAACATGATTAAGAAGAGAAACATAAACAAACTAGATAAGAACATAGTTATGATGAAAAGTATAAACAAGAGATTAATGAGAGCAAAACTTAAGCATTACAAAAATATAAAGAAAGAGAGCAAGAACATGATCTTGATCTGAAAACCAAGATGCCCAAATGCATAGCAAATGCTTACTTTTATAGGCCAAAATTCGAAATTATTGATTTGATGACTAATTGTTGAGTGGGTGGCCACATCTTGACTTGGTGACAATCCATATCTTCTTGTCTGAACAAAACATCATTGCTAATGTCAGAATTTGAATAGATAGTCTTCATGAAAGTTCTAGGAAATTGTCTTAGCTTTCCAACAAAAACAAATTGGTGCATTTGGACTTCTAAAACTTGAGATATGGGCCGAACACTGAACAGTGTCTGGGCTGCAGGATAGATTTCGACTTCTCTGTTATTGCTACAATTTGAACTTGAATACAGCCTTTTTAAATCTTGGACTCTTCATGAAAGTTTTAGGCCTATTTCTTAGCTTTTCATCTATATACACCAGTCCTAAATCCAAGTTCTATAGCTCTAGGTATGATCCAATAACCGAATAGTGTTCCAGTTTGGACTGAACCAGCATCTCTTTTCTAAGCTTGCCCCTCTCTTTGTCTTCTCAATTTCAGTAGTTA
>Ga0307515_10022335_pt1 | contig 11156 bp, 11 predicted proteins | sample 17_EM_MG_FD_194513 | JGI IMG/M metagenome (GOLD analysis project Ga0307515, IMG submission 194513) | Populus trichocarpa ectomycorrhiza microbial communities from riparian zone in the Pacific Northwest, United States - 17_EM | ecosystem: Host-associated > Plants > Roots > Unclassified | place... | reverse complement strand
CCTACGTCGACGGCGAGGCCGTCGACATCGGGCAGGTCGGCGACGTCGCCAACGTCAACACCGCCGCCATCACCGACCTCATCGAGGCCGGCCGCATCCCGGTGATCTCCACCGTCGCCCCCGACATCGACGGCGTCCTCCACAACCTCAACGCCGACACCGCCGCCGCCGCGCTGGCCACGGCCCTCGGCGCCCAGAAACTCGTCGTACTCACCGACGTCGCCGGCCTCTACGCCGACTGGCCCGACACCGAGAGCCTCATCAGCCAGATCACCGCCGACGAGCTCGCCGAACTGCTGCCGCGCCTGTCGGCCGGGATGGTCCCGAAGATGGAGGCCTGCCTGCGCGCCGTCAAGGGCGGCGTCCCCCAGGCCCACGTCATCGACGGACGCCTCGCCCACTCGATCCTCCTTGAGATCTTCACCTCCGAAGGGACCGGAACCATGGTGGTGCCGTCATGAGCTTCCAGGGCAGCGAGCAGAACCACTACCTGCGGCAGCGCTACGAGGCCGCCTTCATGCCCAACTACGGTGTGCCGCCGCTCGCGCTCGCCTCGGGCAGCGGCTGCCACGTCACCGACGTCGACGGCAACGTCTACCTCGACTTCATCGGCGGCATCGCCGTCTCCAGCCTCGGCCACGCCCACCCGTCGCTGATCAAGGCCGTCGGCTACCAGGTCGCCACGATCGCGCACACCTCGAACCTGTTCCTCAACGAACCCGAGGTGCTGCTCGCCGAGAAACTGCTGTCGCTCGTCGACGCCCCGGCGCGGGTGTTCTTCGCCAACAGCGGCACCGAGGCCAACGAGTGCGCGCTGAAGCTCGCCGTCAAGTACGGGAAGTCCAACGGCCGCGGCTATGTCGTCGCCGCCGAGGAGGGCTTCCACGGCCGCACCCTCGGGGCCCTGTCGATCACCGGCAAGGCCGCGATCCGCGACCAGTTCGGGCCCTTCCCGGTCGACGTGCGCTTCGTCCCCTACGGCGACGCCGAGGCCCTCGCGGCCGCCGTCACCGAGAACTGCGCCGCGGTGTTCCTCGAACCCACCCAGGGGGAGGCCGGGGTCGTCCCACCGCCCGAGGGCTACCTCACCGCCGCCCGCGCGATCTGCGACGAGACCGGCGCCCTGCTGATCCTCGACGAGATCCAGTCGGCGATCGGCCGCACCGGCGCCTGGTTCGCCCACCAGCACGAGAACATCGTCCCCGACGTCCTCACCCTCGCCAAGGGACTCGGCGGCGGCATGCCGATCGGCGCCTGCCTCGCCTTCGGCGAGCACGGAAGCCTGTTCGCCAAAGGCGACCACGGCTCCACCTTCGGCGGCAACCCGGTCTGCGCCGCCGCCGCGCTCGCCGTCCTCGACACCATCGACGCCGACGGCCTGCTCGCCAACGCCGCCGCCATGGGCGCCTACCTCGCCGACGGGATCCGCGCGCTGGACCACGCGAGCGTGAAGGGCGTGCGCGGCCGCGGCCTGTGGCTGGCGATCGTCCTCCACGACGACCGCTCCGCCGACGTCGAGGCAGCCCTTCGCGACAACGGCATACTCGCCAACGCGCTGCGCCCCGACGCCGTGCGACTCGCACCACCGCTGGTCGTCACCCGCGACCATCTGGACACCTTCCTTGCCGCTCTCCCGGTCGCATTGGATGCGGCCTATCCCCCCGGAGGACGACCGTGACGCTCATCCCGCCACCACTGAGGCACGCCGGCGGAGCCGGCCTCAGACATTTCCTCAGAGACGACGACGTGACCGCCGCCGAGCAGCGCAGGCTGCTCGCGCTGGCGGCTCTCCTGAAGTCCGACCGGCGAGCGCACCAGCCGCTCGCCGGTCCCCGCTCCGTCGCGGTCGTCTTCGAGAAGCAGTCGACCCGCACGCGCCTGTCCTTCGACGTCGGGATCGCCGAACTCGGCGGACACGCCGTCGTCGTCGACGCCCAGGGCAGCCACCTCTCCCGCGGCGAGACGATCGGCGACACCGCGCGGGTCCTGTCCCGCTACGTCGACGCGATCGTGATCCGCACCTACGGCGACGACCGGATCCGCGACCTCGCCGCCGCATCGACCGTCCCGGTCGTCAACGCCCTCACCGACGGCTTCCACCCCTGCCAGCTCCTCGCCGACCTGCTCACGATCAACGAGCACCTCGGCACCGCCGAAGGCCGCGTCATCGCCTACGTCGGCGACGGCGCCAACAACATGGCGCACTCCTACCTCCTCGCCGGAGCCCTCGCCGGCGCGCACGTCCGCGTCGCCGCACCCGACGGGTACCTCCCCGACCCGCTGATCGTCGCCGACGCCGAGGCGATCGCCGCGACCACCGGCGGCAGCGTCAGCATCGGGGACGACCCCGCGGGCGCCGCCAAGGGCGCGCACGTCCTCACCACCGACGCCTGGGTCTCGATGGGACAGGGCGACGCGGAGAACCGCACCCGCGACCTGTCGCCCTACCAGCTCAACGCCGCCCTCCTCGGCCACGCAGACCCCGGCGCGATCGTCCTGCACTGCCTGCCCGCCCACCGCGGCGAGGAGATCACCGACGAGGTCATGGACGGTCCCCAGTCGGCCGTCTTCGACCAGGCAGAGAACCGCCTGCACGCCCAGAAGGCACTGCTCTCCTGGCTCCTCGACCCGGCCATGCGCATCGAAGGGGGCCTCTCGTGACCGGCCCGCTCACCAAGTCCGCGCGGCAGGCCCGCGTCACCGAGCTCATCCGCAGCCAGCCGGTCCGCTCGCAGTCCGAGCTCGCCGACCTCCTCGCCGGCGAGGGCATCGCCGCCACCCAGGCCACGCTCTCCCGCGACCTGGAGGAGCTCGGCGCGGTGAAGGTCCGCGGCACCGACAAGCTCCCCGCCTCCTACGTCATCCCCGAGGAGAACGGCCCGCCGCTGCGACCGAACGCCACCCCGCCCGACCGCCTGGTCCGGCTCCTGCACGAGCTGCTCACCGGCGCCGACCACTCCGGCAACCTCGCGGTCCTGCGAACACCGCCCGGCGCCGCCCAGTTCCTCGCCTCGGCACTGGACCGCTCCGGGCTGGCCGACATCGTCGGCACGATCGCCGGCGACGACACCATCCTCGTCGTCGCCCGCGAAGCGCTCGCCACGCCCGGGAAGACCGCGGGCGCCGAACTCACCGACCGGCTCCTCGCCTGGGCCGGCAAGGAAACCTGATCAGCACGACCGCCTAGGAGCGCAGAACCATGACCGAGCGGGTAGTACTCGCATACTCCGGAGGCCTCGACACCTCCGTCGCCATCCCGTACCTGGCCGAGCAGACCGGCGGGGACGTCATCGCCGTCGCGATCGACGTGGGCCAGGACGGTGAGGACCTCGACGTCATCAGGCGGCGCGCGCTCGACTGCGGCGCCGCCGAGGCAGAGGTCGTCGACGCCCGCGAGGAGTTCGCCGCCGACTACTGCATCCCGGCGATGCGCGCCAACGCGCTCTACATGGACCGCTACCCGCTGGTCTCGGCGCTGTCGCGGCCGCTGATCGTCAAATACCTCGTCGCCGCGGCCGAGAAGCACGGCGCCACGATCGTCTCCCACGGCTGCACCGGCAAGGGCAACGACCAGGTCCGCTTCGAGGCCGGCCTGGCGGCCCTCGCCCCGCACCTGAAGGTGATCGCCCCGGCGCGCGACTTCGCGTGGACCCGCGACAAGGCCATCGCCTACGCCGAGTCGAAGGGCCTGCCGATCGACGTGTCGAACAAGTCCCCGTACTCGATCGACCAGAACCTGTGGGGCCGCGCCGTCGAGACCGGCTTCCTGGAAGACATCTGGAACGCCCCCATCGAGGACATCTACGCCTACACGCAGGACCCGGCCGCGCCGAACGACCCCGACGAGGTCGTCGTCACCTTCGAGGCGGGCGTCCCCGTCGCCCTCGACGGCGAGACGAAGACCGCCTACGAGATCGTCACCGAGCTCAACTCCCGCGCCGGAGCGCAGGGCGTCGGGCGCCTCGACATGGTCGAGGACCGCCTGGTGGGCATCAAGAGCCGCGAGATCTACGAGGCCCCGGGCGCGATCGCGCTGATCACCGCCCACCAAGAGCTGGAGAACGTCACCGTCGAGCGCGACCTGGCCCGCTTCAAGCGCTCGGTCGACCAGCGCTGGGGCGAGCTCGTCTACGACGGCCTGTGGTTCTCGCCCCTCAAGAAGGCCCTCGACACCTTCATCGACGAGGCGCAGCGGCACGTCACCGGCGAGATCCGCATGACCCTCCACGGTGGACGCGCCACCGTCACCGGCCGCCGCTCCGAGGCGTCCCTCTACGACTTCGGGCTGGCCACCTACGACGAGGGCGACCAGTTCGACCAGACCCTCGCCCGCGGCTTCGTCGAGCTGTGGGGCCTGCCCAGCAGGCTCGCCTCCGCCCGCGACGAGCGGGTCAAGAGCGGCGGAACGACCGGATGAGCACCGACACACCCACGTGGCGAGGAGAACAGGCATGAGCAGGCTCTGGGGCGGACGCTTCGAAGGCGGCCCCGCCGACGCGCTGGCGGCGCTGTCGGCGAGCATCCACTTCGACATGCGGCTCGTGCCGTACGACATCGCCGCGTCCCGCGCCCACGCGCGCGTCCTGCACCGCGCGGGCCTGCTCACCGAGGACGAGCTGCGTCAGATCATCGACGCCCTCGCCGAGCTGGAGGTCGCCGTCGCCGCCGGCGAGTTCACCGCCACGATCGCCGACGAGGACGTCCACACCGCCCTCGAACGCGGCCTCGTCGAACGCCTCGGCCCGCTGGGCGGGAAACTCCGCGCCGGCCGGTCCCGCAACGACCAGATCGCCACCGACCTGCGCCTCTACCTCCGCGACCACGCCAAGGGGCTCGCCGCCGACCTCCTCGACCTCTGCGACGCCCTCACCGCGCAGGCCGAGGAGCACCTCGCCACACCGGCGCCGGGCATGACCCACACCCAGCACGGACAGCCGATCACCTTCGGACACCAGCTGCTGGCCCACGTCCAGGGTTTCCTCCGCGACCTCGACCGGCTGTCCGACTGGGACGACCGCACCTCGGTCTCGCCGCTGGGCTCGGGCGCCCTCGCCGGATCCTCCCTGGAACTCGACCCCGTCGCGGTGGCCAAGGAACTCGGCTTCGCCACCGCCGCCGCGAACTCCGTCGACGCCGTGTCCGACCGCGACTTCGCCGCAGAACTGCTCTTCGTCACCGCGATGATCGGGATCCACCTCTCCCGTCTCTCCGAAGAGATCATCCTCTGGACCACCACCGAGTTCGGCTGGGTGGAACTCGACGACGCCTTCGCCACGGGCTCGTCGATCATGCCGCAGAAGAAGAACTCCGACATCGCCGAACTCGCCCGCGGCAAGTCCGGGCGGCTCATCGGCAACCTCACCGGCCTCCTCGCCACCCTCAAGGCGCTCCCGTTCTCCTACAACCGGGACCTCCAGGAGGACAAGGAGCCGGTCTTCGACAGCCTCGACAACCTCACGCTCGTGCTGCCCGCCATGACCGGCATGATCGCGACCATGACCGTCCGCGCGGACGTGCTCGCGGCCGCCGCGCCCCTCGGCTACAGCCTCGCCACCGAGATCGCCGACTGGCTCGTCCGCAAGGGCGTGCCCTTCCGCGACGCCCACGAGATCACCGGCGCGGTCGTCCAGTACTGCGGGAAGGAGGGCGTGGACCTCCACGAGGTCCCCGACGAGGCCCTCGCCGCGATCAGCCCGCACCTCGACGCCTCGGTCCGCTCGGTGCTCACCGTGGAGGGAGCGCTCGCCGGGCGCACCACCCCGGGCTCCACCGGGCCCGGGCCGGTCGCCGACCAGCTCGCGCAGGTCAGGAGAACCTGTCCGGCTGGCGCGACTGGGCCGCCGCTGTTTAATTGTCGGCGGCTGACGAAACCGCCTGCTGGGCATGGGATCGGGTGTGGCACCGCCTCCGGTGCCGGGTTCCCGGCCTGGCGGTTGACTTACGCACGCGAACGCCCCGGGAGCGATGCTCCCGGGGCGTCTTCTCCGTCTAGAACGTCTTCGCGCCGTTCACCGTCACCATCATCGAGTACACCGCCGTCGACGCCGTGATGAACAACCGGTTCCGCTTGCGACCCCCGAAGACCAGGTTCGACACCGCCACCTCCGGCACCAGGATCTTCCCGAGCAGCGTCCCGTCCGGGTCGTGGACGTGCAGCCCGTCGCCCGCCGCGACCCACACCCGCCCGTCGGTGTCGACCCGCACACCGTCGGGGTTTCCCACCGTGATCTCGGCGAACACCTCCCCACCGGTCAGCTTCCCGCCGTCCACACCGAACACGCGCACGTGCCGCCGCCGGGTGTCGACGATGTAGAGCAGGCTCTCGTCGACCGAGAACGCCAGCCCGTTCGGCCGCACGAAGTCCGTCGCCACCGCCTCGACCGCACCGCCCGCCGGGTTCACCCGGTACACGTGGCACCCGTCGATCTCCTGCTCGGCGCGCTCGCCCTCGTAGTCGCTGCCGATGCCGTAGGGCGGGTCGGTGAACCAGACGGCGTCGTCGGAGGAGACGACGACGTCGTTGGGGCTGTTGAGGCGCTTCCCCTGCCAGGTGTCGGCGAGGACGGTGGTGGAGCCGTCGTGTTCGACGCGGCTCACGCGCCGGCCGCCCTGCTCGCAGGCGACGACGCGTCCCTGGCGGTCGACGGTGCGGCCGTTGGTGTAGCCGACGCCGGTGGAGTAGACGCTGGTGGAGCCGTCGGTCTCGTCCCAGCGCAGGATCCGGTCGTTGGGGATGTCGCTCCACAGCAGGAACCTGCCCGCGGGGACGTAGGCGGGGCCCTCGGTCCAGCGGCCGCCCGACCAGAGGCGTTCGAGGTAGTCGTCGCCGCGGATCGCGGTGAAGCGTTCGTCGAGCTGTTCGTAGGCCACCGGAATCAGGTCGGGCATCGTCGCCTCCAGGTTTGGAATCTGTTCAGTCTGAATATAGGATCTATGAATCAGATTCGGCAATGAGAGTTGTCTTACAGATGGAGTTCGGAGATGGACGAGATCGACCGGCGCATCCTCGCCCGGCTCCAGCGCGACGCCACCGAGGCCTACGCGGCCTTGGCCAAGGCCGTCGGGCTGTCGGCCGGTGCCGCGCACGAGCGCGTCCGCAAGCTCCGCGAGCGCGGCGTCATCCGGCGCACCACGATCGACGTGGACCCGGCCGCCCTCGGCAGGGGAGTGCTGTCGTACGTGCTCATCGACGCCAAGTCGTGGATGGGCGAGCCGGCGACCGGTGAGGCGCTGAAGGCGATCCCGGAGGTCGAGGAGGCCCACGTCATCGCCGGGGCCGGGACGCTGCTGCTGAAGATCCGCACCGCGACTACACAGGACCTCCAGGACGTGCTGCGCAGGCTCTACCGGGTCGAAGGCGTCGCGAGCACGCAGAGCATCGTCGTCCTGGAGACCTTCTTCGAACGGCCGCCGGACCCGCTCCAGGCCTGAGCGCTCCGCCGAGGGCGAACATCCTTGCCCCTCGCGACGGCCCGGGGAAAAGATCACCCCATGCGACTACTCATCCTCGGCGGCAACGTCTACCTGTCCAAGGCGGTGGCCAGGCAGGCGATCGCGCGCAGCCACGACGTCACGGTCGCCTCCCGCGGGACCAGCGGCGAACCGCCCGCCGGCGCCCGCGTGCTCACCATCGACCGCTCCACCGTCGAGGGGATGTCGGCCCTGCGCGGCGAGACCTTCGACGCCGTCGTCGACGTCGCACGCGTCCCCGTCCACGTCAAGAACGCCGTCGAGGTCCTCGGCGGGTCCGTCGGCCACTACGGCTTCGTGTCGACCCGCAGCGTCTACAGCGACAGCGACACCGAGGGCGCCACCGTCGCCGACAGCCCGGTCTTCGAGCCCGCGGCCGAAGACAGCGCCGACGCCGCCATGGAGCGCTACGGCCCGAGCAAGGTCGCCTGCGAGAACCTCGTCCGCGCCGCCTACCCCGACGCGCACGCGATCTTCCGCGCCGGCCTCGTCATCGGCCCCGACGACCCCGGCGACCGCTTCGGCTACTGGCCCTGGCGCATCGCCCAGGGCGGCGAGGTCCTCGCCCCCGGCGACCCGGCCGCACCGCTCCAGTGGATCGACGTCGAAGACCTCGCCACATGGGCCACGGACGCCGCAGAGAAGGGCCTCACCGGCACCTTCGACGGCGTGTGCCCCGCCGTCACCTGGCGCGAGTTCCTCGACGGCGTCGCCGAAGGCGCCGGCGTCCGGCCCACCTTCACCTGGGTCCCGCCCGAGGTCATCGGGGCCGCCGGCGTCCGGCCCTGGGCCGGACCCGACTCGCTCCCGCTATGGGTCGGCGGCGGATACGACGGGTTCATGGCCCGCGACGTCTCCGCCTCCGTCGCCGCCGGAATGCCCTCCCGGCCCGTCGCCGACAGCACCCGCCGCTGGCTCGCCTGGAACGACGGCTCGCCCGCCGTCAAGGCAGGCATCACCCGCGAGAAGGAGGCCGAGGTCCTCGCCTCCTGGCACGCCCGCTGACCCACCACCCCGAAAGGACCGCGCCCATGCGCCTGCTCGTACTCGGCGGCACCGTCTACCTGTCGAAGACCGTCGCCGCCCACGCCGTCGCCCGCGGGCACGACGTCACCGTCGCCACCCGAGGCAAGACCGGGGAGGCGCCCGGAGGCGTCACCCACGTCACCGTCGACCGCTCCACAGTCGAAGGCCTCGAACCCTTGCGCGGCAAAGAGTTCGACGCCGTCGTCGACGTCACCCGCTTCCCGAACCAGGTACGCAACGCCCTTGAGGTCCTCGCCGACACCGTCGGCCACTGGACCTTCGTGTCCACCTGTAGCGTCTACAACGACGACGCCACCCCCGGCCAGACCCCCGCCACCGCCCCCACCCACGAACCCACCGCCGACGACTCCGACGAACCCTCCATCGACCTCTTCGGCCCCAGCAAGGTCTCCTGCGAGAACCAGATCCGCCACCGCCTCGGCGACCGCGCCTTCATCGTCCGCCCCGGCCTCATCGTCGGCCCCGGCGACCGCGGCGACCGCTTCGGCTACTGGCCCCGGCGCATCGCCGAAGGCGGCGAGATGCTCGCCCCCGGCGACCCGGGCGAGAACGTCCAGTACATCGACGTCCGCGACCTCGCCGACTGGATCCTCGACGCCGCCGAAGCCCGCACCCACGGCACCTACGACGGCATCTGCCCGCCCATGCCCCGCGGCGACTTCCTCCACGACATCGCCACCGCCCTCCACGCCGACGTCACCCTCACCTGGGTGCCCCAGGACCTCCTCACCGCACACGAGGTCCAACCCTGGATGGGCGAACAGTCCCTCGGCCTCTGGCTGCCCCTCCCCGAATACGCCGGCTTCATGAACCGCGACGTCACCGGCGCCATCGCCGCCGGCATGAAGAACCGGCCCGTCGGCGAGACCGCGCTCGACTGGCGCGACGCGGCCGGACCCTCGCCCGAACTGCGCGCCGGCATCACACGCGAGAAGGAGGCCGAGATCCTGGCCGCCTTCCACGCCCGCTGAACGCCCGACGGGCGGCGGCCCGTGGCCGTCGCCCGTCCATCGGTGACATCCCCGATGTCAGAGTGGCGTCGGCGGGGGATCATAGAAGCGTGAAGACGATCCTGAACCTCATCTGGCTGATCCTGTCCGGTCTGTGGCTCGCCATCGGCTACGCGCTCGCCGGCGTGATCTGCTTCGTCCTCATCATCACGATCCCCTTCGGGATCGCCAGCTTCCGCATTGCCGGATACGCGCTGTGGCCCTTCGGGCGCACCGTCGTCCGCGACCCCCAGGCGGGCGCGATGTCGGCGATCGGGAACGTCATCTGGTTCGTCTTCGCCGGGATCTGGCTGGCCATCGGGCACATCCTCAGCGGCATCGCGCTGTGCGTCACGATCATCGGAATCCCGCTCGGCATCGCCAACTTCAAGATGGTCCCGGTCTCGCTGTTCCCCCTCGGCGCCCGGATCGTCGACTCCCGCATGGTCGCGTGACCACGTCGCCGTCGTCCTCTTCGACGGCACCCGAACGCGCCCGCATGAGCCGCCGCTCCTGCGATCGGCACAAAAACACTAGGGCTTCACCTTCGACCTCACCCGCCCCGACCACGCCTACCTCTTCGGCCTCCGCCAAACCGACGGACACCACTCCGTCAGCACCCGAAACCGCGGCAAGATCACCGTAGAACTCAACATCCGTGACCGACCGATTCTCGAAGCCTTCCAGCGGATCGTCCCCTACCGAACGAGCATCCGGACCTGCACCCGCAGCACGAACTTCGCAGCCGAGCACACCAGCGCCGTGTGGACGCTCTGCGCACTCGAAGCCCGACAGCAGCTCCTCGAACTCGGACTGCCCACCGGCCGCAAGTCGAGCACCATCGCTCCGCCCGCAGGCGACTACAGCCGCATCGACTACCTCCGCGCCCTCATCGACGCCGACGGCTCCGTCGGCTGGACCGGGAAGAGCTACCCGTTCGTCAGCTTCGTCACCGCTAGTGAGGCACTCGCCCTCCACTTCCGCGACGAGTTGGAGCGGCTCACGGGCGTCCGCCGAACGGCGCGCCGTAACCGACGAGATGCCGTGTACAACCTTCTTGTGATCAAGGAGGCGGCGCAGGAGCTTGCCGCGAAGGTCTACTGCGGTGGCCTCGCCTTGCCTTGCAAGGCCGCCGTCGTCGTTGAGCTGGGAACATGGATACGACCGGCTGGAATGCGGGTCCGGGCGCAGCATCGAAGGTGGACGGCTGACGAGGACGACGTCGTGCTCCGTCTCAGCATCGCCGAGGCGGCTGAGGCACTCGGCCGCACGCCGCAGAGTGTCAACCTGCGGCGCCAGCGTCTTCGTAGCGTTGTTGCATGACGAAGGCGGGGCGCTTCAGGCGCCCCGCCTCCGTTCTGGGTCCCTCAGCCTTTGACGGTGAGGATCTCCTTCAGCTTCGCCACGGGCCGGACGAGATCGCTCTGCCAGGCCATGACCTGCTCGATGTCCTTGTAGGCGCCGGGGATCTCGTCGAGAACTCCGGCGTCCTTGCGGCACTCCACGCCGGCCGTCTGCTCGGCCAAGTCCTCCAGGGTGAAGGTCCGGCGAGCCTTGGTCCGGCTCATGCGGCGACCCGCGCCATGCGAGGCGGAGTTGAAGGACAGCGTGTTGCCCAGGCCTTCGACGATGTACGAGGCTGTGCCCATC
>Ga0307515_10022334_pt1 | contig 11156 bp, 2 predicted proteins | sample 17_EM_MG_FD_194513 | JGI IMG/M metagenome (GOLD analysis project Ga0307515, IMG submission 194513) | Populus trichocarpa ectomycorrhiza microbial communities from riparian zone in the Pacific Northwest, United States - 17_EM | ecosystem: Host-associated > Plants > Roots > Unclassified | place... | reverse complement strand
GCAAAGGAGCCAAAATCAAAGCCTTATAAGGTGTTAGCTAGAAAGAGCGAAGTCAATATATTAAATAACATATAGGGGTAAATGGTTAATTTGATTTAGTTAAGTGTAGATAGCTTCCAAAGTGTTATAACCAATTTTGGTGGGGTAACCGAGTTCGGGCGGTAACCGAGTTCCGGGGGTCCGAGCTTAGATAAACCTTTTACTGCACCTTTTATTTGCTAGAGAGCTGGCTAGGGTAAAAAGAGGAGGCTAGGAAGTGCTTTAAGAGGCGGAGGATAAATACTATAGGGATAGTAGAATATAGTAGAATTTTGCAGATAGTAACCTAGTAGAAGTTAGTAGAACTCTAGTAACCTAGTAGAATTTAGTAAAACTTATTAACCTAGCAGAATTTAGTAGAATTTAGTAACCTAATAGAAGTTAGTAGAATTTTAGCAACCTAATAGAATTTAGCAGAGTTTTAGCAACTTAATAGAATTTGGCAGAGTCTTAGCAACCTAATAGAATTTAGTAGAATTTTAGTAACCTAGTAGAATCTAATAACCTAATAGAAGTTAGCAGAACTTTAGTAACCTAGTAAAATTTAACAGAATCTGGTAACCTAGCAGAATTTAATAAAGGTTAATATCCTAATAGAACCTAATAAAACTTAGCAAGGTATAGAGCTGCGTATATTAACGTAGATATAAATGACGGAACCTTCTACACTACTACTAGCCTTATAGGCCACCGGCCTACGCCCTATTTAGATAACTGGAGTAGCTAAGAACGGAATCTAGGCCTTAGCTATATACCCTACCGGATAAACCTAGAAGTACGCATTAAGATGGCTTTTCTATAGCGCCTTAAAGAGACGTCTACTCGTGCTTAGTAGTTACTAATTAGAAGAGAGGCTATATAGGCCATATAATAAGCCATATAGGCCGTATAATAAGAGAAGGAGAGGTTTTATCCGGCCCTAGCGGTACGGTTCCCCTTTTATATATATATATATATATATACCCATATAGACCCGCTGCATAGACCCTAACGGGAGCCGCAACAGCGTAATTGAATATTATAACATATAGAGGCGATAGAGAAGAAAAAGAGCTTTTAGCTCATATTATTTTAGAGATAATTAGACGTAGAGAAGTATGTAAGGCATAGCAGTGAGGCAAGATTGCGACAAGAAAATGCGACTGACAAGAAAATGCGACTAATAAGAAAATGCGACCAATAAAATGCAACTGACGCAATCAACTATATAATATAGCTACGACGTTATTATTTAATGCAATAGATAGAGAAATTAAAGAGCTCTTACCTTATAGTATTTTTATAATAACTAGACATTATAAAAGGGTTAAGATACGCGTTGTGGTGGAAGAGTTATTGCCTAATAAGAAACATTAAGTTCTTATATAAAGGGCGCCTATAAGCTCTCAGACCCTCGGGGAGAAATTCCTTTCGGTGCGATTTGATTGGTCCAGGAGTCCATAGGACTAGGGTAAGGTCCACAAGCGTAGCGCTAGTCCTTCCACGTCGTAGCGCGATTTCTCCCCGGGGTCTGATTTATGAGATAATCCCCGGACGCCCCTCGGATGGTCGCCGGTCACGTGCCCGTAGTATATAGTCTCCACGATCCCCGAGGCCTTACCTCCTTAAGGATTTGTCTCTCTTACCAATCTATCCTGTTCCAATTGTGTCTTCATAGCCCCCTGTTTACAAAGTCCCCTTATATCTAAGAAGGCCTAATAAAGGTAGAAAATATAATAGCAATATTCTTAGAAATAGAAATAATAGGACTAAAAGACTGGCTCTACTAGGTAGGTGTTTTAGTAGGTAGCCTAAGATAATATACGGATCGTTAGTACCCCCTAACGAAAATTTTAACCTAACTTTATAATTAATAAGCCGATTAATTAACACAAAGCTTTAATTTAGAGCCTTATTGTATAGAGCCTAATTAATATATACTAGTAGGTATGGATTTGTTTTGTAAATCCTATACCTCTATTATGCTTTATAGTAGGGGGTAAGCTTTAGGTAGAGCCTTATATAGAGCTTTAATAGAGCCTTATATAGAGCTTTAGTAGAGCCTTGTGTAGAGCTTTAGTAGAGCCTCGTGCGGAGCTTTATATAGAGCCTTGCGCAGAGCTATATACAGCTATTTATTCTGGCGATTAATTGTAGAGATATTTATAGAGATAATTGTATAGGCAATTGTATGGGCGTTTAATTAATTATTTATACGGGCGTTTGTGTAGGCAATTAATTAATTAATTAGTAGTATGGACGTTTATAGAGCTGTAAGTAAAGCCGTGTATAGAGCTATTTGTAGAGCTATTTATAGAGACGTTTATATAGGCGTTTAGTTTATTAATTAATTAATTGTATAGGCGTTTATATAGGCAATTAATTAATTAATTAACTAATTATATGGGCGTTTATATGGGCGATTATATAGACGTTTATAGAGCCGTTTATAGAGCCTTTCTAGTATATTAGTGCTGTATGTTAGTAGAGATTTAGAGCTCCGTATTAAGCTTTAAGTAGAGTTTTAGGTAGAGCTTTAAGCTTAAGGGGGAGACCCCCTTAGACCCCCCCTACGCACTATATACTCTATTTACCGCGTAGGCAGAGCTCTTGCAGAGGCTTTGGTAGAGCGTTTAGGCATTTGTATAGGCGATTATGCAGACGTTTGTAGAGCCGTTTGTAGAGCTGTTTATATAGACGATTATAGAGCCTTCCTAGTATATTAGTGCTGCGTGTTAGTAGAGCTTTAGAGTTCTATATTAAGCTTTAAGTAGAGCTTTAAGTAGAGCTTTAAGTAGAGCTCTAAGCTTAAGGGGGAGACCTCCTTGGACCCCCCCCTACGCACTACGTGCTCCATTTACTGCGTGGGTAGAGCTTTTATAGAGGCTTTAGTAAAGCGTTTAGTAGAGCTTTTGCAGAGCTTTATGTAGAGCTTTATGTAAAGCTTTATATAGATCTTTTATAGAGCTATATGTAGGCGTATAGACGTTTGTATAGGCGATTAATTGTAAAGACGTTTATAGAGACGATCGTATAGACAATTGTATAGACGTTTGATTGATTAATTATATAGACGTTTAATTGATTGATTATATAGACGTTTAATTGATCGTTCGTATGGGCGTTTATACGGGCGTTTATACGGGCGATCGTGTAGACGTTTATAGAGCCGTTTGTAGAGCCATTCGTAGAGACGATTATACGGCCGATTGCAGAACCTTCCTAGTATATTAGTACTGCGAGTTAGTAGAGCTTTGGAGCTCTATATAGGGCTTTAAGTAAAGCTTTAAGTAGAGCTTTAAGCAGAGCTTTAAGGGGGAGGCCCCTTAGACCCTCCTACGCACTATATACTCTATTTACTGTATAGGCAGAGCTCTTACAGAGGCTTTAGTAGAGACTTTAGTAGAGCTTTTAGTAGAGCTTTATAGAGCTTTATATAGAGCTTTGTATAGAGCTTTATATAGAGCTTCTATAGAGCTATATATAGGCGTGTAGGGTGTAGACGCTTATACGGGTAACTAATTATAGAGACGTTTGTAGAGATGATTGTATAGGTAGTTATATGGACGTTTATACGGGCGATTGTATAGACGTTTATAGAGCTGTTCGTAAAGCTGTTTATAGAGACGATTATATAGTGATTAACTATATAGGTAGATTGCAGAACCTTCCTAGTATATTAGTGCTGCGTATTAGTAGAGTTTTGGAGCTCTATATAGGGCTTTAAGTAAAGCTTTAAGTAGAGCTTTAAGCAGAGCTTTAGGGGGGAGACCCCCTTAGGACCCCCTACGTGCTCTACTTACTACGTAGGCAGAGCTCTTGCAGAGGCTTTAATAGAGTATTTAGTAGAGCGTTTGGTAGAGCTTTTATAGAGCTTTATATGGAGCTTCGTGCAGAGCTTTTATAGGGCTTTAGTAGAGCTCGATACAGAGCTTTTATAGAGCATTAGTTAAACTTAATGTTTTAAAGTTCGTTATATAGATTCTACTATAACTTACCGCGCGTAGTTTTATTTCTAACTAATTAAAAGCTAGCTTTTCGGCTAATTAGAAGCTGGCTTAGCGGGAGTTTAAAAATTTAAATACTTAACCTAAAAGTATAGACCACTTATACCTTGGGTTAATAAATATAGCTAACTAAGATAGACACTAAGATACGTAATACTATTATGCCCCTTACGCACTAAGAAGTAATACTCTTAGTAGCTAGTATAGAGAACTATAATACGCTGCTCTTAATATAAAAAGGTCTTAAGTGTTAGATAAAACCTAAGTAGATAGTTATATAGCCGTAAGGTATAGGCGACCCTGGGGTAACCTAGGGGTAACTTACCCATAAGGCACGTGCTCTATACGTGCTTAGGGAAAACCCTTCCTACCTCGTATATAGACTTCCCCTTTTCCCTTAAGGATTTGTCTCTGTCTATACAATATACCTATTATTCTATTATTAGACTCCCTATCCACATTCTTACCTTATATTTAAATCCTTACTAATCCCCTTAGGAGGATAGCCGGTTTAATTTTTCTACGATGCCTCTGAAAAGAAAACCAACGCCTACACCTAATGGTAATTGGCGATGCGACCGCAGAACGCCTTAGGATCTAGTATAGATAAAACTGCTAGAAGTATACTAGCAGAATCTAAGCTACCTTCCAAACCTTAAAACGATTAGATATTTATAAACGCTAGAGACTAGTTTAACTTATATACCTAGGCTTAATAGGAGCTTAGTAAGGTTACTAGCGTCCTACCTAATACCGCTAATATAAAGGAGCTAGATGAGCTAGCTAAGAAAATAGCCAACTTATGGAGCATTATCGATTTGATAAAGCCCTCTCGTTACCTCTCTAGTAAAGAGTATAAGTTACGTAGCGAACGCATACGCCGATTAAATTTTAACGCCCTGGTTAAGAAGTTACTACCTAATATTAGCGGTACTACTTAACAGTATTTTAACCGGTGGATCGCCGTAGTTAAGAACAGATTTAAGGTTAATAATGCTGACTATAACTGTAAGCGACGCACGCGCTAGGCCATTAAAGGTCTTATAGAAGAGAAGATAATCGCCTAACTGGTTTATTACTAGTTAGGCACTAAGGATAAGGGTCCTTTACTATAGGACGAATTTAAGACTATGGTCTAAGACCAGATTAGGAACCCCATAGTAAGACGCTTTAATAACGCTATAATGTACTATACGGCTATTATAAAGGAGAACTAGAGGTTTAACGTCTTCCTAGCCCGTATATATAGCTTAGTATATACCCCTTTTATTAATCCTAAATAATAGGTAGACTTTTAGTTCTTATGTCTCCCAGCCTACCTATAAGTAAAGCTCTTCTGCTAGAACTTTGCCTAATGGGTAAGAACCGCTAAAGACCTCTTTAACGAAATCCGCCGTATAGAGTAATTGCTTAATACTATAAAGCTCGCGGAAGATTGCGTAAGTAGCAGTAGCAAATTATTGCGTATAAAGCGCGGTCGCAGTATAGGCTTTGTAGAGTTAGGCTTAGGGAACAGAACCTAAAAAGGGCGACGCTTTTCTAAGCAAACTTTTGGGGAGACTACTTAAAAGCCAAATAGCTTAGGGGACCCCCCGGACGCTAGTGCTACGTAAGCAAGTTAAAGGACTATAGGCGGCCACCGTAAGGAATACTAGAAGTAGGCTAATAAAGAGAAGTTAGCTTAGGCTTTGGAAAACCTAAAGCCCTAGTAGCGTATCTCTTTTAACTGTAACTAGGGCCTAATATAAAGGGAGAGAAGAAACGCATTATGGTATACGTCGTAATAGATATACCTTAGGGTAAAGTCCGCCTACGTGCTTTATACGATAATAGGTACTAAATTAACCTTATTAATTAAGATGTCGTCTATAGGTTTAACCTGCCTATACGCTACGCGCTATATTTACGTAAACCTATCGCACGTTTCCTTAATAGCAACCAGATAATAATTTGGGATGCTTATAATCTGATGGTTACCACTAGCGACTCCTAGGGTACCTCTTGCACTATTAGCCCGTAGACCTTTTAGGGCGGCTTATTTAATAGTTATAATATAGTTCTTAGATGGGATTAGCTTGCGGAAGCAGATCTATTAATTAGCTTCCATTTTAGATAGTTTGTCTAGGGTACTTCGGACCCTAAACGCCTCCAGATAGTTACCCTTAACGCTCTCCTAGCGGATATTAAGGCTAGTAAAATAGTCTATTTACTATAGCCAGAAGACTCCTTTTTTACGCCGGTTATAAATACAATAGAGGACCTGTTGTTACTGGTAGCGAGTACCTATACAGACCCTCCGGACGTAGAGATACCGGTTATAAACATAGTAGAGGACCTACTGTCACTAGCAGCGAGTACCTGTGGAGACCCTCTGGTGCTGGCGCAGATCACCTATATATAATAGGGAGGTAATCGAAACCCCGAAACTATTAAGTATACTATAGTAGAGCTATATACACTCTCTATGCGAGTACACCTGCGAAATATATATCGGCTATACCCTTCCCTTCACTGGCTCCTAGAAGCACACTACTACGTAATAATCGCTTTAACCTCTGTGGCCCCTAGCCTACCAGAGGTATATAAGGAGGAAATTAATGTCTTCTCTAATAAGCTAGCAAGTATACTACCGTAGAACTCTAAGTACGACTATGCGATTAACTTAGAAGAAGGCAAGACACTACCGTAAATGCCCCTCTACAACCTCTTACAGAAAGAGTTGTAGATCTTATAAGAGTACTTAGACAGTGCTCTTAAAAAGGGCTGGATTAGGCCTAGTAAGTCGCCTGCTAGAGCGCCCATCTTCTTTATACCGAAAGTAGACGGTATAATACGGCTATGCGTTAACTATAGACGCCTAAATAAGATTACGATCAAAAATCGGTACCCCCTATTGCTGGTTGGCGAGCTCTTTAATAGGCTTAGCTATATAAAGATATTTATAAAGCTAGATCTTTATAATACGTACTATAGGATTCGCATTAAAAAGGGAGATAAATGGAAGACCGTATTTAAGACACGTTATAGTTACTTTAAGTACCTAGTAATGCCCTTTAGTTTTACTAACGCCCCTATAACTTTCTAGAGCTATATTTATAAAGCTCTAGGAACCCTAGTAGATACTATTTACGTAGTTTACCTAGATAATGTTCTTATCTACTTAAATAATAAGGATAAGCACGTCGAGCACGTTAAGTAGGTACTGCGACAGCTTTGCGCTTGGGGCCTATACGCTAAACTATTAAAATGTATCTTTTATACTAAGAACGTTAAGTTTCTAGGCTTTATTATTACCCCTAGGGGTATTATAATAGACCTTAACCGCGTAAAAGCTATTAAGGAATAGCCTAAGCCTAAGTCCTATGGAGACATCTAGGTCTTCCTTAGCTTTGCTAACTTCTATAGGCGATTTATTTAGAACTACTTAGATACCGCATACCCCCTATATATACATCTTATATAGGCATATCGCGACCTAATATTAGATAGGGAGAAGAAGAAGAAGCGTAAGTTAAAAGGGCTTACTAAATAGTATTAACCCTGGTCCTGGCCTAATAACGTATAGTAGGCGTTTTATAAGCTACGCGCTGCGTTTATATAGGCTTCTCTACTTCGCCACTTTGACCCTAATCTACCCCTAATGGTGATTACTAACGCTTTTAACTATACCTATAGCGGTATACTTCTGCAGCCTTTAGGGTAGGAAGATTAACTCTACTAGCACCTGATTGCTTATTATAGTTAAAAGCTTACTAGCCTAGAAGTACGGTATAATACGTATAATAAAGAACTACTTGCTATAGTGTAATGCTTTAAGACGTGGCGCTATTACCTTAAATACGCCGCGTATATAATGCGCGTGCTCTGCGATTATAATAATCTTAGGTATTTTATAACTACTAAGAGCTTATCTACTCGCTAGGCCCGGTACGCTAAGAAACTAGCTAAGTTTAATTTTAAGATTAAATATAAGCCAGGCAAGATAAATCCTGCTAATATACTATCCCGGCGCCTGGATTATGCTAAAGGCTTTAAAGATGGCAGTAAGAGGATAATCCTTAATGCTATGCTGCCTATATTGTAGTAAAAGTTGCGGGTTATAGGCCTTGTGGGCGGCCCTGGTGCTACTATACTAAATTAGTGAGTAGTATACATGTAGCATGCGAGCGACCCTTGTAAACTTGGCGCTGGCGGACTAGAGCGTCCTGCTATTTTCTTCAAGACCACCTTAACCGGCCTAATAGCGCTTAACCCTAGGGAAGACCCCTTAGCCTAGGCTATGGTCCCCTATAATAACCCGGTAAGTTACTTACGCATTATATGTTACTTTACTAGCACTAACTTTACGCAAAGTCTTATGCCACAGTAAGAGGTAGTAGTAGCTGCCTTAGCTAAAACGGCGTTTATAGAATACCCCCCTAAGTTACTAGTTAATTTTATTCGTAGAGTATAAAAAAGGGACGCCTTTATATGCTCTATATATAATTAGTTAACCTAGGAACGAGTTCCTGCCGGTAATAAGGACTATACCCTTAATAATTAAGGACTTCTAAGGTAGAATAATGAGGTCTAGGTGCCGAATTACACACTACTATAATAGGAGATCCTTAAGCGAAATTATAATGATCCTATAGGCGGCCACTATGGTTTTAACCGTACCTTTAAGGTAATCGCGCAAAAGTACGCTTGGAACGGCCTTACCTAAAACCTCCGCAAATACCTAGATAATTATAATACCTACTAACGCTCTAAATTGCGCCGCTATAAACCCTATAGTAAGCTGCAGCCTCTCTAGGTCCCCACTTAAGCCTAGCGGTATTATTTACTTAACTTTATTACGGATCTCCTAGAGTTTAAGACTCCTAATGGCGTAGAGTATAACTCTATCCTTATCCTTATAGACCATTTTATAAAGCTAGTGCGCTACTATCTAGTGCGTAAGATAATTAATGCTATGCAACTTGTAGAACTCTTATTTAGAGTCTTTACGCAAATAGGGCCTCTAGATAATATCATCTCTAATAGGGGTAGTGTATTTACGAGCGAGTACTAGAGCACTATGTGCTACCATCTCCGCGTTTAACGTAAACTTAGTACCGCATTTTACCCGCAGATAGATAGTTAGACAGAGCGTCAGAACTAGAAGCTTAAGGTATACCTACGTATATTTACGAACTGGGAATAGTCTAATTAGGCCTCCCTACTTAAAGAAGTAGCCTTTGCCTATAACTTTAAGGTCTATGCTATAATAAAGCGTTCCCCTATTAAGCTCGCCTATAGTTAGCTGTTAAATGTCCTAAATGGAGTCCTAGACGGCGTCTAAGACGCCTAGCAAGGTAGGGAGGGGTCTAAGTTAACAAATATTGAACTTGTAGAGACGTATCTATAACGCCTACGCCTTACACGTAAGGTAGCGGCGGCGTTAATAATGCACGCCTAATAGCTTTAAGCAAAATACTATAATCGTTACCATCTGGCCAAGCATTTCGCCGTTAGTAAACGAGTCCTACTTTCCTCTAAGAACATCCGCACGAAACGTCCTTATAAAAAGCTTAACTATAAGTTTATAGGACCGTTTTAGATCCTAAAGCGCATAGGGCAGTAAGTATATAAGCTAGAGCTCCTACCCGCTATAGCACGGCTCTACCTAGTCTTCTATATCTCCCTACTAGAGCCTTATAGGTCATACCCTAGGTTTTAACCCCCAGTAGTAAAAGAGCTTAAGGAAGGTAGCTAGGAAGTAGAAGCAATCATTGCCTACTAGTATCGTGCTAGATAACCACAGTACCTTATTAAATGGCTAGGATGGCTAAATAAGTATAATAAATGGAAATACGAGATAGAACTTAAGAATTGTTAATAACTGCTGAATAAGTACCGTAAGCGGGACACCCTAGCCTTATAGCTAAAGCGCAGGCGAAAAGTAAGCGCCGCTATTAAAATATAACCTGCATTAAAGCGGAGCAGAGGACGTCCTAAGGGATTAAAGAATAAGTAATAATTGCTATAAGAACTGCGGCGTATATACGGGGTAAAGTTTTGATTTATTAATATCCTATATAAGCCACACTCTAACGTAACCTAGCGATGCTGGTGACTTATAGGCGAGGCTACGGCGTATACTGGCAATAAAGCTTAATTTAAAAAGCACTATTCCTAGACCTAGTCCGTCACTTTATGCTAGCTAGGCAGACTACTTATATATTAGAGAATAGGCCCGTTTATAACCGGGGTCTATTTAACTAGGGTCTATGACCTGCTGGTGACCCGCTAGTGGTAACCTATACTAATAACTTATACTATTCTACGTATATACTATGCAGATAACGCGTAAGGCTAAAGTATAGGTTAGTGGTGGATTTAACGGGTATATAGCCTTGCCGTCCTAAACCTGGCTATATATAAGTAACCTATAACCTACCCACGAAGTATATATAGCGCTACGCCGGTATAGCATAAGGCTAAAGTAGGGTCAGTAGCGGGTTTAATAGGTATATAGCCTTACCGTCTATAAATCTGGCTGTATGCGAATAACCTATAACCGACCTGTAAGGTACTAGCGACCTACCTATATAAGCGAGCTTTTAGAATATTTCTAGTCTACCAAATTTAGGCGACGGTATTAAGCTCCACTGGCTCTACCTGTTAAATAGACTAATTAGGATTTTCCATACCGGGCATATAAAATTGCTACTGGCTCGGTTAAATGCAGGGAAGTCTTAGCAAGTTAAATCTAACTAATTAGATAACTTTAACCGCCGGTTAAAGTTCCTTAACATCTTCGCGCCACGCATGTATACTACCTATCTCTCTATACGCAAAATTAAGATGCTCTTTCCCCTCCAAATTTTTCCCTTACTAAGGTTTTTTATAGGGTTTTATTGAGGCTTAAGTATATAAAGGATTGGGGACGACCCTTTTTAAAGGGGGGGGCATTGTTAGGTAAAACCTAAGTAGATAGTTATATAGCCGCAAGGTATGGGCGACCCTAGGGCAACCTAGGGGTGACTCGCCCGTAAGGTACAGTGGGGTGTCATAAGTGTCCGTGCCCAGACCACACCAAATGTGATATTTTTTGCTAAATTACCATATAGCAACCACAAAATTAATTCTAGAGCTTTAAAATAGTTA
>Ga0307515_10022333_pt1 | contig 11156 bp, 1 predicted proteins | sample 17_EM_MG_FD_194513 | JGI IMG/M metagenome (GOLD analysis project Ga0307515, IMG submission 194513) | Populus trichocarpa ectomycorrhiza microbial communities from riparian zone in the Pacific Northwest, United States - 17_EM | ecosystem: Host-associated > Plants > Roots > Unclassified | place... | reverse complement strand
TAACCTATAATTGTCTGCTCCGCTAATATCTATAAAGTAATAATAGGAAAGCCCCTAAATTCCCCCTAATCTCTAGTTGCTTTTAGATAAAATCGCTTTAGTTACTTATATCTCTACTACTGCTTTACACTTAATTTCGCTACCTAGCTATATATAACTATACCAAAACTAGCTACATTCCCACTAAATATAAGGCACTAGTAAAGCATAAAATTATAAAAAGGCATGTCAATTTATTAAACTATGAGAAATTTAGGTAAATAGGTTTAATGTGCATTAGAGATAATCTAAAGCCGGCTTAAGGTTTAAATAGGGAAATTATTTAACTAGCGACTTATTACAAGGATATATCCTATAAAAGATACCTCTCTTAAGGTAAAGAATCCCGAAATTTAAGCTAAAAGTTATATATCTAATAGAGAATACGCGAGTAGGATCCGCGGGTTTATATAGACGGACTTTATTTTAGGCTAATAAATATATATCTAGGAGAGCTTAATTACGGTATTTACGCTAATAGAGGGATGCGGCGTAAATAGAAATTAAGGCAAGAGGGTATTAAAATAAATGTAGTTACTAAGTAGTAGCTATTTTAAAAGTGCGGTTTTGTAAGAGGGCTTAGCAACTAGCTAAGACTTAGCCTATCTCTTAGCACTCTGCCTTTATTCTCTAATACTATATTTTATCCGCCCTTAATAATTCTTATTACTATACCCCACTAACACAATTTCCTACTATCTTTTTAGAATATATAATAGTATTAAGTGGCCGGAAGGGTTCCGGATGCACGATCTTATTTCATATAGCATATCTAGTTTAGTAGTCCTTAATTAATTAACTAATACTGTTATTAAATCCCTATATAGTAAGGAGGACTAGGCGTTTATTAACCTTAAGATATTAATATATAAGCGACTATCGGTATACGCTAGCTACTTAGGATTCCTATAATATTATAGCCCTTACTAGTCCTCCCTAAGCCTATAAGGTATTTAGCTCTAATTTTCTTAAAAATTCACTATAGAGAACTTCATTTTAAGCCATTTATCTAACGTTACTTAAGAGCTACGCCTTTAGTGGTCGAAGTAAATTCCTAACGCGCTTTCGCATTTATATACACTTTGGATTATCTATAGAGATTTAACCTATTTAAATATCTTCCTAACGGACAGCCTTAATGTTAAGATAGGTGATTTCGCTAGGTCTTCTATGGATGGATCTCCTCTTAACTTTATAATAAAAGCCAGCTATAGATATCTGGGCCCATTACTGTCTATTAAGGCGGATATCTTTGCTCTTAGCTTAGACCTCTATTAGATAGCGATAGGGAGTTCTCCCTACTATAATATTGGAATGGGAGATGCGGGTAATAAAAATAAGATATTATAGAAAATAGAGGAAGAGATTACCGCTCGGTACGTTTGTGGAGAATTTCCTAAGGCTTAATCCCTTAGTAAGATTGGGAAGATTATTGCGCGATATTAGCATAGTGTATATAATTATATAGACAAAATAGCAACGCAGAATAGGTAGTAAGTAAAATTGCTTACTATATCTATACTTCTGACTTAATAGTAATTAGAATAGCGTCCTATCTAAAACCCTAGACCTACTAATAGATTAACCCTTAGATAATTGCCTACGGCGGTAAATATACGGGGACTATAATAGTAGGCAAGTTTAGGAATTGCTGCACTTATATTAATTAAAATAAGGGGAGTAATAGGACGATTGAGGCGGGGGGAAGTACTATAGTCGCTTAGACGTAATTTTAGTTGCTAAGGCTTATATAAAAGGCACGTTGGAGTTAAGAGAAGAATTATATATGCAAATTAAGTAAAGCTAGAGGCTAAATTTAGATAGATTTCTTTCTACCCTATAAGCAGATATATTGTATATAATAGTGTAAAGAATGTAAATAATAGCTATGTCTTTAAAGAAAGGATAAAATTTAGTTCCTGTTAGACTCTTAGGCGTTACTTTAAGCTTTAGCGCTAATTAGTATAGGTCGCAAACAGGGCGGATTTAAAGAGGCTCTACAAGGTCTTAAAACGTCTTTATTAAGTTTTACTACCGCTCTTATACCTAAATATAGTCACTATACGTTGCGGGTCTAACCACTTACTACGATTTAAGGTAAGTTTATTCTCCTTCTTAAATCTTGCTTATATAGGCTACTTATTACGCAAACTCTAATTAATATAATAACTAGTGTCTAGTTAAAGGAAAAGCCCTTTACTAGCCTTAATAGCTTACTAGTAAGCTTTTAAAGGATAGATTAGGAAATAGTCCCGTGTATACTAAGAGCATAATTTTTATAGACTTTATATTTAATCTGTTTACCCTACTTAATATTAGAGAAATGCTTCCGCCGGAAGTATTTTACAGTATTAGTTTAGATTAATTTTAGTGCTATATAATATGTTAACTGCCTAGCATCTTAGGGCTAAACCGTCCTAACTAAGCTTGGTCTCTACGCTAAAGGACTTATATAGTAGGACTATTTTAATATAAACGGTAAGGCAGGCGCCAGTATATACTTTTTTATTTTTCTCTCCTATTTTTCTACCTCTACCTTACCTATTAGCAGGCGAGGATTAATTCTTAAAAGAATATTAGAGTCTATAGAAGACGCTAGAGTTTAAGTACCAGATATCGTTATATCTATTGCCGTATCTATTATTATATCTATTATTACTTCTACTAAGCTACCGCTGGCGCTAGCGTCGCCCTTATCCCTTTTTTGCTTTTTCCCGTTAAATGTTTTTTAAGTTCCGTTGTCTAAGGGCGAGCTAGGCAAATAGCACGGACCGGACGGACCGGATAAAAAATTAGGTGCCTAGACCTTACTATACACTAATATTACATAACTAGGCTAAGCGGAAAGTCCATTAATTTAAGTGTCCTCCTTTTTTTAGCAGCGGCATTTAGGATATAGGAAGGGCTGCTTAAATATACCTTCTTTCCGGATATAGATTAGTCTGAAATGCCTTATAAGACCTTACCTAAGAAGAAAGGAGCTAGAATAGATAAGATATTTAGATAGGTCCTTAGCTAGGGTTAAATAGGAGGGGAAATAAGGCGTGTAAATCTTATTATAAACCGTTTTAACGTAGTTGCTTTATATAGACTTACCCCCACTAATCTAAGAATCCTCTATCCCTAGGCGGCGGCATTTAGGGCACTAAAAGGGCTGCTTCAATGTCCCGTTCTTAATATAAATCTTTTTATAGTACTTTATAAGTTCGCTATAGTAGTAATAGACGCTATAGCTAAAAAGGCACCTAGGCTATTTCTTATAACCCCTTATTCCCTTTATTCTGGTTAAGAATAAAAGCACACCCTACTCGCCCTCTACATTACCCGCTTTATCCTTTTTATCCTCTTTATCCTCTTCGCGTATTGCCTAACCTATATTATCTACCTTACGCTCTAAAGTTTCTATATTTAAAGATAGGTCTACTTCTAGCCGGCGAGTTAAGTATCTAATAAGTAGGTTTATAAACTGTTCCGAATACTGTTTAAAGGGCTAGTATTTATTAATGTTTTAGGTGTAACTCTATAGAAACCAAGCGACCGTAGCCGCTGCGTTACGAAAGCGCTTCCTTAGAGCGACTTTACCTAGAGCGCCTTTACCTATAGCGCCCTTACCAGGAGCAGATCTAGCGGTTTATATAGCGGGTATACCTATAGTTAGTAAACCTAAGGCTCTTAATCTATTAACGCAACTAAAGTATTCCGCCCTCTTCTTCTGCACCTTTAAAGATGATAAAATCTTAATAATATAGCGGAGCTGCCCGTTAAGCGCTATTGCTGCCTTATAATCTTTTACTCACTTTACTGCTTTTAGGCTTTTACAGAGATTATACACGTCCTTACGCTATTTAAACTCCCGTAAGTCCTCCTTACTTAGGCTAATAAAAGCATTCGCGTCCCTTTATAGGGATATATTATAAAGGCGCTAAAAGAAGGCATTATTCCATCCGGCTATAGATCTAAAGGCTAACCCTATAAGATCCTCGCGGACGTATTTAGTCTAATAGCTACCTTAGAATACTTAGGTTATATTAAATAAAATATAATTATATAGCGTATTAGAGAGAACGCCTGGCGGTTTAAAAAAGTTAGTAGCTATTCCTACTATTCGCAGAGTTAAGAAGAAAAGTAGTAGGAAAACGCGCTGCTTAATATATGCATATATATATACATATATTTACCTTAGATTCTCTTACCATTAAGTTTAGCTCTTACGCTAACCTATAGCGCATAGATATATAAGTCCTCTCAAAAACCGGCTATAAGGTATATTTAGTACTATAGATAGTTAAAACTTAAGTAAGTAAGTAGAAAAATAGGCTAGTCTAGTATCTCTTTCTTCTACTTTAGTAGGAGGAAGTCTACTTCTTTAAGGGTAGGTTACCAGAGTAGCGCGTTAATGGACTTAAAGCTAGGCTTAAAGGCGTTATCTATAATCGCGTATATAGTAATAAGGCTAGTAAGGCATATATTCGGATACGGAATAAGGGTAATAGAAAAGAATATCCTATTAAAATAAAGGAGGTAAGTAAGGGAAAGCAACTAGGGTAAGATAAGGAGTTCTTAAAGATATAGAGTAAGGATAGAGTTAGGCTTATACGTCGGCTCTAAAGCTACGGTTAGCCTACTTTTTCTTATTTTTTTTAACTATAATTATAGCGACGAGCCTCGTCCTTATTTGGTTGTTTAGGTCCTATATAACTGCTAGACTAACTTACTAGTATAAGAGGCGCATTATAGAGGCTAATCTAAAGCCGCTAATACTTACTATTAGGAGGACGGCGTAAAACGTAAGCTGGGTGTTAGGCTTATAATTAATATCCCCAGCACGCTTCTATAGTGTATTAAGGACGATAATAATATCTTTAGCTATTACCTTAACCTTTTTAAAGGTTTAATTAACTATAAAACCAAGCTCGCCTATAAGGCTATTATAGATCTACTAAAAGGGGAGGGGGGTTAGAATGGATATTTTAACCTTTTTATATACTTATATAGAGGATCCATAAAGAGGAATAAGAGAAAAGGGAAGGGGAATAGGGATAAAAAGGAGAGGCGTAGGGTTCATTAGTGTAACCGATTTTAGATATTTTAAAGATTGGCCCTTACGTATATTACTTAGTATAGTTAATAAACTTTAGTCTCTAGAGAGCCTTATTCTTAGGATCTTACCACCTTTTCTTTAGCAGGACTATAGAGTTGGCTTAAGTAATAAGCCCCCTCTAGAACTATATAATAAAAGAAGCCGTGTTTACTATTTGCCTATATTTATACTCTTACAGTCTAAGGACCGGATATCTTTACTTTAAGTTTTTAACGTACGCCTAGAGGAATACTTAGTAATAATCTTTAGCCGTTTTAAACGTAAGGCATAGATTAAGCCAGATACTATTTAGGTCTATTTATAGGATATCCCTAATAAATCTATATAGAGAGGCGTGTAGGTTAGTAAGGAGAAGGCAGCTAGAAACGAAAGGAGAGGTAGAAAAGGGAAAGATAGTAGAAGACGTTGGACAGATAGGTAAGGGCGTACTTACTTATAATCTCTAGACCACTATAGTACGATTATAACGGTAGCCCGTTATATTTATAATTACTAAGCGGTTATCTAGCGGCTAGGAGGTATATAATTTTAAGGCTAATAAAGCCCTCTGCCTCCGCGACTCTAGGTTATTAAAAAAGCAGCGCTTAGCTTTAAAGGGCCCTATATCTACCTTCTTTAGTAAACGCGGATTAATAAGGGATATAGGGACGGATATAGGGATAGATATAGGGACGGATGTAGAAACCGTTATAGAACGGCCATTGCCGTATTATGCGGTGCCTATTACTACTAAAGGGAAGCTATCTTTAGGGTATAAAAGAACAGAAGTGGTAAGGGATAGACGCGGATGGAGGGATTAGAAGGATAGTAGGTAGGCCAACTAGTTAGAAATCGCGATAGTAAATAAGCAAAAGGAGTGGTTAGAATTTAAGGTTAGGGATAGAGAAAGAGATAAGACTGCTAAAGACTATAAATAAAACGGTAAACAAAGGATATATATATCTCTATTTATCTTAGGGGGGGCCTAAAATAGGACCCCTAGCGGTTAAACTGGGCGTTAAGGGTAGTATAGTGCAGGAAAGATAGGCCTGTATTTTTGTAGCGGGCTAAGAATATAGAGGAGGTAGAAGGAAGAAGGTGGTATAGCATAGGCGTATAATTAGGAGCGCTTGCGCGGAGGTTAAGAGGGGGGAAGAGGAAAGGGAGGGAGAAGTAAGCGAGAAAGAGAGAGGCGGCGAGGTTAAAAAACTAGATGGCGTTTTTAATGGAGGCGTAGAACTTTAAAAAGAACGAGAGGTAGGGTTAGAAAAAGAAAAGAAATTACTAAATAAAACGGTTAGTTTTCCGCAAGGGCTATGGAAAAACGTAGATTCTGAGTGGTAGCTTGGTGGAATGTTTACGGCTCTATAGACGGATTTGCTTAAAGCCCTATACGGAGCTCCAAAGCTCTACTAATACGCTGTACTAATATACTAGGAAGTCTTATAATCGTTTTTATAACGGCTCTATAATTGCTTATACAATCGTCCGTATAAACGGCTCTATAAATATCTATATAATCGCCCGTACGAACGCCCATATAAATAATTAATTAAACGTCCATACAATTAATCGATTAAACGCCTATATAATTATTTAGACGCCCGTATAAACGTCTCTATAAATGTCTCTACAAACGTCTATAATCGCCTATACAATTGTCTATACGATTGTCTCTATAAATGTCTGTATAAATGTATACACAAACGCCTACACGAACGCCTACACGAACGCCTGTACGAACGCCTATATAAACGCCTGCACGAACGCCTGCATAAACGCCTATACGAACGCCTATATAAAGCTCTGCTTAAGGCTCCACATAAAGTTGTTTATAAGGCCTTTAAAAACAAGCCTAAATACAAGCTCTATATAGAGAAGCTCTATTAAAGCTCTACTTAAAGCTCTATTAAAGCTCTATATGGAGCTCTACTAAAGCTTTATAAAAGCTCTGCACGAACCTCCGTATAAAGCTCTGTAAAAGCTCTACTAAAAGCTCTGCCTACGCAGTAATATAGAGTACGCAGTGCGCAGGGGGGGGTCCAAGGGGGTCTCCCCCTTAAGCTTAAAGTTCTACTCGGAGTTTTACTTAAAGCTTAATACGGAGCTCTAAAGCTCTACTAATACGCAGTACTAATATACCAAAAAGGTTCTATAATTAGCTGTATGAACGCCTATACGATTAGTCGCTGTATAATTGTCTCTACGAACGGCTCTGCGAACGGCTCTATAAACGTCTGCACGATCGCTCGTATAAACGCCTATACGATCGTCTCTATAAACGTCTCTACGATTAATCGCCCGTACGAACGTCTATACGCCTATATATGGCTCTATAAAAGCTTTACACGAAGCTCTATATAAAGCTCTGCAAAAGCTCTACCAAATGCTCTACTAAATGCTCTACTAAAGCCTTTGCAAGAGCTCTGCCCGCGCAGTAAATAGAGTATATAGCGCGTAGGGGGGGGTCCAAGGGAGTCTCCCCCTTAAACTTAAAGCTCTACTCGAAGCTTAATACGGAGCTCTAAAGCTCTACTAATATGCAGCACTAATATACTAGGAAGGCTCTATAATCGTCTATATAAACGGCTCTATAAATGGCTCTATAAACGTCTGCATATTTACACGTCTGCACGTCTGTACGCCTGCATGTAGCTCTGCATAAAACTCTACATAAGGCTCTACTAAAGCTCTATATAAGGCTCTACCAAAGCTCTATATAAGGTTCTATTAAAGCTCCATATTAGCCTCTATTAAAGCTCTATATAAGCCTTTACCTAAAGCTTACCCCCTACTACGAAGCAGCCCCCGCAGTGTAGTACGATAAAGGTATATATATATTACTTCTAAATTAAACCTAACTTAAGTAGGGCGCCTTGGTTACTATAGTAGATCCTTTTAATAAGATAATACTACCTAGTAGTAACTAAGGCGCCTTAGCTTTACTACTACTTCTAAAGGCTCTATAAGGGTATTTAGGGGGTCTCCTTTTTAAAAGCCTTTTATATATATATAGATATTAATTAAACTCTATATTACTTCTAAATTAAGCCTAACTTAAGTAGGGCGTCTTAGTCACTGTAATAGATCCGCTTAGTAAGATAATATTACTTAGTAGTAACTAAGGCGTATTAGCCTTACTATTACTTTTAAATTAAGTAAAAGCTCTATAGAAGGGAGGCCCAGGGGGTCTCCCCCTAGAAAACCTTATATCTATATATATATTAATATATTAATTAAACTCTATATATAAGGCTCTAAGTTAAAGCTTTTAAACTTGGGTTAAAGTTTACGTAGGGTACCTAACGTTCCGCATATTATAAATGTTTGGAGATCTGGAGGTAGTAACTATAGCGGAAAGAAAACTCTAAGATATTACGTAATGAACCTTAGCAATTAAGTATATAATATAGTTCCAAACGCTAGCTATATAAGTTAAGTGGAATAATAAGGCGCTTATGGTATAGTATAAATAGGGACTTAAGGCTAAAGTTTAGGACGTAATTATTCTGATAGAAGATACGGACACCCTAAGGGAGTTAATAGATTAAGCGATAAAGATTAATAATAGGATCTACTAAAGGGAATAGACTAAGAGAGGTTAGGATAGAGTTCTATAGTCGTATAAGACGTAGAGTACGTAATAACTAAAGCTAAGTTAGAAACTATAGTATGGCGTAGAGCTAATGGACCTAAGCGGTACTAAAGAAGCCTATAAGAGATAGAGTAAGAAACTATAGAAACCTAGAGGTTAAGGATCTAGTAATTATAGGACTAAGGAGTAAAGGCTAAACCAGGGATCTTAGTAGTAGAAGACGTTTAGGCGGACTCTATAGCAAAGTTAATAGTTTAAAGACGGAGCTTATATAAATTACGGAAAATAAGGTTACTTTGCGAGGGATTATAAAGATAGTTAGAGTTACTATATAATAAAGGGAACCAGACTAATAGTAGAAGACACATACGTATAAAGGGATAATAGTGTACTATAAGGAACAAAAAAGTGTTTAATTAGAAGTTTCGCGTTTTATTATAATAACGTATGCTAAATTTATAAAGACGCTAAGTATGGCGTAAGCTATTAGCTATAAGAGCTAGAGTTAAGAGGACTTAGAGGAACTAAAGAGTTAGATAAAAAATAAGATTAACTTTATAAGCTAGATTAGGATGTTATAGTAATATGCGGATAATAATTAGTAATAATGATAATAGAATTAGAGTATTTATTAATTAATAGCGATGAGGACGATAAAGGAATTAACTAGGGGTATTTAAACCTTAATGACGTAATTATAGAAGTAGAGACTGAGACCGCTATAGAGTAAGGTTTAGTAATAGGTATTATAACACCGTTAGATACGGCATCTATCGCTTTACAAGATAAAAGGAAGAGTATTTTATAGAGATTAAGTAAGCAGACGACTACTAGTGCTAATTTATTACTTAATAAAGGTAAAAGGCTAAAGGCTTAAGATTTTTAAGATAAGATAAAAGAGATCTAAGATTCTAAAGATAGGATAAGGATAGCTTAAGGACCTATAATAGACAAAACCCGATAGAGTAGAGTAGTAGCTTAGTTTAAAGATATATAAATAAGCTTGGGATAGAGTTTCCTAGAGGTATAAGATTCTTAAGATAAAATAAGTAAGATTTAAGACTTTTAGGAAGAGATAAAAATACTATAAACGCCTAGTTGGACTAAGGCGGGAGTAAAGCTTAAGTTAGAAGTAAGCTTAGGATTAAAGAATCTAAGGGATTAAGAATTTGGAGTATAAATAAGGATACCTATAAATAAGAAGCGCGAAGCTTTATTATAGATTAGAGAATCTATAATATAAATAGTAGTTAAACTAGGAGATAAATATATAGACCTAGAGGACTTACTAAGTAAATAAAGAGTTTAGCTTAAAGATTAAGAGTTTAATACTAAGATTAAGAAGTAAGAAGACTTTAAGGATCTACTTGTAAGACGCGAAAAAAGAGAAACTATAGTAGAATTTAGAGTAAGAATTGCTGTATAGTAAGAATAGAAACTAGATAAGAGATCTAGTATACTAAATCGTATAAGGGATAAAGCACCTATATAAAGAATTACTAATAGGCCTAAGATAGGTACATTAAGAGCTAAGTAGCTTACTAAGCTGGAAGAAAAAGAGGATCTAGGGATTTTAATTAGATTTAAGGAATGACGCATAAAGGGCTATTACGACGTAGTAATAGGAAGATACTTCTTTATGGATAAGCCGTATATACTTAAAGGGCTATACTAAAAGTGGTATAGATAACGACATAATAATAAGTAGGAAGATTTTTATATATAGCTAAATAAAAAAGTTGTCTAAAACCACCTAATTACGGAAAAGGCTATAACTTATATTAAAGGGGCCTTAATTATAATATTAAAAGATCTAGAGGAGTAATTAAAGGACTAGAGAAGCGAAAGGCGAATCTTAGTACCTGTAAATAAAGTTATAACGCTTAGATTAATATAAGAAAGGTTTAAACTTAAGAATAAAGACGAGCTAAGAGTTAACCTAAGACACTAAATATATTATACACTATTATAGATAGTATACGTAGATAATACGTGCAATATATATAGAGTACTAAAAGATAAAAATTGGAAGTATTTAATAAGAATATATTAGATAACGGATAAGGCGAAATATTAAAATGCTAAGTATATATATAGTTAGTACCTAGTAGAAGTTTAAGAATAAGGGGACTTAATACTTTAACTAGGAAGATTCCTTACGGAAGAATGCCTAGATAGATAATAATGGTGGGAATATCTAGAGAATACCTGTTTATAGTATATTAAAGATAAAAAGCGAACTAAGTATTGGCTTAAGTTAGACTAAGTATAAATAGGATTAAGTAGCTAATAGTTGGGAAAAGTAGAGGCCTATAGAACTAGAGGGAACTAGTAGTAGAGCCTTAGACCCTTAAAGGAATTTAAGGATAACACCTAAATTTATAAGTAAAGTGGTAAGATTAATAGTTTAAGGTATTAATAGATAGTGGAGTAATAAGGAAC
>Ga0307515_10022332_pt1 | contig 11156 bp, 12 predicted proteins | sample 17_EM_MG_FD_194513 | JGI IMG/M metagenome (GOLD analysis project Ga0307515, IMG submission 194513) | Populus trichocarpa ectomycorrhiza microbial communities from riparian zone in the Pacific Northwest, United States - 17_EM | ecosystem: Host-associated > Plants > Roots > Unclassified | place... | reverse complement strand
TACGAGGCCTGCGCCACAACCAATATAGAAGTAGGAATATATCTCGTCTTTTTTGCGCCCGTAGGGTACGCCCGTGGGGTATTATTAAAAGACCATTCAGGTAACCCAGAACCTAGGTAATATTGAAGGCTATTGACAATAACGCCCCAATAACGCGTACCTAGCGGTACAAGGCCTGCGCCCAATAACCAATATAGGAGTAGGAATATATGTCGTCTCTTTGCCATAGAGTATCATCAAAAACCGTTCGGGTAGGTAATATCGAAGGCTATTAACGACGACGACGTAGTAAGGAGAAAGCTGGAAAGCGTCAATTCAAAACCTGTTGAAAAACCCTATGGGAAAAATTATCAGGAAAGACTACTTATCAACAGCTATGGAAAGACGCGACGCGTAACTTGTTCGCGATCCTCCAAGGGGTAAGACGTTTTATCGCGACGACAACACAACGCCGTACGGCATAGCATTATCAAGGCTATAAGACGAATGAACAACAAAATCTCTATCAAATAAGCCTTATTTTAAAGCGAAAAGCCAAAAGGCTGATTGTGATAGATATTGATGTTGCTGTTCGGAGGGAAGGCGTGACTTCGCTTTGAATAGACATTTTTATAAAATCTCCTTAATACGATATGGGGTATGTAACGATAACCTCTACATTACGATCTACACCCCTGAATCAAGCCTTTTTGGTGTAATATTACGATAATCTGACTTTTGGCAATATCGTTAAGCACCTACCACCAATATCGGTATAACCAGTAGAGAATTTGTATGGGAGAGGGCCCTATTTAGCCCGCGAGGTAGACATCCTAAACCTTTTTAGGTATCAAGCTCATCTTTTTCCTACGTATTTACCTAACACGTGACTCTTGATATAACGATACCATTGGTATTACGATACGCTCGGCCGAACAAACGGTATCGTACTAAAGAGATTTTACTGTAGTAGAGTTTAAATCAAAGTTGGAATGCATCAAAGGAGCCCTCAGCAAAGTCCTCGTGAAATCCCGTTGAGTATTGCCGCCGACACCTGGCAGGGCACCCGCAGTAGTCTTGACTCCCACCACCACTCCCACTACCTGTAGTACTACTCACCTGCTCCTGAGTCGGTTGATTTTAAGAGGTGACTTGTGAGGCATCGCGCAACTAATTTGGGTGCTGCCACCTCTGCTTGACGTCTGCAATCTGCCTCCGCGGGCACGGCCGCGCGCAGTATTTTGCTCAAATGCTGATGGCTCTCGGCGAATAGAGTTGTCAACGCGATTGCTATTTGTAGAGCCTACCGGGCGACCGTGACGGCGCTCAACAACTGCAGGATCCTGAAGAAGAAGTAGAGGATCAAATGCGAGGTAATGTTTTGGGCGCTTCGCGATGCAAGTAAAACGTACGTAAGGCTCTAACTTAATGAGGAAGGAACTAAACTCAATGAGGAGGAGGTGTCAATCTACTTATCCAAGGAGATAGCCTGATTAGGAGAAGATGCAAGGGTCTAGATTAGAAAGAGAGCATTTCTACACTACGGCATTTGATAACTCCGATCCGATGGCATTTTTTAGACAAGCTCGGGCACAAATGGCAGAAACTCTTATTCTATTATCCATTGTAGAATTTTAACAAATGTTCATTTCAGTCATTCAACGATTCCTATGTTGGTCTAAACCGCACCCACTCTGTACTCTAACCAATTTCCAGCCGTCAGAGATTTTAGTTAAGCAACGCCACGGTGGTTCCCCTTACGGTCCCAAATCTAGAAGAGGTCCGTGATTCGATCATGGACCCTCGTAAAAAGCCCTTGAAAGGCTTGTGGAAATTATTCAATAGACGCCATAGCGATAGCGGCTTCTGCATTACGGCCAAAAATGGCCCTGCCAAAGTGCTACCAAGTTGCATCCGGGGAAAAAAGCTTCTTTAGGTTACAGAAAACCCCGCGAACACCTTGATTCGCACATCTCAGCGGAGGTAGTTTGATTGAAGTTGGGTCAAATTACGATGAAACTAAATCTTCTTCATAGGAACCATCGCTTAGCTAGCGCCGTCAGCAAAAACAATCATAACTCTTATGACTACCAGCCAATAACCCTTCGCTCGCCTCAAGCCAAAAATTGAACCATGCTCTCGTTTCGTGAAGAGGGAGGGTCAAGATCGTGTGGGGCGTCTTTTGATATCCTCAGAGTATGTGTTGATATTAAAACTCAATAGCAAGGCGCCCTGTCGTTTGGGACGCGTTTATCAGAATCTTCTCCTTTTCCCAAATTTCCTAACTTTTGCATGTTCAACCCCGTTTCAATCCGAGTTGCTTTGACAACCCAACCGTAGCAATGCAGACTGGAGACAAACGGAATACGACACGTAAAGCACAAATCTTCTGGGGCCTGGCTGCTCTTATACTTGCACTCTTTTTTTTGGTATGGTTCCGACATTCCGCCGACCACGATGCCGTGATTGTGTCCTCAGCTCGGCCATACCTTAATCTCACACGAACAGGATGGGTCCTGACAATTATCTGCGTATGTACAACCTATTCTCGAGGATGGTCCCGCAGTATAGGCGAAACTGAAGACATCTCAATTGCCAGGCCATCGCTACTACCGCAGTCGTCCTCCTACTCTCATTCGAGAGCAGTGACATGATTTTCCTGGCGCTATCTGGTTTCTGGGCTCTATCGACTATCTTTCTGATTGTCGGCGAAGTAATGATCATTAAAAAAGACAGTGTTTGCCCAGCTGGCCAGAAATGTGTAGGCACTCATGACAAGATTTTTATGTGCTCCTTCATTGTCACTGCTGTAAGCGTGATACAATGGTAATACCCTTTTACTAGGCACATACTGGTCCTCATGCTAACCTATTCCACAGCATTCTTGTCGGAATCGCTTTCCTTCAAGTCCGTTCCCTAAAGAGGGAGGCAGTACGTTCGTCACGAAGGTCAGCAGAAAAAGGGAATGTGACAGGAAGTACGTGTTCGGCTTCGAAATCTACAACTAGCCTAAGAAAATTCATCAAGTCAAAGGTGTTATCACGATTGTGGACCGCTGGGATAAAGCCTTCATCCACTTTTAGGGATAGGCCGTGAAGATCGCATTTTGCTTCAATTTTCGATACCCGTGTTGACGAGGAAGAAGCAGCGTTTTGGTTTTTATTGGGTTTACTCAACCCACATCATACAACACTAGGATATGCCATTATGAAGTTGTAATAGCGCTGGCCATTTACGAAAACGCTGACGTCGAATGACGAAAGGCTCTTATCCATTTGTAGGCGCTGATAGTCTCATAGTCTCATATCTCAAATCAATCGTCGACTCATTCCCCATTCATAGGTTCAATGTCGGGGTCAAATGACCTGGCAGTCGGCAATACTGAACCATTGGCGTGTGAACTATCTGCTCCACGCTTGAGCTTATATTTCCACCACTGATTCGTGGGCCGCCTTCTAACACGATGGTAGTCTGAATCCTCAAGCACTTGGTATTTCATGGTCGATGGCGGGTCAGGCCTCCGAGCGTTCTTCTCTTGCGAAGAAGAATTGGAAGTCGAATCACCACTCTCTGATTTTATTGACTTACTCAGACCGTTCCAATATTCCACCATCGGGTTCACCTTGAGTGCCGCTATAATTAAGACGATCGAGATGGCCGCAGAAACACCAACCATTTGCTTGGCTAGAGCCTTATCGAATGGTCGTGAGAAAAAATATGCTTACATAGTGCCTTTTTGACTCTGGACCCAACCGAGCAGAAAACCGATTCCCTAGTCCTTAAGGTATCCGCTCCCGGTTTGAAAGGTGGCCTGACGAGCAACCAAGGTAATGCAACCAAAAAGAAGATTTCGAAGGCCGCATTATTCTCGGCGGTTCGTTCGGGGGACTTAGATCGAGCTAGAATAATTCTTGATGAGGGGATGGACATTGGATCGGAGGATTATCCTCGGCGCAGAGCACTCCACAAGGCTGTGTCGAACAACCAGCTCGCTATGGCAGATATGCTACTCCAGAGAGGAGTGGATGCCAATGCTCAAGGCCACCAAGGATACACCCCACTTACTACGGCATGCTAGACGGACGATGCCGAAGAAGACATGGTAAAGCTTCTACTGGGGCACAAGGTGGACACAGAGCTCCAGATGAAAGTAGGCGAATTAGACAGTTTGACAGCACTGATGTGTGTCATCAGGGGTGGGATGGAAGACATCGCGCGCCTCTTTCTCGAAGCCGGAGCCAATACCAATGCCCCCTCCTAACCCCGCTGCGACACCGCACTGCACGTTTGCCCGGAATTCGGGGACTGGGCAAGCACTCTTGCCCTTCTGCTGGACTCCCGCAGACATAAACGTCCAGGATATCAAGGGCACCACCGCGTTAATGGTGACGGTTCGGCAGGGCCGCCCGGAGTCCGTCAAGCTTCTTCTCGAGCGAGGCGCGGATGTCGAAATCCAGGACAAGATGTCAGACCGCCGCACCTAGCTCCACCAGGCTGCTAGTGCTGGCTCCGCACTGTGCATCCGCATGCTTGCGCAGAGCGGCGCAGACGTCAATTGTGGGGACAAGAATGACTCGACGCCGTTAACACTACCATCGGAGGAGGGCCACCTCGACGTTGTCTAGCTGCTGCTCCAACTCGTTGCCAACGTGGATGCCGTGGTCAGTGATGGGAGCAGTGCATTGTTTTACGCGTCGCTAAAGGGGAAAGTTGAAATTGTTGAGCTGCTCATTGCGCATGGTGCAGAGGTAAATAGACGGAACGGGGAGGGCCAGACTGCACTTCATTGGAGCTCTCAAAATAGGCACATTGAGGTTGCCAAGGTTCTGTTAGCACATGGGGCCGATCTCGAGCCTGTCGATTCGGTAGCATCCTCAATAGGAGAGTTGGGCATATTATGCAAAGGAATGAGTTGTACCGCTTTACTTTATCTTCGGTGGATAACCCCCACGATACTGAAGCCCAAAATTCCTGCCGTTCTCTCCCGCCTGTCCCCTACCTCCTAGCAACAACTTACAAAATTCCCAGCGCCCCAAACGCCGCCACGACGTCCTTATCCACGCGTTCCAACCACTCCTCCCGAAATGCCTTCTCGCCACCTGCTGCCTGAATCGCGTCCTGCAAGTGCTCGCGGATGAACGCAATCAAATTGATCCTATGCACCGGGTCCGAGTAAATGAGCTCGCGCCGCCGCACATCCTCAGGCGCCTCGGGCTCCGTGGGGAGCTCATCTGCAGAGGGGGCAGCGGGCCAGTGGAGGCAGCTAGTATACGTTAACTTCCGAATTACCTCGAGAAACTACCTCGACAAAGCGGAATGAAGGAAAACACATTATGTGCAGGGAACGACTTACTCAGCAGACTTATCATCCAACCCATCCGTCAACTCACTAACCACATCCGTCCACAGCGTCATCAAGCTCTGCAACCTTCCCAGAATCCACGGCTGCGCGAGCTCTAGCAGCCGCGTCAGCGCCAGCGCGCCCAGCTTGCGGCTCGGCCCGTCGCCAATGTTCTCGAAATGCCCAAACCACTCCTCCAGCAGCCAGTCCAACGTCGCCTCCACCCCGCCGCCGCCGGCGCTGCTGACGCTGGCGATGGCGTCGAGCAGCACACGCGGGCTCGCGAGTCCGACGCGCGCCAGCACCGAGAAGTAGTCCGTCTCGACGACACCGTCGACGGCGTGGTCCGGCGCGCTGCGGTTCGGCCCGTGCGACTGGTGCAGCTGCCAGCCGCCATGCAGGCCCGCGAGCAGCTTCGCGAGAAACGAGGACGACAGCATGTCGCCGACGAGGACCTGCACGGCGGGCTCGCCGCCGAAGCCGGAGGCGCCGCGGACGACGCATTCAACTAGGTGCGTGACGATGCCGTTGGCGTCGGGCTTGAGGTTGCCGAGGAGCTCGGCGAGCGATGCGAGGAGGGCGTTGCGGAAGTCGTCGGCGAGGACGGTGGCGGGGGAGAGCAGGAGGTACGATTCGGTGATCTCGAGGGATTTTCGTAGCGTGTCGGTGCCGAGGGAGAAGAGGGGGAGAAGGTGTGGGAGGAGAGAGAGGAGATCCGGCAGTGCGGGTTCTGGAGCAGATGGGGTTTGCGCAAGGATCGAGGACCAGAGATCGAGGGCGTCTTCTAAAAGGTATACCTGTGTGTCCGACCCAGGCTCGATGGAACTGCGAATGATGGGAAGGAACTGAGAGTGGTAAACGCGAGAATTGGCTTTCATGGCATTGGTTAGGCGGGAGAGCACTGTGAGAATGGCTTGTTTCATGAGGTGTTCTTCGCCAGATTGCTCCCACAGAGGTGGGAGTAGGGAGATGATGCTGTCGGCGTAAGGGGTAATCTTTATATGATTAACTTGAGCTTATCATAAATATCGCAAGACGCTAGGATTCTTACATGGTGATCCAGTCTCTCAACGAGACTGCTAATAGTACTCAGGAGCGCCATTTTTGTTTCGGGCAACTCGACTTCTCCAATCAATGCCATGAGCCGTGTCAAGACATCAGGTGCGAACGGCTTGAAAGTGACTGCTTTGAACTCCCATTCATCGGCAATATTCTTGAACTGTCTACCAGCCGTGACGCGAACGACCTGGTCATTGAGCGGGTCACTGTTGTCAAGAAGATGCCTAAAGATTTCGTAGACGAGAGGTTTGCTCTGCTCGGAGACCTTGATGCTAATCCATTGCCCTAGCAAAATCGCAATACGACGGCGGAGGATGTTGTAGCCTGGCTTCTGTTTCTGGACTTCTACTACTAGCGTGGAGGATATGAATGCATCGAAGTCGAGATGCTCATGCAACACGTCGGCGGAGAGACCAATAGCAGTATATACAGAGTCCTTAAAGAGGATATCTTCATTTTCGGGAGCTTATGCTTTATTAGTAGTTTTTTCTTCGAACTAGGCAATATTCAGGACTTACTAGCCACAGAATAGAAGACCTGTAATAAGGGCTGAATGAGCAAATCTTTGAAGTTCTTTGCCAAATCTAAGAATAACTTCTCCGAGCATGGTCGTATTGAGAACTCGTAATCTTCCCCCCCTTCTTCCCTCTTCTCCCACTCGTCCGGCTCCTCTTCCCATGACCGCAAGTCACTGGAACGAAAAACGAAGAATCGAGAAACAATTGTGGACATCATCTCTCGTACTAGGTCCTCAGTTAGTAGATCTGATTTGACAAGCTGTGTTGCTCGAGTCTTCTCCTCTTTCTCTTCCGCATGTCGGTACTTGAAGGTTTGAGCTGGGTAGAAGACCATCTTCAAGCAAGCGCGGATTAGCAGCAGTCCTTTTAGACAGATCTTTTCTATTATCGGGGTGTCATCCTCATCAGCATCCCCGTCTGTGCCAACCTTAGAAGATGTTACAGCTGTCTTCGAGCCAAATACCTCTCCTAATTTGGCAATTAAACCCCAGTAAGCACGGACTAGGTCCAAAGAATATGGTAGAAGGACAAAAGCCGCAGGATGAACCTGTGCCATTTCCACGTGTAATTTGGCTAGCTGCAAGATGTGTTCTCCTATGAGCTGCTGAACGTCTAGTGATAGTGGGGAATCTTCAAGTAGAACAATTGGTAGGAAATCTCCGAACTGATTGCGAACTATGCCCCAGAACTCCCGTACATCTTTATCTCTGTTTGGAAACTCATATCCAGCGATCAGCAGGCGACGAAGAACCTTGATTGCTAGTAAGCTTTGCTCGATGTCTTCTAGAGCCCCGCCCTCATCGTCGCCTCCGTCGCGAAGGAAAGCCTGCCATCTTTGTACTTTTTCGATATATATTCGACCTAGGACATGGAAGATTTCCGGAGTGACAGACTGGAGGTTCGCCCTCGTCCGCATCAGTCTTCCAGTCGATAGCTCCTTGATAATATGTAGGAGAATTAGCAGAGAGCGTGGAAGATGAAGTCGATTTGCATTAGGTGCAATCGAGGAGCGGATGATCTGTATAAGCTGAGTGATAGCATCTGGCCTATAGTAAAATTAGCTCGTAATGCTTTCCATTGTGTATGGGCTTTATATACCAGTCGTTCGGAAATTCAAACCTGACTATCTTGGCTATGACCAAGGAATTTTGAAGAGCCAGGCGCTGATCTGCTTCGTTGATGCCGCTTTCGAGTAGTCTTGACCTGATTACAGCTTTATCCTCCTTGCTAACAGCACTAGCAACTTATCAGCTTTCGCAAAGCTTCCGAGGGATTTCGTGCCTCACTTGGTAGCAGTCTTCCGCCAGTACTTGTCGATGCCATTCTTTAGCTGGATGATAGCTAAATAACGGACTTCAAGTGGCAGCGATTTATCCACAAATACAGCCTAGAACGTATTTAGCATCGGTTTATTTCTCAGTATTGCCACCTAGGATTGTGTACCTGTAGCAAGCTGTAGTAACCTTTATGGGTTTCCCACTTCTGGAGTTGTTTGGTACCTGTCTGAATTTGCTGCGGATCATTAGAAGCAGCTGAGCGCAGGACATGATACAGTATGCCCTCAGTCAGTGGGTTAGCCTCTCCAGGCACCTCGATGAGGTATTCCGCATCCATGGTTTTCTACGCTTGCACGTCACGCACACTGACACCCCTCCCGGTTAGCGCCGTTTCGCCCTTTATGTAAGCAAGATTACCCCGCTTCAACTTCGGCTCAACTTCGATCACCGCTGCACCGCTACTGCTTAGGATGCTCACCTTTAACCTTACCTTTGCTTAATGCTCCGTTTGCTAGTCTATAGTTCTTACCTCCACTACCCAGTATTGATGGCCCCGCTAGCCGTTCTTCTGTTAACTCTGCGCAGACTATGCCTCCAGAGGTGGTCCGGCTCTTGGGAACATAAGTTGGCTCGGAACTGGAACTTCCGAGAGAGGGCCCAAAACTGGGGCAACGAAGCAAAAATAGTGCTCTCAGGAGGCGTCTCCTCTCTAACCAATATATGCTTTGCGCTTATTTAAGATCCTTATCGTGTTATCTTCAGTTTTGGCTCTTTTTTCTCTGTTTATACAGGTCGTTGATGAGCATGACGAGAGGTCGCAAGAACTTCGTGAAGCGAAGGAGAAGGGTAGTGGCAAGCCGACTGCTATTGTGAATGGGATCGAGTCCAACCGAAGCTCGAGCCAACGACAGAGAGAAAGCATCAGGAGAAACTAGAGGAATGGGAACGGTGAATTTGCACTTGTATGGTAAGATGATCTCGTAGATCGACTATGAAAATAGTTTGTGTATGCAATATCTGCGAAGAATCGATTATAATAAAGAGCTTTGGAGAAGCTATCAACAGCAACGATATCCTTAGCTTCCATATCGATGACTGTCTTCTAGCAGATACTTTATTTGATCTTCTTAACCACCCGGATACCTACACCGCTCCTGCTGCCACACCCCAAGTCATCAACACCCGTAAAGCCGTCCACCCCTTCTTCCTACCCGTCCCTACCTATACAGTCCCCATCGCGTCGGTCATCGTTGCGTCTGTCTATACCACATCCGTCGTCATTGCGTCCGTCGTCACTTCACCACGCCAGTGCTCACCACGTCCGCCCTCACCACGTCCGCCCTCACCACGTCTACCTCCATCCTCTCTTGCTCAGGCTCCGACGCCACCTCGCCCATCGCATGCGACTATTGCAGCTTCTCTTCCGCTGAGTTCTGATCCTAGTCTGTCAACACCGTCAACATCACCAGAATCTTCACACCACTCATCGCCTCCTCAACTATCAGCACCTTTGCCAGCCCCGTCGCGCCGTCCGTCGCCGCAGGCCTCATCCTCACCTTTCCTTTCAAATACACGACCCCTCGCGCCGCTTGTGTAGTAAGCCAAACCGTTCTCCCCTTCACAGCGCTTATATACACAACCCCCACTTGCGCGACTTCTACGCGCCATCGCAGACCTCTTTGGAATCCCATAGGCCTCCCAGCATCCTATAGTACACGTTTAATTTTATGTGTCGCTCAGCTAGCGTGTTCAGACGGATAGTGCGGGGGATTGCCGGACAAAGATTTGAATTTGATTTGATTGATTGGTTGATTGATTTATTCTTACAGCCTCGGCTGGACAAAGAAAGTTTACTAAAGCGACTTGGGCTATGGCTGAGTCGAGAGGCGCGGTCTTTGATTAGAATTCTTATTTGTAACTGGTTAATGAGCCTGGGGTAGGGGTGTGAGCTTACACTTACACGTGTACATACATTCGTGTACATACACGGTGTACACGTGTATCCTGGAGGCTTACACCGTGTATTGCACGGGCCATATGCTTAGTAAACAGTGTAATGAAGAGTCTTTCGTTTGGATGGCTCGCCTACAGCATTTGCAACGCCGTTCATCGCACTCTTTCTTTGAGCGGTATGCTCGTCTCTATCACGAGTCTTGGCATAGTGTTTTCAATCAAATCGTTCACTAAATGGCAGGCTCTAGAGCTAATCTATGCTGGAAGGAGGTTGCTGCCTATAAACTCCGTTGTAAAACCCAGCCAAAGGTTGTCTGTATTCACTGCCAGAAAATATAGCACTCAAATAGTCGTCAGAAGGTCGTCGCCCACCTAAAAAAGTGCCAAGAACTAGATATATATAGATTTGGCGACGATGAGGACGACGACCAGGAGGACGTTAAGGATTACAATATATATTATATTATATAAGCTTACACTTACACAGTGTATTACACAGTGTAATACCGTGTACACGTGTAATATTCCGACTTACACGGTGTATTCACACCCCTAGCCTGGGGGCGGCAAGGAAGTAAAGCGCATGGGCCAAGCCAAGACCCAGAAGTGTTCTCCAGCCGCTGAGCCAACACGACAGGCAACGGCCGTCTTGGCGACGTTTCGGTTTCAGCCTCATCTGCATTATCTCATAAATCAGACCCCCGGTGGACCGTTGGTACGTGCACTACGCGCACGTGCGGGCATACTGCTCCTTATTAACCAACGAATTCTCCACCGAGGGTCTGAGAGCGTTATGGTCGCAAAATCAACCACCAAACTTGCTACACTACCAAATCACTGCTAAACCTTACTACCTTCCCCACGTCTAATTACTTTAAAAATACTACGAGGTATAAGCTCTCCGTTTTCTCTATCTCCTCTACATAGTAGCTATATCGTAGCTATATTATATCAAAAGTTAGATATGGGTGATCGGTCTAAAATTTACGAAGATTCCTTTTAAAATTTAACTCTCCGTCTGCGACGCTG
>Ga0307515_10022331_pt1 | contig 11156 bp, 15 predicted proteins | sample 17_EM_MG_FD_194513 | JGI IMG/M metagenome (GOLD analysis project Ga0307515, IMG submission 194513) | Populus trichocarpa ectomycorrhiza microbial communities from riparian zone in the Pacific Northwest, United States - 17_EM | ecosystem: Host-associated > Plants > Roots > Unclassified | place... | reverse complement strand
GAGTTTATTGTGGGTACTTTACAAAGAACCCAGTGGGCACATTGTGATCAAATTGCTGGGCACATTGTGAAAGAACTCAAAGGGTTCTTTCACAAAATACCCTCTGGGTACATTGTGGACACTTTGTGAAAGAACAAAGTGAGTTCGTTTAAAAAGTACCCACTGGGTATTGTGCTGGGCACTTTGTAAAAGTGCCCACCACTTACTTGCTGGGTATGAGCCGGGCGAATTGGTGGGTACTTTTTAAAAACGACCAATATGTACCTGCTGGGTATTTCGCTGGACAAATTGGTGGGTGCTTTTCAAAAGTACCCACTATTTACCTGCTGGGTTTGGGCTGGGTGAATGGGTGGGTACTTTTTGAAAGTGCCCACCATGTACCCGCTGGGTATGAGCTGGGCGAATTGTTTCAGAACCCACAATTCACTCACAATGTACCCACTGGGTATATTGCCCTTTGCCCCCAGTGTGTAACGACGTCCAGGTCGAGGAGGTAGCCGAGGAGGAGGACGATCCGACTTCGGAGTTGTCGTACGAGTCCCAGTACTTCACTCCGGCGGCCATCGCTGGCCTCATCGAGGACGTTCCTTATTGGTTGGTTCCTGTCGGCGATCTCGAGGTGACTCCCAGCGGTTTTGAGGAAGAGGTGAGGGATGGAGACGTGGAACCGGAATCGGTTGCTTCGCAGGTCGCGGAGCAAGTTCTACGAGAGGAGGAAGAGTCTTCCGACGGGACAGACATTGAGCAGTTTATGTACCCAGTGGGCACAATTTACTCTCGTTCTTCTTTGTAGAACTTGACTTTATTGACCACAGAATCCTCGTATAGTCCCAGATGGCTATCGCCTCATCATCAATCCATTCACCTCCCACGCCAAGTTACGTCTCGTGGGCGATGCAGACCGTCGAGAGGGACTATGCCGATGCCCAAGTGGAAGCAGTGAACATCCAGTGCATGCCTCGAGGAGAGTTTCGACAACTCATCTCCGAGACTGTCTGCGCAAGTCAGCTGACGCAAGTGCTCGTCGAACTGCGGGGAATGCGGTCTTCCTTGGGGGAGGTGGCAGGAGCAAGCGAGTTAATACTCGTGAGCGGACTGAGTCGGACTCAGGAGATGATCGCCGCTTTCCAGCCAACCATAGTGGAGGGGAACGCCACACCCGAATCCGTCGAAGGCGGAACCCTTACTGAGGAAGGTGGTGAGGAGGAGGAAGGTAATGATAGAGAAGAGACTTCACTCTGAAATCAAATAGTTAGTATAACCATTCGAAGTCTCAAATGAAATCTATCTTGTCCTTGTTTCTTATCAAAGAGAGTGAATGAAGAATAAGATAAAAGATAACAATAAAAGGGTATAGGCATGAAGTCGTTAGAGTCGTAAAGCGATAACAATGTGAAAACGTCGAAAGCAAGAAGATAGCGAAGAAAACAATGAGAGCAATTGACAGAGTGCGAAGAAAGAAAGAGAAAAACGAGTGTAAAATAACGGCGAAAAATAGCACAATGACAAGAACCTTCCAGCAACTTCCACTGCTACCACTCACATCTAAACCCATCATGTCTACTCGCTTTGGTCCTTCTCTCTCTGGTGCTCTGGAATGTTTCATCTATCACTAAAGCTTATGCTAAATCTGTTGCAGTGCTGCTACTCAACCTGAACATGCTGTATCTGATTTGACTCAACCCTATCCCAGTCCACAGCAGGTAAGACTTTGGACATAAGCAAGTTTCTGAAGCAACAATTATTGACCATTTATGCATCTAGATTGCTACCTGGGCTTCCAATGAGGGAGTTGACAATCCTCACAAAATCAGAGCTAATGGAGATCAATAGATCCAGTGCATCAATTGGTTGGGAGACTCTTTTGCTGACTTGACCCATAAAGACTGTATCTGGGCAGAAGTAATTTGCACCAGTCATCTTTGGGGAGAGTGGGGTCACACTGGGGACAAGGGCCCAAATACCCACTGGGTACATGGTGAAAACATTGAGAGCACAGTCAACATGTGACTCCAATGTGCCCAGTGATAAAATGCTGAGTACATTTTAAATATACCCTGCTAGTGACCCAGATATGCCCAGTGGGCACATACTGAGTACATTTTGAATGTGCCTAGCCATGTGACTCCAATGTACCCAATGGGCAAACAACTGAGCACATTTTGAATGTTTGGAAAAATGTGATCACAATGTATCCAGTGGGTAAAATGGTGAATATATTCAAAATATGTATTCCAGAAAAAAGTAAATGTAACCACAGGCCAAGGACTGATTGCTTTTACAATATACCTTGTTATGTGACTCTAATGTATATAATGAAAGGTCTGGATACATCCAAAACAATGTGCTGAACACACTGCAGAGAACAACAACATTCAAAATGTACCCTACAAAAATAGTCACATGTTGTCCACACTCTAGATATATTGTAAATGTGATCACCAAAATCACCCAGTGTTGCACATAAGCAAGACATAAGCCAGAAATCCAGGAGAATTGAGGAGGATACCTGGAGAGAGAGTATGACTCAGGAGGAGTCATGGTAAGTGAAGCTGAGTCTGGTACTTACATAGCTCAGGAGGAGACCCACAGGAGGGAGGACATTGAGTAAGGAGGATGTAGGTAGTATTTACACAGGAAAAGGTCTATGTGATACAGCTATAGGTAGTTATTTATAGAATATTCTGAGTCACGCTATGCTGAGAGCCCATTTAGCTACTTTTTCCCCTATAGAGTTGGTTAATACAGCATCACATAATACCTTTTGAGTTGGTTCTTACATTACTGTACATTGGTTGTATGACCCAAGGGGGTTGGCAACAAAATTTCCATATACAAAGGCTGTTACGTCAATGTATAGAATTACCAGATTTCCATAGGGGTTGTGTCAGGGCCACTCTTACCCTAGCTCCAACCACGTGGCTCTATACGGTGTGGGTGTCCCACACTAGGCCTCTGACTACAGCAACGAGGATAGCAAGGCTATCTCTGCTTGAATGGATAACAATCTACTCCAAAGATAACACTCACTATAATCCTCAAAGAGGTATGTGGCTTATTCTGGGGCATAGAGTAGGAGAGACCAAAATAGGTAGTACCAGACAGTACTACAAACTAGCTTCTTGCTGGTCCTTGAGCTCTGAGGTGATAAGGGAAGAGGTGATAACCTGTAATATTCAGCTTACTCTGGTACAGTAGGAAATATGACTTCTTAAGTACTAAAGTGATGGTGTATGCAAGAGGCGTGACTAACAGTGTCCACTAATGCAAAAAGATGAAATAACTACTAAACTGGGTACCGTGTGGAGCAAGTGTGTGAAGATAGATAAGAGAACAATAAGGAATGTGTTTTGGGGAAGAGTGGGTCATGATAAAGTTCCGCAGCAATAAACCAATAGATAAGGAAATCATGCAAGATTGAATAATAATGATGTCAGAAACACAAAGGATGGTGGGATCATTGGTCAGAATGATAAAGAAGATGACTGAGAAAGTGGGAAATGAAGTGAGTCAAAGATAAGAACATGAACATGTGAATCAAACAAATTGAAATGAGATCTGAGATAAGCGGATTGAGGAGGGGCAAAGATAGGGGAGGCAGAGTTGCAATGATGGAGAGGGGCCTAGACGTCCAATAAGGGCTTTGCTGTTTGTGGTTAAAAGCCCTGGGTTCTTTGGAGAATTCCTTAGCAACTTTCATCACTAACCTCTATCATCATGACCAACACCACTACCAACATCTTCCGCAACCCCAACTACTTGACCCAGTTGACCGCTGGAGATCAACTGTTCTGTACCTTTGATGGACATCTGATTAGTTGTTACACTGGGGACAAAAACCCCTGTACTGAGCCAGTATATGCTAAGTATATGTTAGTTACATGTCCAGAATACCAAAACTTTCCTGAATCAGAATATGCTAAGTTTTTTCAAAATATGCTGAACAATGTAAGCACAATCTCCCAACCAAGTATATTATGGGGGTGTTCAAAACGTACTGACCCATTGGGACCACAATATCCCCCATTGGCAAATGTTCAGTACTTTTAAAAATTCCCAACGAAAGTGATCGGCAGATACTGAGACCACTTCTGTATGGTTACATTTAGAATATACTAAATCATGTGATCACAAAGTACTGAGTTGGTATATTTTCAGTATGTTTTAGAATATACTGAGACCATGTAATCACACTTTACCTAATCAGCACAAAGAAAGTATATTCAGGATGTGATCAAAAAGTACCGAGTCTGGGAAATTAAAAACACATGCTGAGTATATTTTGAATATACTGAGTTTTTTTCAGTATATTGTGAGTTCTTTCAAAATATACCAATGAAACTCAGTATATTCAAAGTATACTCAACATGTGTTTTTAATTTCCCAGACTCAGTACTTTTTGATCATATTCTGGATATATTTTCTTTTTGTCGATTAGGTAAAGTGTGATTACATGGTCTCAGTATATTCTAAACATGCCAAAAATATACTGACTCAGTACTTTGTGATCACATGACTTGGTATATTCTAAACATAACTACACAGAAGTGGTCTCAGTATCTGCCAATTACTTTTGTTGGGAATTTTAAAAAGTACTGAGCATTTGCTGATGGGGGATATTGTGGTCGCAATGAGTCAGTACTTTTTGAACACCCCCATAATATACTTGGTTGGGAAATTATACTTACATTGTTCAGCATATTTTGAAAAAACTTAGCATATTCTGATTCAGGAAAGTTTTGGTATTCTGGACATGTAACTAACATATACTTAGCATATACTGGCTCAGCACAGGGGTTCTTGTCCCCAGTGTCTTGTTCACAACCCCAATCTTTGAACCTTTGGTCAATGTTCTCCTGGAACTGGAAGAACAACTCGTAAAGGGCACTGACGTCCTTGTGCTCCTTCGAGTCCAACGCCTGGAACTAAGACATCTTAAGTCAATCACTGAATAGTGGTTGCACTGCAAGATGTCTGACCTTATCTTCAAGTTCCAAAAGACGAGGCAGGAGCCTCGATGCCACAACGGCCGAATAGGCGATACTGTTCCCAGGACCAGAAACAGAGTTGGGAGACTTCCAGTCATAACATCCCATATCGAGGAGCCTCTTTAAGACCGGATCCCTAAGATGCGCCAAGTCCATCATCCGAAGTTCTTCGGACAACTGGATCCTATATGCATGAATAGTATTGTTGTTAAAGAGGGTAGGCATAACATTGTTATGCCAAGCCTCTTAATCAAAATGATCAGTCCCTGCACAAGGGATACCATGTCCCATCTCTTGACCGATCTAAAACTGGGTTTCAGTAATCAGAGAAATTACTGATAGCTGGAACCCGACCTCATACAAGGTCAGATAAGGATGACTTGGACGCCCCCTGGTAATGGTGCTCCTCTGAGATATAGTTGAGGAATTCCAAGATGTGGTAAACCGACGAACGCCAACATTGTCCCTCTGGTTAGGAAGGAGAGGTAAAGAAGGAGGAGGAGTAGGAGTGGAACCATGAGAGAAGGAAGCCTTTTGCATTGTTGGTATGGGTGTAGGGGAGAAGCAACTTCAGTGAATTACTGAACACCGTCTACCCTGTCAGGTGCGAACCTAATATACTAACCCCATCAACCAATAGCGATTTGAGCACGACCACCCAAGTTACTCAGCAAGCCCACTATGTGATCCGACGACCCACCTGGTTACTGTATAACCGGAATGCCTGTTATTGTTATGACTCAGCCCTGTTCCCACACTCATTGTTGCCTTTGTTCTGACCTTAGTCATTCGTTGTTTATTTATAGTTCAGTGTTGTACAAACATGACTCAGCACATGGTCCATGCACAGAGTCCTTTGGGATAAATACTCGCATAGCTAGTCTTTGTAATCCCTTAGATTTATCAACACAGGATTCTCCCTCCTAGGCCTTCTAGTTGCCAGGATCTGTGTGTTGCCCCAAAGCTTCCCTTGTCCCCTCCTGTCAACATACCTTCTCTCCTGAAACTCAAGCTGTACCCCCTGTGTGATTCAGGGCCTGCACCACGAGTCCTTGGGGCTATCTAAACATCGGTTACCCAGATCAGTGCTGTCCAGCTCCTAGGGTGCCTTTAGCTGAGGTCCACCCTGACAATCTGATTGAGGAGATTCGATTATCCTGATGGGTTATCTTGTGCCCATCAGGAGTATGAAAGAGCAGGTTGCCAGCAGTCTGAGTCATGAGGTAGTTGGGGTTATTGAAGATATCACTGACATTGTTAGACATGATGGGAGGTAAGCGATGAAAGTTGCTAAGGAACACTCTGAAGAACCCTGGGATTTTGACCACAATCAGCAAGGCCCTTATTGGAAGTCCAGAATCCTCTCTCATCATTGTAACTCTGCTCCCCTATCTTCGACCCACCTCAATCCACTTATCTTGGATTTTGTTTCAATTCATTTGATTCACATGTTCATGTTCTTTTGTTATGACCCACTTCATTTCCCATGTTCTCAGTCACCCCCTTGATCATTCTGATGCATGATCCTGCCATTCTTTACATTTCTGATATCATTATTGTTTATTCTTGCACTATTCCCTTATCTATGGTTTCATTGCTGCAGAACTTTATCATAACTCACTCTTGCCCAAAACATGTTCTTTATTTTTCTCTTATCTATACCCACATGCTTACTTCATGCAGTACCCAATTTAGTAGTTATTTCCTCTTTTTACATTAGTGGATGTCTTTAGTCATGTCTCTTGCATACACTGTCACTTTAGTACTTAAGGAGCTATATCTTCTACTGTACCAGAGCAAGCTGAATATTACAGGTTATTGCCTCTTCCCTACTTTACCTCAAGGCTCTAGAACAAGCAAGAAGCTAGCTTGTAGTACTGTCTGGTACTATCCAGTGTCGGTCTCTCCACTCTACAACATCAGAATAAGCTCTATACCTTGTTGAGGGTTATAGTGAGTGTTATCTTTGGAGTTGATTGTTATCTGTTTGAGCAGAGATAGCATTGCTATCCTCATTGCTGTAGTCAGAAGCCTAGTGTGGGATACCTACACTGTACAGAGCCATATGGTTGGAGCTGGGGCAAGAGTGGCCCTGACAATTGTTAGGATTGTGCATTGATCCTAACACAGTCCAGAGTTTCCAATGGACTTCTGAAGTATTTCCTCATTTGTTTCTATTTGTTTATTTGATTTCCAGAAACTCTGAATTTCAATGTTTTCCATTTCTGGAAAACTCTGTTCTTTTGGACTCCTGATAACTGGTTCCTCTGGGTTCCATGTTATTCCAGTATGTTATTTGTGATCTTGGAATTATATAATACATACCTTTCACTTTCCTTCACTTATGACTTTGTCTGCAGTACATAGTCTTTCACCTTTCTTGGACTCCACAGTCGTCCCCTATCTTAGCTTATTGTTCTCACTCTGACTTAGGTCCATACTCAGTCCCTTTCACTTCTAAGATATTCCCCTCCTTCGTATATATACTCTGTAGCTAGTTCTACAGAATTAAGATTACTGTATCCCCCATGTCTTAACCCATCCCTTCTCTTCATCTCCCTCTCCTCTCAGAGATCTTAATGATCTCCCCTCACTCTCTTACCCTTCTCTCTACTTGTATCCATACTTGTCTCCCATCTCCAGATTCCAGAAATTTTGGAGTTCAGAATTCCCATGTTCCCTCAAACTCAAAATCCAGGATCCTTGAGGGATTCCACAGGGAACAGGGCAATACTCTGAGTCCACCCCGGTAATGAAAATAAGATCCATTTTAATTTTACTTATTACAAGTTTTAGTTATTCACTGGATCCCAAAGGGGCTGAGTCAGATTCCATTGTATCACTCTATTACTGTCACACTCTCTTAGTAGTATATATTTGTGTAGCTAGAGTGCTGGGATCTCCTTAGCTTTGTTATCACAGAATATCCTCTTCCCTAGCCACCTTGCAAACTTAAAATTGGCAAGAGTGCCTGTGAGATCCCTCTTCCCTATCAACTCATCTCCCTTCAAGCACTTCCATCAGCTGTGTCTGGTTAGCTGAAGCTCCTCAGGATCCTTGTCTTAGGTCAAGCCCACCTCATCATTTGTAGGATCCTTCATCTAGGAAGATAACCTACTCAGGACAGTTATAGGTGAGGACTAGCAAGAGTCCAAAACCCTTTGGTGCAAGTTATTGAGAGCTCAAGAGTCATGGAAGCATTTGGGTAAAGAGTAGCCCTGATAGAACCCCTAGATTAGATTACTCTTTATCTTGTATTTCACTTAATGCATTGTTATTTTACAAAATTAAGTTGGAATAATAAGTTCAATGGCTATCAGAGATTAATCTGCAACAAATGTTGATAAGTGCAATAAGCTAAAATAAATGAATGACCACATTGCTGATGCCTGTATTGGCTACACCAATGAGCCCTTTGGAAACATCATTTTATAGATTGGAATTAAACCTAATTCTGTCTCCTACAAGGTTGCCATCAACAGTCTTTACATGCAGGGGTCTTCTATTAGATTATGGCATCATTGACATTGACATCAAGATACAAAAGTTGGAAGTCACCTGTTATGTAGGCCCCCTGCTCCTTAGACCTGCTTTCAACATTGACCCTAAAGTGAATGTCTGTATACCATTCACTGATGAATATCCCCATCTGCACTGAACTCACACCCTGGGCTTCAGGCACCTTAGGATTTCTCCTCAAAGAAGGTAGCAATGGTAAGAGGCTTTTCCCAGTCGTTGCCCAACATGTTATCTTCTCCCAATCCAATAATGACTCCTTCAGGCACAAGCTGACAGGTCAGAAATAACATAATGTGCTCCTCCTCAGTCAAACATCACTTCAGCAACACCTCTCTATCAATAACAATATCAATGCACAGAAAATCATCATTGAGTACCAGGGTAAGCATCTTGAGAAGATTAAGGGGGAGGGCAATTTGGTTGAAGTAGAAAGGGAGGATGCCTGGGATGAGTTGAAGAAAGTAGAGAAGAAGGTAAAGGGTCTCACCACCTTCTGATATTGAGTTCAGTGGTTTTGGCTGGGGATGCTTGGCCTGGACCATTGGTTTGCTCAGTCACTGGGTGTTCTGTGGATGAGCAGGCTGGTTGGTGAGTTTTTGTAAACTTCACAAGATGGAATAGGGTTTCAGACTTTCTGGCTCCTTGTCCTGACAAGTTCACTGAAGGTGTGTTATGTCCTTCAGAAGTGTTTGGAGGCTTCAGCTATTATCAACAACACCTACAGAGATACCTGGGGTAGTATTCCTTGGACTGGAAAATGGTGGGGTAAAATAACTGATGTTCTTGGGAAGTATAAATGTGTGATTGATCTAATATAATCCTAAGGAGAGTGTATGGAGAGGATGTGATAGGATAAAGGGGTGTGGTAGGAGAGTGGGGAGGAGGGAATAGGTGACTGAGTGGGGATCAGCTGTCTAAGGGAAGAGGGGGCTATGTTGAGGCTGTGTTGTCTGGGGGAACTGTTGTTTGGATTGCTATATTTGAGAAAGGCTATGCTAGAAGAGGGGTGTGCTGATATGTTGTGGAGAATATAAAAGGGGAGGGGTGGATGTCTGGTGAGGGTCTTGAATGGGATAACTTGTTCAGTGATACACTAGTTCTGTGGTCCAGTACTCTCTGCCTGAAGTTACCTCAAATAGAGATTCAAGCCTTCAGTCCAAAACAGAGAACAAATACTGTCACTTCACAGAAGTCAAGTATATCCAAAGAAACCTAATCCTGCTTCAATAGGTCATGCAGATAGGAATAGAACTAAATAGTATTGTGATTTTGTAAATCACTCAACCATTCAGGTTTAGGGAAGAGAGGGAGTAAAGGAAAGGGATAAAAGGGATAAAAAGGGGGTAATAGGAGGTAGGTGCAAAAGGGTAGGGGGGGTTCAATGCTCCTTAGACCTGGGGTTGAGCTTATTATATATGTTTTCTATCTAAGAACTTCATGGAATATTCCAGAACATTCCTTTCCTTCTATAGGTTTCTATCCTGTTCCATTGCCTTCCATGTGCTTATTCAGCTTTCCTGTGAGCTTACTCAGCTTTCTTAATATGGGGTTTCCATCACTTTCCATCCACTTCCAGAATCTTCCATCAAGTTCTCTAACCTTCTGTAGTCTTCCATGTAATTCTGTGTACTTCTTTGGATGACTAAGGGCTTGGTAATGTTTCTTTGTAAGCCTATGATGAGGTAAGCATATGAAAATGACTAAGGGCTTGCTTTGTAATCTTGTAATGAGATAAGCATGTGAGGCTGACTAAGGGCTTTGTAATATTGCCTTTATAACCTTGGGATGAGGTAAACATGTGTAGAGTAGAGTGGGTGAGGTGTATGATAGACATTGTCATGTTTGTGGAATACATGGGTAGAGTGGTATATATACAATGTGTGGGGTATAAGGACTGGGTTTTCTGGACTGAATTCCAATAAATAATAATACATGTAATTGCCATGCATGACACCAGGAGGAGCTTTTGATGTACTGGTCTACCAATAAAAGCCATATCTTAGGCCATGTCATTTCTCTCTCCCCATCATTCTTGGTGCTGGCCTCAGCAATTACACACAGAACATTGCCATTATTGAAATTGATACCTCCAAGATCAATCTAGGAAGCTTTGTGGGCAATGTTATCAACCTTGGCACTAAGTATATGCCCTAAGTGCTCACTACTATGATGCATCCCAGTCACAAGAACACTCACAACTTTGTATTCCCTGGAGACCACCTCCTGAGTCTTCAAGATACCATCCCAGATGCCAAGATGCACAAGCCAACTATGTACGACTAAAACAACAAGCACTGCATTATAGTCATCAAAAGAAAAAGGGGCAGTGGTTTGACTGTTAACCACACCAATAGCATTTTTTCCTATATTTGCACTCACTCTGACAACATCACTGAGGTTTCCAAGGAGTGGGCCATCCTGCCATTGTCATCATGTTATTTTTCAACATTTTCTTTTCACTTGTTTTCTCAACCTTGACTCCTTTTTTGTGTTCCTTTCAAGACAACTACTTCACTCATTCATGTTTTTCACATCATTATCACCTCATGACCCTTACAATTCCTTAATACTTCAATGGCTATACCCTTTTATTATTATTCAATTCATCTTATTCATTTCACTCTCTTTCATTTCGGAATAAGATGAATT
>Ga0307515_10022330_pt1 | contig 11156 bp, 6 predicted proteins | sample 17_EM_MG_FD_194513 | JGI IMG/M metagenome (GOLD analysis project Ga0307515, IMG submission 194513) | Populus trichocarpa ectomycorrhiza microbial communities from riparian zone in the Pacific Northwest, United States - 17_EM | ecosystem: Host-associated > Plants > Roots > Unclassified | place... | reverse complement strand
CGAGCGGACGCCGTAATATGGGCTTTAAGGGCCTTCTGCTCTACGTTATAAGAACATTTTAACTTAATAAGGGCTTAAGACAGTTTACCATCTAGCTGCGTAGCAGTAGATTAAATATAAAACCCTAAGGCAAATTAGTTAAAGAACTAGACAATTATTAAGAGTAATAAATTGCGTATATTTAGTATTAGAGATAGAGCAAATATTATAGGACAAATAAATATTTACTTTAGTGCACTTTAAATAAGAAAACGGTTGTTATAAGGATGGGCTCGCCAATATAACGTAAACTAACCCCTTTTTTAAATAACGAGAATATGGAAACAGTATAATCTCACTAAGAGATAGTATTGCAGTAATAGTACGAGCACGACGTTGCGCCTGGGAAGAGAAAGGAGCTTTAGGTATAATAAGCAACGATATTAACTAAATTAATTAGACGGATATTATACCTCTAGTAGACAACTTAAAGATATTTAGGATCCCTAAGGATAAAGATAAAAAGAAGGAAGATAGTGTTATAAACGCTTTAAGTAAAATACTATAACTACTTGGAGAAGAGTTAGGAGAAGCTAGTTAGTTAATTTAGGCACGGTCTAAAATAGAGCCGATAGAGCCATATAATAAGGAAGAGTAGCTAAGGTTATATAACGTTATATATAGTATATATAGTGTATAAAGGGAATATATATATAATACGTATAATACGTACCTTACGTATAAAGGGGATTTCTTAAGAGTATGGTTATATATTTAAAGGACCACAGTCCCTACCTAGATAGTTCTCTCCTTTATAGTAAATCTTAGAATATAATTAGAGTTAATCTGTTAGGCAACCACTCCACTAGTTATTATTACGTTGTTAACTTCTTGTTTACCTATATACCTAGCCTATTAATAAGTCTACCGTAGTTCCTGCTATAAGGCTTCGTTATAATAGGTCTAGTCCTATCTAGCTTATAAGGTAGAATATTATCTAGGCCTTCTTAGGTAGTATAGAGTTGTTTTAGTGTCTAAGTATAGCGTATTAACGCGTTATTGCAGACAAAGTTTCTTTTAGGGTGGGATATTATTAAGGCCTTCCCAGGTAAAGTAGGGTAAGCTTAGTATAATATTATGCTTGTATAAATGCCTCTAAACTAAAGCTTGTAGAATGCTGTATTACGAAGATACTAAGCTAAGGAGAAGGGAAAAAAGGGGTCGCTAGGACCGATGTAAATAAATATGTAGGGTGAGCCGCTAAGGCGCTAGCTCCGGGCGGGTCGGCAGAATATGGTAGAATTTGGCAGGTAACGTGCGATAGCGCCGTTACAAAATCTCGCTAGTACTTAACTAGTATACTTTACAGACGAATTAGGGTTAGTTTGGATGAATTAGGTTAAGTAACAATGCTGTCTTAATTGCCGTCTGAGGGCCTTTGGTGCGAAAACATAGGAGGGTTAATTAAAGACTTGATTTTTCTTCTACCTTTTTTAATGCCCTACCTCTACCCTAAATAACGTATTTTTAAAAATCTAATCGATTATATAACCAAAGCTACTTTTTAAGAATATTTATATAAAAACCCCGTTGTATAAAAGTAAGTTATTAAAATTATAGGTAGAAAAATATTAAATTGATATAATGGGTCGACTCGTCAACTTAGAGCGACAAGTTTTAGATAAAATGTGACCGACTACCTATATCTAATATTTTATATAATATAGCTATAACGTTGTTATTTAATGCAATAGATAGAGAAGCTAAAGAGCTTCTACCTTGTAGTATTTTTATAATAACTAGACGTTATAAAATGGTTAAGATATAGTAAAAAAGGTGATTTTTGACGATTTTGGATAAAATGTGTTACGGCACCGCAACGGATCTAGTCAGGGGGCTCGCTTGAGCCTTGGCATATGTATATAGACGTGTCCTTTTCCACCTTCTGCTCCTTATCTTGATATCCGGGTCCATAGACTACCAATTGTACAGGCTTGCATACGTTCTACGGCGCTCGTGCCTCGATTGACTGAGTCGCTGTGACAAAATGAGACCGACTACCTATATCTAATATTTTATATAATATAGCTATAATGATGTTATTTAATGCAATAGATAGAGAAGCTAAAGAGCTCCCACCTTGTAGTATTTTTATAATAACTAGACGTTATAAAAGGGTCGAGATATAGCAGTGAAAAGGGTGATTTTGACGCTGTATTACCAGAGCCTTACCTAGGCGCGATTTTGTCGTAAAAATGTTGCAAAATCTACCTAAATCTTACCTAGTTAACAGCTTTATATTTTAATAAAAATCTAATTAATTATAGAGGACACTAGTCTGATTCGACTCGTTACCTTATTAGGTTAAAAAGGTGTTGTTAGGGAGTCAAATATACAGGAGAGAGTGTCTCTTATACGAAATTGTGAAAATTGAAGTCGAGCCTCACCAAAGCTCGCACCACAGGCCCTCAGACGGCAGGACAAGCCTGCGTTACTAATCAAAATCATAAAAAAAACGCAGCGCGCGGGCCAGGTGCCGTCTGAGTCGCTTACTGAGATAACTCAGACCAAGGAACAGATGGATCGATCGAATAGGTTAGCTTACGGATATTCGATAATCCGCGCAGCGGATATTCATCGGTTTCTTGGTCTAAGCATGCTAAGACAACGAATATCCCATTCACTTGCCTTGCAGAAGTCGAATACAAGATTGCCAGGCGCCGAAAGCTCTATCGCAGCGAACGAAACAGTCCACGGAATTCGAGAAGAGTTCGCAAGAGTTCTCGGCTGCTGCTGAGTTACCAAGCAGCCCTGGGCGAGAAAAAAGGCGGCGTTGTCTCACTCAACAAGCAACTTGCGCTAAACTGTTCCTTTCGCTACTCTTCATGGCTGACAGAACCACAGAAGAAGCCCCTTTAGGCCTTCAGGTGGAGAGGATCCTTGGATCAAGACTCCAGAAACACTTCCACTGGCGAGCTCTCGACAACTGGACTCGGACGGTCAGCGTCAAATGTTCGCGCCCTCCTCATCCAAGCAGAACTGAGTTCTCCAACGCCTTATCCGGGTGGCAGGATCTGTCAATGAGCCTTCTCATGGAATGGTGGAACGCTCATATACAAACAACAGAGCTTACTGACGCTGCTATAATTGCATTGGTGTGGGCAACCTGGCCAGAGAAGCTTGTGGAGTCTGATCTAAAGAGTCCTGAAATGTCCCGCCTTTACAGGCACGCCGTTCAGTCTGCGCCATACTATCCTTATGACTCATTGATCGGGCGATCGAAATACCACAGAGAGCTGTTTCTTCTCTGGCAAGTCGAATTTCTACTTTGTTATAAGGAAGTGGACAATGACTACATTACAACTTTGCAACGACATCGGCATGATGCAGCAATAGTGGCATCATGCCAGAGGATAACGTGGAACGCGTTACCGCGGTTCAGAAACGAAACTGCAGAAATACCAGAGGAGAGACCCGAAAACTTCGAAAAACGATGCGAATTCACTCGCAAGTATTTAGCACATGAGATCAGTCGCGTCACTGTGCCATGCCCCTGGTTGAGACTTCGCCAACAACAGGTCACGAATGCCGATTCGAAGGAGGGATTGCCTCGTTTTCTGTGGGACGTCAAAGTTGGTAAGACTGTGTCAACGCAAGATATGGAAGGGCGTCCACGATATCTAGTGATCAGTCACACCTGGGGAAGATGGAAGATGCCTGAACCATGGGTAACCGTCGCAGGTGTAGAGTGGCAGATCCCACAAAATTCCCTTTTTGACGTTCGGGAACTCCCTAACATCCTGAGGAGAATGGATGTTACTGCAAAGTACATTTGGATGGACCTCGTTTGCATCCCTCAGGATCGATCAATTCCTGAATATGCAGAGATTTACCATGCCGAGATCTCGCGACAAGGTACCATATTCGGTACAGCTGCTGCAGGAGTTATCTGGCTTAGCGATTACGAAGATTGGAACGGGCTTCGGTGCGCCATCTACTGGCTCTGTTTGAAATATCTCGAAAAAACTGGCCCTCCTGAGCATCAAGCTCTGGCTGCGAAACTACTGCCTGTCTTCTCAAAGTTTGCAGAAGCTCCAACAGGCCTCTGGATGTCTTATGAGTGGAACGGAACTGCCAGCAACCCAACGCAGCCAATGGGATGGTTTTCCTCATTGTGGACCCTCCAAGAAGCTTGCATTATGCCCCAGATGGTATTTCTGAACCGAAGCGGCCAGCCTTTTCGCATAGGCAATGACTTAGCAAGCCTAGACAGCTTGGTGGCACTTTTAGAAGAAGTTGGAGTTTCCTTGTTGAAGTCGGACAGACGGACTAGCGTCGCAACCCGGCTAGAGGCTGTGGTGCCCTCCCTCGCTCGGGGACCATGGGAACTTTTCGTCCTGAGTGATCAATTCGAACTACCATCAGTCCTGAAAATGAACCCGATAGCTCTCTTGGGGATGAGCAACCAGCGTGATTGCCGGCGAAGCCGGGCACAAGCAATCATGTCAGCCGCAGGAGCGACGAGGTGGTTTTATGGCCATGTTGAACAATTCAGCAAGCCTCCGGACGAGACGGCTTTGGTGCTGGGCCGATTTCCAATGGCATTCTTAACCGAACTTAGGGGTCAGCTAGGAGCAAGCTTTTTCAGTGCTGTGAGCCTATCTGATGATCTAATGGACATAGCATTGCCAACACCGGGACGAGAGCGACTTGGCTTCGCAGTGATCGGTTCTATGCTGCCTTTCGCGTCGAAGCCCGGTCGTGCCAAAGGCACACACGTGTGGCATGAAGAACACCAAGACCATCCTTCTGTCAGTACGTGGACGCTTGAACCCGATGGTAGCGTGGGAATTCAAGCGGTTGGGATTGTTGCTTCGTCTATCGCGCAAAGTCCCCTGGACGCAGCGACAGACAAGAAGCTTGATGCAACGATTATGGGCCCCGATTCTGACTCTCCTTGTTGTACCATTGCACCTCAGGTCGTCGACTTGCAGCAGTGGCTGAGGACTTTTCGCCCGGGGATTTATCTGTTCGCCGTTTCTCTATGTTACGGAGGTCCTTCTGGTCTCGATTGGGGGATTATCTTGCAGCGAGTCGCACCGCCCTACCGCAGACAGGTCTTAGATGATCCGGAGATAGCCGGTCTTCAGGTCCTTGTGAAGATCGGCATATACATCCTCAGCCAGCCTATCGAGATGCCAGATTCCCAGAAAGTCAATTGGCTGGTGCTCTGAGAAGTTGGCCTGCGGCATATAAATTCTGAGGCCGATCTCGGGATGGAAGAAGACCATGTGTTCTTTATTGCCTTCCTCTGAATTGATAGGAACATATGCACAGATTATGGAGCAGACACCTTCTGAAGAAGTGATCACGGCCTGAGAGCGTGGAGCAGGTCACAAATATTTGCTTATCGATTGAACTAAATTAGTAACTGCTCAGTGCGAGAGAAGCTACCTTCCAGCAAAACAAGCCGCAAGAATCTCCAATGTAAGCTTTGCAGTGTGGGTATTGAACGAGCGACTTAATTCTAAATCTATGGAAATCAAGTGGGATAAATACATGAAGGTAGACTAAGTCGGTGACCGACCCGGTAAGCGAGTTAAGGAGTAGGTAATGAAACAGGGTAAGACAAAATGACGTTTTGGTATGGTATCGGTAGTCGGTTACATCCAATCTGGTGCGTAGTAGAGTGGAAATTGGGTAATCCAATAATTAGTTCCCTAGATTCAAAGGCCTTCATTGACTCATGCTGAGGGTTCATTTCGGAACCTGTTGGCGATGGCACGGGTGCATTACCATTTTGGCAATCATGAAAGTCGAGATAGTAGTTTGCATCGCATACCGATGCACATGTCCAACTAGGTTCATCGTATGCTCTCCACCATGTGCTCCGGACGATTTCACGATGTTGACCGGCTCCGAAAATGGGCCTGAACGATTACATCAACCTCTCGCCTCGCACTGTCCACGTTGGGAACGTCTGTTGTCTCCAGGCAAGCAACTATTCCCAACCCATCCGGACGCCGCAGCCAGACTGGGCTCTTCTGCCCTAGATGTCTCGCGGCTCGTGCCTCGGTTCTACCATAATTGTCCCATCCAACAATCCGAACAGCGTGCATCATCAGAATCGTGTATACCTGAAAGCTGAGCCAAAGAAGCTGCGCGTTGCCCGGCATCCACAGGGAGCTGATCAACCCGGCCGGGAAATAGAGCACGAAGAGGTAAATGAGGGCCATTGACAGGAGCTCCCTCGCCCGGTCTCTCCGGCCGGCTGCTCCGCTGTCCCTTTTTGGATGCCCATAATGCCTACAAAACTGCAGGACCACGCTCGGTGGTCCTTGTATTATGGCGTAGCCATGCGTGGGATCCTCGATCGCGTATAGCTCGTCCTCGGATTCCGGATGGCCCTCAGTCTTCTCTTTGTCGTCGAGGATCGAATCTCGCCGGACACGTCCGAATAGAGCCACGAGCTTCAGAACCAATGGTACAAGCAAATAGCACGCCAACCAATATATTTTGAAAGGCTTTGCAGCTGCTACTGTGATTGCGATAGCAATTGAGGAAAACTCGCTCAGGACAGTACCCAAGACCGTCCTCCAAGTGACACTTGCCTCGGTGACTTGAACAGCATTCTGACCAGCATGATTCGCATCCTTTGCGTAATGTAACTTAAGATGATGGACCAGCTGCATTGCACGATACGGCGGAATCTGATCCGTCGCAGGATCCGCAGGATCCAGTGTCGGCAATCGCGCAGCGCGATTCTGGCACTTCACTTCCCTCAAAACCCGCACCCAAAACCCATTTCTCGACTCCTTCGCATCTTCCTTTTGGTTAATATTCGGACCCGTCAGATGATAGTACTTAGTCTCCGTGTCGTGGAAAAACGTAGTTCCAAGCATATTGCCTCGCCGCATGCCAAAGTATAATCCATTCTTGCGGAACGTGTCGAGGGACTCGAGAGCCGCCCCGTGGAGGGGGCCCGCCATGGGCAGGCAAAGCGAAAGTATGAGCAAGACATATGGGTGGGCGTCGTTGTAGAAGCGCTCAGGCCAGAGAAGGCGTTCGAAGAAGGATTCTGTCGCTGCTTGGGCGCCTAGGTAGCCGATTATAGAGCCGAGGGCGCCAATTATGATCGACATGGATGGTCTTGTAGCGTTGTGCTGCTGATGGTGTTTAAGAAGAATATTGGCGAAATCGGTATTCTCTCGATTGAGGAGGCTCAAAGCTGGAGCAGACCAATAGAGGGGTTAGGCTGGATCTTCTCGTGGATTTGAAGCGGTTGGCTCCTGGCCGTACCGCTGGCAGGATGTCAGCTGCTGCTGTCTTCTGGAAATACAGTGAGAAAGCGAAAAAGAACTGTTTGGGGAGAGTTTTCCGTGGAAGAGGTTGTGAGGAAAGTGAAGGCAATGCGACAGTTGACGAGCGACTCAACCTGCAGGACGAATTGGGGGATGCTTTGAACCAGGTTGAGGCGCAGGCGGAGGCCGAGCCCTGGAGACCTCATTCTACTGGCTCCCTTAAGATGAGAATTGGCCGCACCAGCAGTCACGCTCCGAAGGCCCTACTCGGTAACAGGCGGGCAGCGCGTTCGACAGCACAGTACTGTAAGTTCGTCTGTCGCAAATTCGGTCAATTCTGTAGAAAGTCAATGCACACCAAGTAGAAAGAGACCGTGTCCAAAGTTTGTACGGGGCTTTGTTCTCTCCCATATTATAGATCCCTTCTCTGCTTTGCATGAATCTCGGAGCCCTTAGGGCGGGGGAAGCAGATGCCTTGTGTCGCGCGGGGATCTAGAGCGCCCTGGTCCGCACTGCCAGGCCGGCAGGCGATACCGGTCTTGTGATTTTGACCCCACCAAGGAGCCAAGACTTGCAAAGACATCGAAGCCTACGCCGTACCGTTACCCTCATTTTATCCTCTGGCGGCACCCCGTGTCCCTTTGAATGCAACAAGTCCTTCATGAAATCACAGTCTGAATCAAAGCTTGACGCGCACAACATTCAACAATCTTTTGTTTAACACGTTAGAAGAAGCCCGACCCTCAGAAGGCAATCATGGCGGACAACATGGAGACCCAAATCAATGAACCATTGAAAGAAGGCGAGGCGACACTAGGTACTCTGGCCACGGGACCATCCCATCGAGGGTTCCCAGCAAGGAACACCTGATTCGGTAGCCAATCATGGTCGATGTGGGTATTGTCGATTTCTACCCAGCAGACTGGGCTCTTTCTCGATCATACTTGCCTCATTAAACTTCACGCGGGTACGGGCATGTACTAACGACTGACTTAGTACCGCCACTCATTCGACCTAAGCTCAACTTCTACATATTGGACAGGCCTTCTAAGGGCCTCTGTGGGAACTTCAACGGCTGGAAAACGTTGTGTCTCTTCAGTCAAGCCTCGGAAATCTCCCAGTGGATTACCGCGCAACAGGACCTTCCGGAGGAAGCTGAACCCCCAAGCCAGCTGAAAACTCTTGAGGTCGGAGGCAAAACTTACCTGTTGCAACAGTTTCAGTCTAGCGACGTCGTGACTTTTGGCCAACTTGCAATAGATAGGCAACCGACACCTGAGATGACAACAAGAAAGCACGCATGGGCTTCAGCCATCTCGCAGAGAACCCAGGGTATCCAGATGCGCCCCATGCCTCATGAACAGCGGGTCACTGTAGAGCATGCCTGTGCATTCTGCAGTGATACGAACCAGGAAGGAACAAATCCATCTTGGCTGTATGATCGGGTTCAACACCGAACCATACTTGTGTCTGAGGAATGCGCGGATGGAGTTCCGCCATACGAGGTTCTCTCATACACATGGGGCAGGGCAGCCAGCAACGAGTGGTAGGAGGTTGCAGGTGTCCCTTGGAGAGTGAGATCGTCGATTGGTCTCCCAGTTACCTATATTCTTGAGCTTTTGGAGAGTTTTACAGAAAGATACATTTGGATTGACATATTCTGCATCCCGCAGGAGTGTCCGTCAGCAAAAGCCAGAGAGATTGCTCGCCAGGCTCAAATCTTCCGCAGGGCAAAAGGTGGAATTGCCTGGCTACACCAGACAGCCGCTGTATTGCCCTTGGTCGTTGGACTAATATCGTGGTCGGTGTACCTGAACAATCAATTCTTGGCCGAACACCCTACTTCCGCCCCACCTCCCTACGGTACGTTCGCCGCTTTGGAAGAACTCATCTGCGACCCCTGGTTTTCTTCGACCTAGGCTCTCCAAGAAGCGATCTTGCGACCAAACATGTCCATGGTTGGTGTTACTAAGTGGAATTCGTCTCTGCTCCTCCCGCACGGCTCGCTCGGTGGTGTGGCTCTCCTAGAACGTCGTATCTCTATAGAAGACTTTCGTCGTGCTCTAAACGTGGTGAGGGCTGTTGCTTCTTCAACGATTAAATGCGAGTTAGACCGTGGATTCATCGCGACGACGGGGCGCCCTCTAATGAGGCCCAAAGATGCCTTGATTATGGAGCGACTCCTTCAAGATACGGGCTTGCTTGGCATGACCACTCCCACACCTGCGGCTATCCTGTCAGGATTGGCAGGACGAACTTCCGTCAAGCCCCACGACAAATTTTATGGGATTCAATCAGTCTTCAATCTGACTATGCAGGGAGACTACACACGCGCCCTCGAAGATGTCAAGCGCGAATTCCTGACCAATGTCTGGACGGAATATGCCCCCATCTTGAGTTTGGCACTGAATCGGCCCATTATCTCTTCAGGATCAGCTGACTTCAGATCCGACACCGAGGACACTCTACTTTGGTTCTCTTACTCACAGATCGGTGGGGGCTCAATGTCATGTGTTCTTCCAGGGTTCTCCGCGGTGTCTGCTCGATTTAGTGCTGATGGTCTCATCAGCTTGGCTGCTTCAGACTCAATAAATGAGGGAAAGGTATGGCGCTACGAAGCTATTGGGCCCCCTGCAGCGCACTCCAAGGTCGCCTCCATTCTATATGGTCTTCCTCCCATTCCTGTGGATATTAGATGCTCTGTCAGTATGACAGAGCTGTACGTGCCTCGCCCGCAACGATGGTGGCATTGGATCCCAATTCTTCGCACAATTGCAAGATGGTGGCGATACTGGCAGGACAGGAGAGGAACAGCTTTCTTCATGGATAGGACGAGCAGACTAATGTGCGCTGGTCAGTTCCTCAATGAGAACGGTCATCTGACTATGCGTCGAAATCTCTACGTCTATATGGAGTACTATCTCAAGAAACCCGGTGTAGGTCATAGAGTCGGAGCTATAGTCTCCGATCTACCCTTCGAACATCACAGGGTTGAAAATTCTTTAGTTATCGACTAATAAATAGTACGATACTATATATCGAGTTAAGTTGTATCGGGTCAGGTATTAATACCTTCATAGTATCTATGACTCTGTTAACTCCATTCTGCATTAGGCATTGGTCTTCCGAGCGACGCTGCTTTTGAGAAGTATCGCATTTCCATCGGACGGGCCGTCATGCAGGACCAGCGTGGCACAGTGATCTATTTGGATTGGAGCCTTTTTGGCGTGGATGGTTGGAGCCGATCCGCATCTACCGATTTTTTTAGTGGCGTGTAGTGGATTTCGAGGCTTCGGAGCTCCAAGAGCGCCAGTACTATACCTAATATAGTAGTAGCCTAATATAGTACTAATAGGTAGGTGCGTAAGGAGGAGGGGCTAGGAAATTAAGAAAAATAAGGGGTATATAGGTATATGCCTGAATATACATACACGTGACTACACGTGATGATAAGATAAGATAACTTCTGCTACAACCCAACTTTGTGCACGTGCCATATATCGACACTGGAGCTCCGCAGCGCTCCTCGTTTTTCGTTAGATACAACTCCCGTAAGGCATCCTGATAAAGCTCCCAGTCTGCTTCATTTGGGCCTTGAGAAGCCATCCCGGGCGGCATTTGAAGCTACCGGGCTTGATACTGCGGGGGTTTCCAAGGCTCGTAGTTTACAGACCATTGGCTATCGCAGTCCACACAGCTTCGCTTGAGCATAAAGAGGCTCGCAGGCGTGTAACAGGTTCTAGAGAAGGGCCGGCAAGCGCTCTGTGCGAAAAGTTCGGTTGAATACCGGCTTCGCTAAAGGAGCCCGGAAACAGTCTTGTTCTTTTTACATCCCTTCTCTCTACTCGTCAGTATCCGAACCTCAATCCTCCCCCT
>Ga0307515_10022329_pt1 | contig 11157 bp, 9 predicted proteins | sample 17_EM_MG_FD_194513 | JGI IMG/M metagenome (GOLD analysis project Ga0307515, IMG submission 194513) | Populus trichocarpa ectomycorrhiza microbial communities from riparian zone in the Pacific Northwest, United States - 17_EM | ecosystem: Host-associated > Plants > Roots > Unclassified | place... | reverse complement strand
TCGATCCGCAACGCCGCGGCCGAACTCCACGAAAGACACGACCACCTCGACCTGCTCGTCAACAACGCCGGCGTCACCGGCATCAAAGGCACGACCCCCGACGGCCACGAGATCCAACTCGCCGTCAACCACCTCGGCCACTTCGCACTCACCGGCCTACTGATGCCACTCCTCCTGGCCGCCAACGGATCCCGAGTCGTCACCGTCGCCAGCATCGCCCACCGATTCGGCGACACCACCGACCTCACGACCCACAAAGGCGCCTACCCCCGCGCCAAACTCGCCAACCTCCAATTCACCGGCGCACTCCACCGACGCCTCACCGAAACCGGCGCCCCCACGACCGCGCTCGCCGCACACCCCGGCGGCGCCGCCACCGCCGTCTTCCGCCACGGCAACCCACTCGTCCGCGCCGTCAACCTCGCCGTCGCCAAAGCCTTCGGCCGCACACCCGAGATGGGCGCCCTCCCGACCCTGCGCGCCGCAACCGATCCCGCCGCCCACGGCGGCGAGTACTACGGCCCCACCGGGCTCTTTGAGATCGCCGGATACCCCGGAACCGTTGCCGCGTCGAAGAAAGCGAACGACCGCGCCGCACAGGAATCCCTGTGGGCGCGGTCGGAGGCACTGACCGGCGTCACCTACACGTTCACACCGGCGGGGAATGCCGGGCGATGATCGCCGCCGCGTCGGTCCCCTTCGGCAGATCCCCGTAGTTCAGGCCCCGCCCACCGTCCAATCTCGACGCCACGAACGCCTCGAACACCGCACCCGGGGAATGCCGCGCCAGCAGCGATCCCTGCAACGACAACGCCAGGTCCTCGGTGAGCCGACGGGCCTGAGCCGGCTCGACGCCGTCGGCGAGCATCCGCTTCGTACGCGCGACATGCGCGTCCAGCACCGGATGCGAACCGGCGGCCCGGTCCACCTCCGCGAAATACGCGTCCACCGACTCCGGCGACGTCGACAGCGCACGCAGCACGTCGAGCGCGATCACGTTGCCCGAACCCTCCCAGATCGACAGCAGCGGCTGCTCCCGATAACGCCTCGCCAGCGGAGCCTCCTCGACATATCCGTTGCCGCCCAAGCACTCCAGCGCCTCCGCCGCATGCCCCGGACCGCGCTTGCACACCCAGTACTTCGACACCGCGCTCGCCAGCCGGCGGAAGAGGGCGTCGGCCGGGTCGTCGTAGGCGGCGGCGAGGCGCATGGCGGTGACGACGGCGGCCTCGTACTCGACGCACAGGTCGGCAAGGACGTTGGCCATGAGGGGCTGGTCGACGAGCTTGGCGCCGAACGCGGAGCGGTGGTGGGCGTGCCAGATGGCCTCCACAGTGGACTGGCGCATGCCCGCGGTCGTGCCGAGCACGCAGTCGAGGCGCGTGTGGCTGACCATCTCGATGATGGTCCGCACACCGCGGCCCTCTTCCCCGACGAGGTGCGCGAGCGCGCCGTCGTACTCGACCTCGGAGGACGCGTTGGAATGGTTGCCCAGCTTGTCCTTCAGCCGCTGGAGGCGCATCGCGTTGAGCGTCCCGTCGGGCAGCACGCGCGGCAGGAGGAAGCACGACAACCCGCCGGGCGCCTGCGCCAGCACCAGGAACGCGTCGCTCATCGGCGCCGAGCAGAACCACTTGTGGCCCGTGATCGCGTACATCCCGTCGCCCGCCGGCGCCGCTCGCGTGGTGTTCGCGCGGACGTCGGAGCCGCCCTGCTTCTCCGTCATCGCCATGCCCAGCACCAGACCGCGCTTGGTCTGCGGCGCCCGCAGCCCGAAGTCGTAGTCCGTCGACGTGATCCGCGGCTCCCACTGCTCGGCGAGCGCCGGGTTCGCCCGCAGGGTCGGGATCGACGCGTAAGTCATCGAGATCGGGCACCCGTGGCCCGGCTCGATCTGCGAGGTGAGCATGAACAGCGCCGCCCGGGCGGCGTGCGCGCCGCGCGCGGATCCCTGCCAGGGCAGGGAATGGATGCCGTTGCGGATGGACAGGCCCATCCACTCGTGCCACGCGGGGTGGAAGTCGACCTCGTCGGCGCGGTGGCCGTAGCGGTCGTGGGTGCGCAGGACCGGAAGGTTGCGGTTGGCGTCCTCCGCGCGCTTCGTCCACAGTGCACTGCCCACTGTGGAACCGAGCTTCTCGGCGTGACCGGCGATCCAGTCCGCTCCCGACCATCCCAGCGCGTCGCGGAGGGGCGCGTTGTCGGTGAAAACGTTGCGACCGGCCATCGGCGGGGCCTGGTTGAGCACTTCGTGCGTCGTCGTCGACATATTCGTGGTGACCTCCTGTCGTCGATGATGGCTTACCTCCCGAAGGTCCCTTCGGGGTAGGGCCGATCGCCTCTGTGCGCTCCGGTGCCGGAATCACACGCTTGAGGCCCGGGAGCGACCGTCGGCGGCCCGGACGAAAGGACTCGGGATGCTTCTCCAGCCACGTAAGCTGCACAATCTCTCCACCGAGGAGGCCCTGAGGCGCGTTGGAAAGATCGCGCTCGGCCGCGTGCTCTACTTCTCCCGCGCGCTGCCCAACGTATGGCCGACGAACCACCTCGTCGACGGCGACATGATCGTCGTCAACGCCCACGCCGACTCCGAACTCTCCCGCGCACTGCGCCATTCGCCGCTGGACTCGCTGGTGATCGCCTACGAGGTCGACGACTTCGACAGCATCGAGCATTCCGGATGGTGCGTGGTGGTCACCGGTCCGATGATGTTCCTGTCCGAGTGCGAGGTCCGCGACCATGCGGGGCTTTCGGCGCTGCGGCAGCGGCTGACCGACCTCGTCGCGGCCGAGGAGCTCGTGCTGCTCGGCATTCGCGCCGAGATCGTGTCGGGCTACGAGCTGGGTTCCGCCGACGAGCGCGACACCGCGTAGGCCCGCACCGGGCTCGTGCCCATGCCGGCGACCGCGAGCGGCGCGGCGTGGAAACGCCAGGGCCGCACGTCGTGCGGGAGCCGGTCGAGGCCGCGCAGGTGCTCCACGACCACCACGCCCCTGCCGAGCAGGATCGTGTGCGCCGGACGCTCCGGGTCGGCCGCGTCGTCCACATTGGACGCGTCGATGCCGACGAGGACCGCGCCCGCGTCGGCGAGGTACCGGGCGCCGTCGGCGGTGATGATCGGGTGGCCGACCGCGTAGGCCGCGGTGCCCCAGTGCCGGTCCCAGCCGGTCTGGAACAGTACGGCCTTCCCCTTGACGTCGAAGAGTTCCAGCATCCCGGAGTCCAGCTCGCCCTGGGTGGCGGAGATCAACTCGATCGGCAGGTCCACAGTGGACGCCAGCGGGAGGCCGGACAGGTCGACGCCGTCGGGATAGCGGTGGAACGGGCTGTCCAGGTAGGTGCCCGTCTGGCTGATCATGTCGAAGTGGCCGAACTGGAAGCTCGTGCCCGGCGCGTAGTTCGCCGCCGACTCGGCGTGCGAACGGAACTCGCCGATCTTCGGGCCGGGCAGGCCGGGGACGGTGACCATGCCGTCGTGGATGGGGTGGCTGAGGTCGACGACGCTGCGGATCATCAGCCGATCGCCATGTCCACGAAGCGCGACAGGTGGAGCTGCGCGGCGACGGTGATGGTGTCGGTGGGGCCGTTACGGTGCTTGGCGACGATGAAGTCGGCCTCGCCCGCGCGGGGGGATTCCTTGTCGTAGTAGTCCTCGCGGTGCAACAAGATCACCACGTCGGCGTCCTGTTCAAGACTATTGTGTAGAAATGTCCGATTTGCTATGAAGTTGTGCAAGCCTAGCACGGTGGCGTCGTAGACATCGTGCTCGCCGATGGACTCGATGGACACGATCTCGTCCCACAGCACGTCGTTGGTGGCCATGAGATCGAGCTCAGCACTGTCGAGGACCTCGGCGACCTTGGCGAGCCGGGTCCGGCTCGGCGAGTGCATCCACATGGTGTTTCCGCTGAACTTGGTGCCCATCGCGGCAGCGAACTGGCGGTGGCTCATCTTCTGCTCGGTGAGCGTCGCCCGGACCCGATCCCAGATGTCCTTCGGGATGGTGTCGACGTTCGCGTTGCTCTCGATCTGTTCCAGAATCGCCCGGAGTTCAAGGCATTTCAGTCCTCGAACTCCGTGAGAACCCACCGACTTCAAGAAGCGCATTTGATCGTCGCGGCCCGAGATGTCGAGCGTGTACTGCGGCCGCACGCCCTCCTTGACGCGGACCGTGCGCAGCCTTCCGCTGATCCCGAAACGAAGGAGTAGGCGAGAGACCTCGTCGAGCATTCTGCGACTCGTTGAGGAGTAGTAGATGGTGCCAGCGCGGCCGTTCTTTCGGACCTGGACTGAGCCGTCGGTCGCCCACAGGTGCCGCAGGAACAGCGCCACCTGCTCCTTTGGGAGCGAGAACACCTCGTCCGGGATGAACTTCTCGTGCGAGCGCAAGCCGAACAGACCGAGTCCGTCCAGCCACGCGGCGATCGGGTTGCGCTTGCCATGGGTCAACCGAGAAGGGGCCGGGAGCCGCAGCGTGGTCACCCGCGCGGCCTCATACTCGTCCCGCACGGCCGTAATACCGAAGTGCTCGGCGGCCTTGGTCACCGCCGTGAGGTTCTCCTCGTCGACGCTGGCGTAGCGGATCGGCTGCCTCTTCACGAAGGATCCGTCGCCCAGGAGATGGGCGAGCATGATGACTTCCGGCTCGGCCCAGGGCTCGATGTTGAGGGGCGGCGGGATGTGGCGTGGGACAGCCACGCGCGAGCCGACGGTCAGTTCCCCGAGCGGCATCCATCCGTCGATGGTGAGCAGGGGGTGGTTGGCCGTGAGGTCGACGGTGCGGCCCGAGGCCATGGTGAGCCGGAATGTTTCCTTGCGGCCGCTGGAAAAAGCGTGGGTGAGGGTGCGGGGAACGAGCTTGAGCCGTTCGTCAAGCGCCCAGACGGGAATGTCGCGGACGTCGCCGGACATCAGTTCGCCGATGGTGATCTCGGCGTTGGTGTCGGCGCGCATGAGGCGGGTGGACGCCGTGACGCAGCCCGACTCACGTAGGTCCGACAGCTGCGGCCGCTTGTCCGTCCGCTGCTCGGGCCCGCGGTTCAGCTGCGCGACGGCGATCACCGGGCACTCCAGCTCCTTGGCGAGGAGCTTCAGGCCACGCGACAGCTCCGAGACCTCCTGCTGACGGCTCTCGACGCGTTTCGGCGAGGACATGAGCTGGAGGTAGTCGACGATGATCAGCTTGAGGTCCTGGCGCTGCTTGAGGCGGCGGGCCTTGGCGCGGATCTCCATGAGGTTCATCGACGGGCTGTCGTCGACGAACAGGGGCGCCTCGCTGATCTCGCCCATGCGGCGGGCGAGCTTGGTCCAGTCGTCGTCGGAGAGGTCTCCGGAGCGCAGGACGTGGAGGGGCACTCGCGTCTCGGCCGACAGGAGCCGCATGACGATCTCGACCTTGCTCATCTCCAGGCTGAAGATGGCCGAGGCGAGGTTGTGGTGCAGCGACGCCGAGCGCATGAAGTCCATCGCGGCGGTGGACTTGCCGGCGCCGGGGCGGCCGGCGACGATGACGAGCTGGCCGGGGTGGAGTCCGTTGATGAGCCGGTCGAGGTCGGTGAACCCGGTCGGCACGCCGGCCATGGTGCCGCGGGAGCCGATCGCCTCGATCTCGTCGAGGGTGGGCTGGAGGAGCTCGGCGAGGACGGAGTAGTCCTCGTTGACGCGGCGCTCGGTGACGTCGTAGACGGCCTGCTGGGCGAGGTCGACGAGGTCGTCGATGTCGCGGCCCTGGCCGTTGGCGCTGCCGTAGCCGAGCTGCACGATGCGGGTGCCGGCCTCGATGAGGCGGCGGAGGGTGGCGCGCTCGTTGACGATGCGCGCGTAGTAGGCGGCGTTGGCGGCCGTCGGCACCGAGGAGATGAGCGTGTGCAGGTAGGGGGCGCCGCCGATCTTGCCGATCTCGCCGGAGTCGGTGAGGGCGGCGGCGACGGTGACCGGGTCGGCGGGCTCGCCGCGGCCGTACATGTCGCACACGACGTCGTAGATGAGCGCGTGCGCGGGCCGGTAGAAGTCGTTGGTGGTGATGATCTCGACGACGTCGGCGATCGCGTCCTTCGACAGGAGCATGCCACCGAGGACGCACTGCTCGGCCGCGATGTCCTGCGGCGGTGTGCGCTCGTAGCCGCCGTACTCGTCGGGTGGTGCGCCTTCGACGGACCGCTCGTCGGTCAGTGCCACGTCGACGCCTCCCGTCTGTGTGCCGCCCCTGTCACCTGGTGTACGCCGTCCGTACGACAACTTCTCGGGCAGGACATTGCACTGTACGAGCCATGGTCCGCGCCCTCAAATCGGACAGTGGACGAAGCTGTGGACCATCCTGTGGATAACCGCGTGGATGTTGTGCACAGACCTGTGGACAAGCTGTGGACAAACACTGTGGACACTCCACATCAGGCGGTTGACCTGTGCGTTCTTCGTCCACGGGCTGTGGACGAAGAAAGTCGCCGACGTTGGCACACCTTCGGCGTGTCGTGTCCCACGCCGGGGGTATTGGAACAGTCGATACAAAAAAGTGGTAGCGTGCCGATCATGGGCAGGCCACGGCAGTTCAGTGAGGAGCGGGCGGTCGACGCCGCCATGCGCGTGTTCTGGTCCCAGGGCTACGAGGCGACCTCGACGCAGGACCTGTGCGTGGCCACGGGTCTCGGCCGCTCCTCGATCTACAACACCTTCCACAGCAAGCACGACCTCTTCACGCTCGCGCTGGAGCACTACACGCGCATGACCGGCGAGCTGCTCACGACGCTCGTCGGGGGTGAGGAGCCGGGCCGCGACCGCATCCGCGCGCTGCTCGACGACTGCGTGGAGTCGGCGGTCGAAGGCGGTCGCGACGGCTGCTTCGGCGTGAACTCGTCGATCGAGCTCGGCCCGCGCGACCCGGCGATCGACGAGCACCTGCGGCGCAACACCGAGTGGCGGGTGCAGGTGATCAAGGCGGTGGTCGAGGAGGGGCAGCGCGACGGGAGCGTCCATCCCGGGCGTGACGCCCTGTCGGCCTCCCGGTTCGTCTTCGCCAACATCGGCGCGATCAGGATGCGCGCCCGCTCGGGGGCCGAGCGGGCGGAGCTGGAGAGCATCGCCGACATGGCCATGTGCGCGCTCTAGGAAACCCCGTGCGGAATCCCGCCTTATACTGCCCGAATTTTGTACCGAGCAATCCAAAATATTGAGGAAACCCATGACGACCAGCAGAAAGATCCCCTTGTCGGTCTACGTCCTCGGGCTGGCGATCTTCGCCCAGGGCACCTCCGAGCTGATGCTGTCCGGCCTGCTCCCCGCCGTCGCCGAGGACCTGGAGGTCTCGATCCCCGACGCGGGCCTGCTCACCTCCGGTTTCGCGCTCGGCATGCTCGTCGGCGCGCCGATCCTCGCCGTGGCGACCCTGCGCCTGCCCCGGCGGGCGACGATGCTGGGTTTCCTGGGCGTCTTCGCGGTGACGCACGTGCTGAGCGCCATGGCGCCCGGCTACGGGATGCTCCTCGGCCTGCGGGTCGTCGGCGCCGTCGCCTACGCGGGCTTCTGGGGCGTGGCCGCGGTGACGACGCTGCGCCTGGTTCCCGACGACGCCAAAGGCAAGGCCATGGCAGTCGTGGCGGGCGGGCTCACCATCGCCACCATCGTCGGCGTCCCGGCGGGCACCTTCGTCGGGCAGCAGCTCGGCTGGCGGGCGGCGTTCTGGGCGGTCGCCGGGCTCTCGGCGCTGTCGGCGGTCCTGATCCTCGCGACCATCCCCGCCCGCATCGGCGACGGGGAAACCCCGAGCCTGCGCGCAGAACTGCGGGTGATGGCCAACCGCCGCCTGTGGATCGCCTACGTCGCCACCGCCATGTCGGCCGGGTCGGTCACCGCGCTGTTCACCTACCTCGGCGCCATGCTCATCGGCCGCACCGGCGTCGGCGAGGCCTGGGTGCCGGTCGTGCTGCTGCTCTTCGGGCTCGGCTCGCTCGCCGGGATCAGCCTCGGGGGCCGCTTCGCCGACCGGGCCGCCTTCGCCACCCTCAACGCCGGGTTCGCCGGGGTCGCGCTCGTCGCCGTCGGCATCTACCTCGCGGCGGGAAACCCCCTGGTCACCGTGGTCCTGGTCATCGCGCTGGGCCTGCTCGGCTTCATGACCAACCCGGCGGTCAACGTCCGCGTCTTCACTCTCGCCGGCGAGGCCCCGACCCTCGCCGGAGCCGCGAACATCTCCGCCTTCAACGTCGGCATCACCGTCGGGCCCTGGCTCGCCGGGCTCCTCATCGACGGCGGCTACGGCCTCGCCTCGCCCGCGCTCGTCACCGCCGCGCTCGCCCTCGTCGGCATCGGGATGGTCGCCTGGTCGCGCTCGCTGCGGCACCACGACCCGGCGCCGGTGATGGCGGCCGCGTAACGGGAAGGCCACCGCGGGTCTCGGGTCGGCCTCAGCTCGGTCACACCCGGAACCCGCACGGCCGATGGCGGGTCGCATCCGTGACGTCCATCGTGGACCAAGGAGGGTGCCCGCCATGTCCCGACCACCCGTCATCAGGCTCATCGCCGTCGGAGCCGCGCTCGCGTTCCTCGCGGGCTGCTCCGGCGGCGGATCCGAGGGGGCCTCGGACTCCGCCCCTGACAACGCCACCGGCGAGGACGGCCAGTCGACGTTCGCGATCGACATCGACACCGCTTCGTACGACTATGCAGCACGCAAGCTTGAGGCGGGCAACCTCCCGTCGGGCGATCAGATCCGGCCCGAGGAGTTCGTCAACGCGTTCCGGCAGGACTACCCCGAGCCCGCCGGCGACGGGATCAGCGCGACCGTCGACGGCACGCGCCCGCCGAGCTGGTACGAGGCCTCGGCCGACACGCGGATCATGCGCATCGGGCTGAGCACGAAGCCCGAACCCGAGGGCGAGCGCCCGCCGGCGGCGTTGACGTTCGTGATCGACGTGTCGGGTTCGATGAACGAGCCGGGGAAGTTGGACCTGGTCCAGGATGCGTTGCATCACCTGATCGACGCGTTGGAGGAGACCGACGCGGTGGCGATCGTGGCGTACTCGGATGCGGCGGTGGTGCTGCGGGAGATGACGCCGGTGTCGGACCGGGAGGCGTTGCACGGGGCGGTCGACGAGTTGTCGACGGAGAGTGCGACGGACTTGGAGGAGGGTCTGGTCTCGGGGTATGAGGTTGCGAGCAGGGGTTTCCTGGCGGGGGCGACGAATCGGGTGATCCTGCTGTCGGACGGGTTGGCGAACTCGGGTTCGACGAGTGCGGACGGGATCTTGGGGAGTGTCGCGGAGAAGGCGGCTGAGGGGATCGCGTTGTTGTGCGTGGGTGTCGGCGCGGAGTACGGGGACGCGTTGATGGAGCAGTTGGCCGACAACGGTGACGGTTTCGCGGTGTACGTGTCGAAGGAGGAGCAGGCGCGTGAGTTGTTCGTGTCGCGGCTGCCGTCGACGTTGACGGTGCGGGCGCGGGACGTGAAGGTGCAGGTCAGCTTCGATACGCAGAACGTGGTGTCGTACCGGCTGATCGGTTTCGAGAACCGGGCGATCGCCGACGAGGACTTCCGCGACGACTCCGTCGACGGCGGTGAGATGGGGCCGGGTCACACGGTGACGGCGCTGTACGAGGTCGTGTTGAAGGAGGGCGCGTCGGGTTCGGTGGCGACGGCGAACGTGCGGTGGCTGTCGCCTGCCGATCGCGGGTCGGAGGAGGTGGCGCGGACGGTGTCGGTCGCGGACCTGGATCGGGAGTGGGGTGCGGCTCCGCCGAAGTTGCGGGTGTCGCTGCTGGCGGGGGCGTTCGCGCTGGTGCTGCGCGGGGACGGCGCGGTGGCGTGGCTGCCGGCGTTGGAGGAGGAGGCGGCGGCGATGTTCGCGGCGACCGAGGACGCCGACGTGCAGCGGTTGGAGCGGTTGATCGCGGCGGCGAGGAAGTTGATGGAGTAAGGGTTTTCGCGTTGGCGGCGGGGTCTTCGGGCCCCGCCGTTTCGCGTGGGGTTGGTGAAGGACATGGCGGGGCGGTTCTCCTAGGCGTGATGGGACCGGTCCCGTTTCGGGGTTTCTAGGCTGGAATCGGTCCCGATGCCCGAAGATCGGCGGACGCGAATGCCCTACCTTCTCGTCATCCCCGTCATGGGCTTCTCCGCGGTCGTGCTGTTCCGGCTGCTGAACATAGGCGTCCGCGCGATGCTCACGGGCGGGGTCGCCGGGCTCGTCGCGGGTGAGGCCTTGGCCCTCGTGTTCCTGCTCGCCGACGCCGACGGGTCGACGGCGGCCTTGTCAGGCGTGCTGTTGGGCGAGATCGTGTTCCTCGTCGTCTCCGCGCCCGTGGAGCGTGCCGCCCGCGCGGAGGCGGAGGAGCGGCACGAGTACGAGATGGCGCTGCTGCGTGAGAAGGCGCGGCACCACAAGCGCACGCCCGAGGAGCAGTGGCGATACCGCGACCCGGACTGACGTTGCCTCCACCCGCCACACTGGCCGCCATGCCCGACTCCCCGCGCCTCGAACCGTCCGCCCGGCTCGTCCTCGCGCTCGCCGCTCAGGCGCGCTTCGCCGGCTACGCCCGCCTTTACGCGGCCCTCGTGTTCCTGGCGCCGGGCCTGTCGCTGCTCGCGACGCCCCTGCGGAACACCGACACCGAGACCTTCTACCCCGCCGGGGACGCGATCCTCTACGGGCGCGGCGGTGGGACGTTCCTCGTGCTGGCGCTCGGGTTGTTCACCGCCGTGCTGGTCGCGGGTGCGTTCAACCCGGTGCGCACGGGTATCGGGTCCGCCGCCGCGGTGGGCGGCCTTGTCATGAGTGGGCTGACGGCTTTGGCCGCGGTCTCGGAGAACCAGCTCAGCGCCGGCGGCTGGGCGATCCTGCTGACCGGGGTTTCCTGCCTGGCGCTGGGCGTGACCCACGAACTGCACCTGGCCCGCGCGCGACGCCAGGGGCTCGGGGGTTAGCGGAGGAACGCGAGCACCCGAGAGAGCAGCAGTTCGGCGGCCTCGGGGGAGTGGTCGGTGCCGGCGGCGTCGGTGAAGAAGTGCCTGGCGCCGGGATAGCGGAAGATCTCGGCGCCGACCTCGGCCAGCGCGGTCAGTGACTTCTCCGGTGCGAAGCGGTCGCCGACGGCCACGTGCACCTGGACCGGCATCTCGACGACCGGCGGCACGGACGCGACGCCGTGCAGGAGGACCACGGACGCTGC
>Ga0307515_10022328_pt1 | contig 11157 bp, 9 predicted proteins | sample 17_EM_MG_FD_194513 | JGI IMG/M metagenome (GOLD analysis project Ga0307515, IMG submission 194513) | Populus trichocarpa ectomycorrhiza microbial communities from riparian zone in the Pacific Northwest, United States - 17_EM | ecosystem: Host-associated > Plants > Roots > Unclassified | place... | reverse complement strand
AAAGTAAAGGAGGTACGTATGCAACGCGACCCGTCGCCTGGGCGACGGGCAGCGTGTAATTCTCCGTCAGAGCGTACGAGGTTCCGTCAGAGCCGTCAGAGCCGTCCTGAACACCCGGGTGTTTCAGACGGAAATTAGGGTCGTTGCTGATGCTATACTCAGATCCCATCATGAGCTGCTTCGTATTGTTGCTGCTTCCAGTTTCACGGACAATTTTAAACAGTGCATCCAGGATCATGTTGTTGGTGGCTGCATTTGCAGTGTCGCGGTGAACTAAGTGGTGTCTGCATTCTAGATGGGTCTCAGCGGGTGGCGTCTTGAATGAAGCGCCCATCGTTCTGCTCGATTCTGTTCTGCTCTCACCTTGCTGAGGTGTAGGTGGAGCCATGATTTGCTGCTGTGGAAGTGAAGAGATGATGATAACGAGAAGAATTGGGAAGTCCTGAGGAAGAAGATAACGAAATGAAGTGCAAAGTCCTGAGGAATATATTGTTAGCATCAAGTCAAAGTGGAATGCATAACAGCCAACTTGCAGGTTCTACACAAGATGAATCATGCTGTGTATAGCTACCAGTTGCACAGATTTCCAACCGACCAGCAATTTACACCAAGTTGGTCTGATGTTGTGTGTTTGGTTACAGGTGAAAATCACGGTGAACCACCGCCAACATCTCGTGTTTGTGAGATATACACACATCATTCTGCAATGGACAGAACATCTGTTGATGTTTGTCTCAAGCAATCCCCGGAATCTTACATGAAACAGACTCTACAAATCATGTTTTGACGTACAGTTAGCATTGCGATTCCCAATTTAGTGACGGTCAAAACGCAGAGTTTACTTCATTCAGAATGATTAAGTGTACCAACCTCGACATAAAAGACGCAGCTTCCCCCTATGAGGTCCATATTTTGCAACATCTATCATCTCGCGCATCAAGAATGTCAACACAAAATACAATGGTCAATGCTACAAAAAGGAACCATTCGCCACCACCAGCAGGCAAATACAGCAAGTTAACAAAATGCTCCACACAACGACATCAACACGTGAATGAAGGGAAGAGCGGCTTGGACGCAGAAAGGGTCCGAGCCCTTGGAGTGTTATGCAGCATGAGATCCAAAAAGAAGCTTCGGGCGGCGAAACGACGAGAAACACGCTGTTTAAGCTATGAAGAGAAGGTGGAATGGATCGAGGATTATGTGGAAAAAGAGACTGCTGTGGCAAGAACGCGAGTTGAAGATGCAGAGAAAGCAATTAAGCAGGAGCAGGAAGATATGAGAAATACTGAAAAGGCGGGATTGACATCCACAAAGCATAAAACAACATTTGAGGAGATGTTCGACGCCATTGGAGATAGTCTGAGCAATCTTGCATGTTCTGATGATGGGGAAAATGGGCAAGACGAGGATGATGATGAAGATGATTCTGAACAGGGCCAGCTTAGCGCAGATGACAAACCCGGCTGGGTCATGCACACAATCCCTACTACGGTACAGCATTGCATGGAGAGTTTTCTGCAGAAGCAGATGAAGCTTGACAAATTGATGCATCCAGGCTGTGGCGAGGAGGCTGACCTCTTCCGTGAGAGAGATCAGAAGTACGGGATGACACAATTGAAGGTTTTGGCTGTGGTTCAATCTCCAATGGATGATCATGCAGCCTCTTCTGCGCCGATGAAATATGGTGAGCCTATGGAAACTCTTGATAGCGTCCCCGCAAAATCGCAAATGCTGCAAGTGACTTCTCAACCAGGGTGAAGTCATATCAGGGTATGTGCGCAAAAACCCCTGACACACGAACCCCTTCAATCTTTCCCACCTGCCCCAGCGCCTGATTCGTTGAAGATCCAGAAATCAAAGCATGTTGAACCCGTAAGCTATAACTCCTGCATATATTGTCCCAAGCAAATTACCATATAGCAATTGGATTCCGACAAAAATATGGTGATGGCTCCCACTTCGCCGGAGGAATGAATAGGCTAATTGACAGATCAGACGATGTATCACTTCGAGAGGCAATATGTGTACCTATTTTGCTACGCGTCAGCTTTTACGTCATTTCATTGACCAAATTGTGACACATGGTAATTCGTCTATGCATGTGCAAAGGTTGGATAGAACATGTAAATGTTCTAGACCTCAGGTCGCATTGACTGACAAACAATGAATGTGATATCATCCCGCTGGTCACCGTTAAGTCAGACAATTAAAACAAATCAAGAGAAGAAACACACTGACTAAATTTAAGTCAGTGATGCCATACGAGTTAAGAATGGAGCGGTTTAAGCGCAGCGCGAACCGGGATAAATGACGGCCGTCATGCTGCATGTGATCATGCAGCCACCTGCATACATCTATGCACAGACCTGGTGCACATGGTAGAGAGTTTCAAAATTGCTTCTAGTAGGTCATGCAAATCGCGGAGAATGACCTGCAAGAGGAATGGTGTGGAAGTCGGGCTCAATAGATCAATAACTTGGGTATGGATCCACATGCGGTTAATTGCAGGCCGAGAGCACTGGAATGTGATAGGCCAACGTCATCTATCTCTCAGATAATGTCTCTAGTGGTGGATCTGAAATTGAGAGGCTTGGAACCTTTTGGGTGCAAATGTTTATACATAGAAACAATTAATTGGCTGCCAATAACAACTGTATGCATTTTTCCATACAATTGTTGAGCATCCACTGACTGTTAGTATGTCATTGAGTTGAGTGTCAATGGAGCGTCAACTATTTTTGGTCTTACAATTTCAGCAAACAAATGGCAGCATAGTCACACCCTTCCAAAGTGATAGTATTGGTGGTTTTTATATGTAACAATGATAGTGACACGCTCGTTGACCCATCCTGGCAATGAGGGTCAATGATGCACCAATGATTATTGGTGTTGTGAGTCTGATAATTGAAACAGAACTTGGTCTCTCTGACACATAATCAAAGTATTCGCCGACTTTAAGGCCAACAATGCTAGTGTCAACATCGCTTTGATCACCTGAAAATGAACGTTAACGGAGTGTCAACAATTTTGGTTCTTGCATCTTGTAGAATGAGACTGCTGGGCAACCACATAAAGCTATAATCGAAGTGTTGGGCGCCTTTATGGGCAAAAATGGGATTAACGATATCGCCACCACCTTCGAAAAATGAGAGTCAACGGAGGGTCCATGATTTTGGGTCTTGCATCATCGACACTCAATGCGCTATGCATCGCGGTTTACCCATAATCAATGCATCGCCCCCCTCTATAAGCAACAATGCTAATGACAATATCGCTACAACCTAAAAATGGGCGTTAACGGAGGGTCAACGATTACTGGTCTGGCAACTTGGATAATCAATGGGCAACGCAGCCACGTCAACCTATAATCATAGTATCGGCCGCCACTATGGGCCAAAGTGCTATGGACGATATCCCTACAACCTCCTAAATATGAGCTTCAATGGAGCATCAATGATTTTGGTCTTACATCATGGCCACTCAAAGCGCTGTGCATCAGCGTTAACCCATAACCAATGTATCCGACACCTCTATGGGCAAAATTGCCAGTGAGGATATCGCTACCACCTGCTAAAATGAGCATCAATGGAGCATCAACGATCTATTGTCTTGCATCTTGGACAATCCAAGGGCTCTGGAATGGCATTAATCCACATTCAACTTATTGGCTGCCTTGATGGATAAAAATGCTACTGATGATATCGCTACCACCTCCTTGAAATGAGCGTCAATAGAGCGTCAACAATTTTTGGTCTTGCATCATGGACACTCAAAGCGCTGTGCATCGGCGTTAACCCATAATCACTGCATCGGCCCCCAATATGGGCAAACATGTTAGTGATGATATCGCTTCAACCTCCTCAAACTGAGCATCAACCCAGCATCAACAATTTTTCATCTTGCATCCTGGATACAGAAAGGGTTATGGAACATACTTATCACATAATCGACCTATCGACTACCTGTATGGGTAAAATGCTAGTGACGAAATCGTGTCCGCCTCATACAATTGAGCCCCCACAGAGTGTCAACAATTTTTGTGGGAGCTCAATATGCTACAGAGGAATGGACTGCATCACATTGTTACTGAATTGAGTTTTATGCGGGCAGTCATTTCAATAAGTCCTTGAATACAACTGCACAAAAATGAATGCAATGTCTCACAGATCTGACATTGTTTTGCTTGTAGCTTTAGAGTCAATATATAAGAACCCTCATTCTACTTTACTATTATGTGACTTTTCGCAGACTGTTGAGTTGCATTACCCAGCTATCAAATTCCTACCACAATGTCAGATTCAAAATCTTTAAACACCTCATTGTGAGAGGTTATGATCTCTTACAAAAATGAATCTGTCTTTATTTGAGGTTTTAGCAACCTTCCTTTGCAAATCATCTTCGATGCTTGGTGGGCTTCCATCAATGTAGGCTTGAACCGTTCTATTGCTGGGAATAATTCAAGACCTGCTCCTGTGTGACAATTCTGTTTGCATGGCGGAATTGAAGACAGTGGCAGCCCAGGCATTATATGTAGTGTTTGACATCAAGTTCTTTGCTATCCATCAGAACATGTGACCAGCTCAATGGGGAAACACTTGGTGGCAACAGCTCACATCACAAAGTTAAACAAACAAATATAGTCAGAAGTTACAGCATTGACTAGTTCAAAAGTCGATGAAACCGCTTTGGTCATCCTGAGGAGACAAGGAAGTCGATGAATTACAATCATAATTTCACAAAGGAAATTCATATTGGACATTTAGGTTTGTTTCATATTAACTGAATTGACAGAAAAAACACTCCACACTGGCAGCGAAGGACTATGAAATATCCGAATTTCACCATGACACCTGGAATCGGTACCTCATGTTAGAATTTGTTTCGGCTCAAATTCCATGGAACACTATGTCAAATCTCGAGCAACGACAGTCAGAGAAGGCATTATGAAAGGAGCTGGTGATACCGTCCGCAACGACCCTTCGCAACATTTGCCGGAGGGAGTACTCAGTGACCATGGATGCAATCCTCAAGCAATTCTCATCACAAAATAGAGTTAACTTAGCATTGGACAGGTGGACATCAACGAACACATTAGCCATAACATCGGTCATTGCTTAAAATATGGATCAAAATTGGGCATTGCATGAAGTACAACTCGCTTTCAATGAGGTTGATCGCCTATTCATATCCATTGTCCAACGCTCATTAAGGGTGATAGGTCAATGGCAAACATACTGGAGCAAGGCTAGCCATACATTGGAAGGATGTTCTTCATCGTTTTGGGCTTGCCGACAGACGTTTGCTTGGAATCATGACTGATGATGATTCCTCAAATTACTCGATGCATCGTGACCTGCAATCAACCCTTGAGGCGTCTGCAATCAACTGTCCTGCATTGAAGAACCGCATACAATGCATGGGGCACGTCATACAGATGGCTATAGGTGCATTCATGAGCTGTCCCTGGGTAAAAGGCTACACCAAGTTGTGGGAAGCCCATGAGCGTGATCAGCAATTTGGAAAGAATGAAAGCCTAGACATTGCAAAGAGTCAAAGACTTCGAAAAGAAGGCATTGCTAGAATCAACAACGTGTCGGCCATGAGACCAGGTTTACCAAAGATATTTGAAAAAGTACATATTTCAAGATATTTTAAAAGTCCTGAAACTGACCTTCATATAGCAGAGATTGCTTGTGGTATTGATCACGCTGACACCTGGTCGTCCAAATGAGTTCATTGACTGTCAAAAAGCAAAAGTCCACATCGTGGTACTACCTATTATGGAAGTGAAGACGTGTAGGAATTTGACACTGGAGTTGCTTGAGCGAGTCTATCGATTACGAGAATTCACCCGCGAGTGGCTCTACAATTCAAACAACTGTGATCACCGGCCACTCTTCACAACTCAGGATGCATGGACCATTGTCAAGTACGTCATGGACGGGTTGAGTTCATTCCGATACTAAACCCTCTGGATGTTCAAAAGGCATAAGGTCACATTGCATCATGTTATGACAGTCCGCAATGACATGTTCAATCATATGGATGGCGTTATGCGAGCTTTGGCTAAGAAGAAGACTGCATGGAAGGAACACTTGTACTTTGCAGTGAAGTTAGCACGACTGAAGCTGTCCAAAAATTATCCTCAAGTCACTCCAAGGACGGGTATGTTTCTCAATTCAGAATATATGCTTGATTCTTTCCACATGTTGCGATCGTTTGGGAAGTGGGACAAGGGAATGGATATTAATCCTGAGGACGAGAGGTTATATACCACCCCATACCAAGATGCATTTCTGAAGAATGTGGAGAATGATTACTGAACCAAACATAGACATGTACCGGTCATTAAACCTGAAACCATCCCAATCAACAATGTCTTCTGCTCTGCAACAGCTTCAGGATCAGGTCAACCTTCCTTTGATCCAGATGATTCATCCAACAATCATGAAGAATACTTAAGGCTTTACAGTGTGGCTGAAACAACACCTGGACAAAGCGATCATGCTGCATGCTTGTTGACAGCCGCCAGGGTCTATTTGAATCCACTGCCTGATTCACCAAAGAACTGGGGGCAAGTTAATCCAAATCTCGATGAGTACCACTCCGACGCGATGAAGATTAGCAGCACATTTTGATTACTGGATATCACAGACTGTTGGCAACAACAAGCGGAAATGCACTCAATGTACACTGATCTCTCCAATGTAGTGCGAGACATATTCTCTATCATACCACATCATGTCAGAGTGGAGGCCAGTTCTTCCCTTGGGCGAGATGTTATCGGCAGGAGGCAGTCAAAAACTACTGCCCAGACCCTGCAAGAACATGTCGTGGTGAGACACTTGGCACAAGCTAATAACGGGTTATTGGCAGGCGATGACCCAGCGTTGGATACGGCGAACACAGACAACCACTTGGAAATGAAGAGAGAGGCAGAGGAATCGAAATTGCACAGAATGGCCAAGGTCCACGACATTTTGGAGATGTGGCAGGGCAGCCAAAACCTATGTGCTACACAGAAAGAATTTCGCACAGAAAACAGGCAGATGAGGGGCATAGAAAACATTTCAGATATGGAAGAGATCGTCAAAGCATCCAGGTCACTCTTTCAACATCATGATGCAGCTGTATTTAGATTGCCAGAAAGATAACCTTTGCCACCTGCTTTGTCTGCAAAAAACCTCACTGGAGGACGCACTGAAAAATTAAATGTCCGCCGAATATCAAAAATCAACCATCATCCAGTCAAAAGTGATGAGGAGAGCGCAACAGAAAGCATTTCGGACACTGAAAATTGGCTAAACTGGAATGGCGCCCTGGATAATCTAATTGACAGCGAAGACGATTGCATGGCAGACGGTCAATCTGATGTTGAGTGAGATATCACCCGGAGGATCTGGAGAGCCCAGAGCAGTGGGATCTGAATGCCGCATCAAATGTTCCCAGATTTATTTGGCCAACACAGAAGTCAAAGAGACAGGGTGAAAAGGTGTTGGTGATGGTCAATACATTGGAAATGAGGTGGAATATGGGAATTGACAAACAGTAGGACAGAATGTAACAATATGTTTCACCAGATTCTTTATGTAGCGTAACCAAGAGTTTCATTTAGAGATATATTATGGGTGAATAGGGAGCAGTCGCTTGTGAATATCGGTTCATAAAGAGCTGTATAGTAGGTGCAACGACTCTTTTAGCAAGATATTTTAATTTTGATGGAACGAGAGCAATCAGTGGAAGAATATTACCGCGTTCATCTTTGCCACATCACAGAGTCTCAATCTGGCAGAAAGACAACGAATAAGTTGCAAACATTATGATAACAATTATTGATAGCAGCAGATGTTGAATGGACAATACATTACGATGAGTGTCAATGGAGTGTCAACAATGTTTGGTTTTGTAAGTGTGGTAATTGGGTTGTGATTTGGTCACTATTAGGCATAGCTGATATATTGGCAGCATTTATAGGCAAAAGAGATAGCGATACGGTTACTGCCCCATTGTGAGAATGTGCGTCAACGGAGTGTTAACGATTTTTGGTCCTGTCAGTATGGTAGTTGAATAGTGTTTTACTCGCTGTTAGGCTAAACTGACGTATTGGCAGCCTTGATAAGCACATGAGACAGCAACATGGTCACCGCCCCATTGTGAGAATGAACATCAAAGAAGCATCAACAATTTTTGGTCTTGTAAGTATGGTAATTGAATAGTGATTTGGTTGCTGTTAGGCACAACCAACGTATTGGCAGCTTGTATAGGCAAATGAGACAGCAACACGGTCACTGCCCCATTCTGAGAATGAGTGTCAACGGAGGGTCAACACTATTTAACTTTGAATCTTGGGTAATACAAGGTCTGATTGGTTGCAGACATCCATTGATGAGATATTGGCGGCCTTTAGGGGCAAAAACAGCAGCAACACGCTCCCTGCCTCAGCCTGAAAATGAGCGTCAACGGAGTGTCCACGATTTTTGGTCTTGCATTTTTGGTAATCAAGGCATCCTGCGGATATTTGACGACATTCAAGAAATATTGACCGCCTTGCTAGCTAAAAGTACAATTTATCAAAGGAAAAACACAGATTCCCAAATAATCGATATTGCAAACTGCCAAACATGCAAAAATCATTTATTGGCTGTTGAATACACAATTTTGATAAGCCACTGTTATCAAACTGCAAAATCAAGAGCCTTATGTAAATCTATAGATGGACCCGCAGGGGATCCCGCTGGCGATCCACCCAATCCAGTTGGATTGGGAGATCTCCATCAAACCGTACCCAAGTTCATGGTTCTGGTGTATTGACAACCTGGACCGCAAATTTGGCGACAGTTCAGTTCGGACCCAGGCTCGGACCCAAAGGGACGGTGCGGAACCGTTGGTTACACCTCTGACCCATCACCAGCGGAGATGGCGATCTCGTAACTCCCATCGTCCGGGTGCTTCTCACTCTTCGGAGCATATGTTTCCAAGCGGCAGCCCAAGATTACCTGTTCAGATCTGCATTGTGCTAAAAAGATAGGCATGGCAATGATGATACCATGGACGTTGACTGCTATGTAGTCCGCTGCCTTTGTCAAATCAGATAGATTGCCATCGGGAGTAATCATTCTCCCTTCAGCAGGTTTCCACCTAATGTTCAACTCCCTGGGGACCTCTTCATTCATCACACCGATCTGAGGTCCGCCATTGATAACGATGGGAAGCTCGTGCCCATGTAGCTTTCTGAGAACGGTTGGAGAGGCCCTGACATACCAGCATTCAGGACATCTGATGTGGTCTTTGAGGCCGGAGAAGGCATATCTGTGGGCGATTCCGATTATCTTTGATGCAGCCGGGGTCCTGGCACCAACTGATGTGTTTTTGGGAATGGAGACCCTTTGATTCTCTAGTTGCAGTCGAAAGGTCAGTTTGCCAGTGTCTCTCTCCTGACAGGCGAGGATAGTGTAATCAAGTTGGCTACTTCAGAGGACTTTGAATTTTCCAGTATCTAGGGCCACTGCCTGCTGTCGTGGCACTTTTGGAGTCTTTGGGTCCTTGGAGTCGTGTCTTTGATGGGGTCCAACTTGGCCATTTGTTTGCTAAATGCTATCGCATTGATGATAGTTAGCATTTCCCCGATACTAGCACTCGTTTAATCCTCTGGAACCTGTTACTACATATCTGCCCACTTATCATGACCACTGCTCACCTCGTCCATCCTCTTCCGTCTCTTGTCTCATGAAGGCTTATGCTGTCTTCCTACGTACAACTGCGGACCTTTTTTGTCTCTCATCCTTGTCTAAACGCGCGTCTCTCTCCTCCTCTGTCTGACTTTGTTCCTCTTCCGCTGCACTGCCCACAACATGCCCCTCTTTTCGTTCTTCTTCCTTGTCGCTCAATTCCTCGATACGGTCATCGTTACCTTCTTCCTTACCTTCCTTTCCTGTAGACAGACCAGAGTGGTACCCATCAACTTCCGACAGCTGTTGGGCAATCCCTGAGCAAATGGCGGTCACCTCACCACTGGCCCTCTGAGACAGCTGAGATCTTGCAATGTGCTGCTGCTGAGGCGGCTGTGGTGCAGCTGTAGTGGCTACTCCCCCTCCCTGCAGCCCTTGTCAAGCTACATCCCGGGTGTACTCCCATATTGATAGGAACCCACCTTCTGGTCACTATCTGGATATCTCTACTTCATTTCCTACTCTTGGTTCCAGGGTTAGTCATCCGTGCTCATTGAGGGGAACTATACCTTCTTCCTGGTCAGTCCACACATCGGGACAGAACATGTGGATGTGTCCTAACTCATCACAATGGATACAGGTTCCTGATCCTTGGCATGGATACTGCTGGTAATTGGGTCCCAGTCAGTCATAAGCAGGTCCCCTGGGTGCATTCAGAGGTGGCACATTCCTTGGTCTGTGCGGAGGTCGATGGTCAGGTTGGATGGCGTATGTGCTGGAAGTCTGGCAGCCTCCAGATCTCGGCTCAGTTGCTTTGCTCAGCTGCAAGTTCCAAGCCTCGAAGGCCTTCATCATATTGTCCATTTCGTGTCGATTCTATTTTCGGCTTTATCCATGGCAATTTCCTGCATGGCTTGCGCTGGTGCTGGGGTCTCTCCGCTAGGGACTGCCAGAAGGTTGACCACTACTGGAATCTGTGGGGGCGGAACTCCAGCTGGGATTGAATAAGGACAGACCCCCGGCACTGTATCTGCTCCTTCTTGTGGGGACGGATTTGAGTGCGGTCATCACGTGGGTTGGTTTAGGGTTGAGCGCGGCGGAGCCGCACTTTAGTTCTTGTGTACGTGTCAATTAGACTTAGCGAGAGTCAGTGAGTTTAGGTCAATAGAGAGATTCAGGACTCCGGACACCGTACAACAGGTTATGAGCCTGGGCACTTCACTGGTTTGACGAACTCCACTCGGATTTAGATTTCGAATTGCGACATCATCGACACGGTCTCGGAGGAGTACAGACAGACTCGACACGTGTACGGACGACAACATGGCCGAATCGACAGCGATCACGATTAAGAAGTTTGATGGTACGGACTACAAGAGCTGGAGTTTGGAAATCGAAATACTGTTGGAGCAGAAGCAGGTTCTCGGCATTGTCGACGGTACAGAGGAAGCACCGGATGCGAAGGACGCGACTGAGTTTAAAGCAT
>Ga0307515_10022327_pt1 | contig 11158 bp, 6 predicted proteins | sample 17_EM_MG_FD_194513 | JGI IMG/M metagenome (GOLD analysis project Ga0307515, IMG submission 194513) | Populus trichocarpa ectomycorrhiza microbial communities from riparian zone in the Pacific Northwest, United States - 17_EM | ecosystem: Host-associated > Plants > Roots > Unclassified | place... | reverse complement strand
AAATAAAAAATGTAGAGGGGTTATGACTGTTATCTTCAAACAACATCCTCAAATGCTATCATGTTGCTGGAATGCTCCTAATGGTTATCGTGATCTGATTCCTGTTCAGTGCCTATATGACAGTAAAGGATTAGGGATGCCTGAATTCCATTAAATAACACAAACCGTATTAACTTTGTGGAGGCTTCTCTGTGGATTAAGAAGGTTATGTAGGATTTCGTGTTTTCAGGGGAGAGAGACCACTTGGTTAGTTGGATGTGTGCTTAAAATTGAACTAGAAAATTGGTTTTGGATTGCACTCATGTGAATCCATGAAAATTCATATTCAAGGTTTCTCCTTATTTCTTTCCTCTTTTAATGTTGGAAGCAGGTACTTTGTCCTTCATTTTTTTGGGAAGGACTTGTGAGGCCAGAGGGAGCTTCTTGTTCCGGATACATTCTCTTATTTATCTTTCCACTTTTCCAGCAGCCTAATTTTCTAGCTTCCATGTGTTTTCTTTTTCATCTTTCCTGTTAATAATATCCCTTTTCCACAGAAATAAATGTCATTTTTGACAAAAAAAACTAACCATCTCAGAGCCAAGCCATGTGAAATATGATCTGTTTTTGTCAGTGTCATTTTCACTCAATACCACGTTAATTTCCTGAGCAGATAAAGACTGTATGGTGGTAATGCAGGCTGATGAAGGGGAAGTATTGAAGTTGAGGGTTGGGAAAGCCAAGAGGATGTGAGGTGTTCTCGATGGAGTTTAATTAAGTGTTTAGTTCTACTGTTTCGCTTAGATTAGTGGAATGTAAATCTAACCATTGCTGGTTATTTGCAATGTCACTGGAACATGAGATGTTACACTGTACAATCTTCACATTAGATTCTTTGCTATTAAAAGTGTTTTGTCCATCCACTGCTACTGAACCAGAAGCAGAACATAAGATCTCAAAGTGGTTGTTTTCTTATTGTACAGGAGTGGAAGTCTCAACACTCCTTTTGTTTATCAATTCCTTTCCTTTTTTCCTTAATGTTGTCTTCCATCCTTCTTCTGAAACTAAGATTTCAGATCTTAGTTGCCTTTATGGTAGATGATGATGTCCTTTTTTGCTTCTTTAATTTTTGTTGTAGCTTTTCTTTGGTGGTTGGGCATCACCAAATGTATCAATACCTTGGAAGGAAGTTGAAACCAAACTGTTTGCTCTTAATGTGGTAAGTGCAACTTGCTACTGTGATTTTGCTGTTATCTTTCTTGCATTGTTTTCTTGTATTTCTGTGTTATTTCTATCTTCTGTAAGTCTGTATCAAGCAGAAATTTATTTTTTGGCCATACAGCAATTGATCCCTGTAAATGTACCAACAAAATTTTTATATTATGTACAAGTACGTTATATGATTAAAGGCTGTTTCGGTATTACTTATTTCTTAACAGCTGAATCTTGGAAATGTTTAAGATGTTTCTCTGCTGTCACCACTATGAGGTCACCCTGCACATGATCTCTTACCAAGCCTGTAGGGAGTTCTTACAGCCATTCATTTTTTCCCCTAAAGGAGCTTCTATAAAACTTGCATAGTGGTCACTGCATTATAGTAATACAATATTAGTCTTATTGTATTTCCTTTTCCAGGTCTCTGAATTGATTCTACAAGAGAGCCAGGTCTTCGACTTCTCGGTGATTATGCAGTTGGTGACAATCTTTTCCAGTATCCCTCCCAACAAGCTTAAGGGATTTATGTGCATTGTATGTGCGATATGTCCTTTGCTAATTTATGTATTTTTGAAAATCTTGAGCAAAATATCAGCTTCTCAATAATAACACTTTATTGGAAGAAAATTTGTACATCCCACCGTTTAACTCTGGGATGAATAGGTTTTGTTTATTCTTATTTTTTACTAGATAATTATTTTCATTTTAGGTATACAGGTCACTCGCAGATGTTGTTGGTTCCTATTCCAAGTGGATTTCTACATTTCAAACTATCGCTAGGCCTTTACTGTAAGCATACTTGTACATTTGAGAGCTATGGCTTATGTTCATATATGATTTAAGTGTGAATCTAGGTGTATTTTGCTCTGTTATATGCATGTTAGAATTGCCTGCCTCATCAACATTTCCTTGGTGTTACTTTGACATCATTTATTACATTGAACTCCTTAGAAAATAAGGCTTTGTTTGCATTATCTGGCAGCATTGTTTCTTGCTTTCAAGTTTTCTTTTTGTGCTGATTTGCTACTTTCAGATTATTTCTTGCTGCGGGCATTTCAGAGCCCCAGTCCTCAAATGCTTGTGCCTCCGCCCTGCGCAAATTTTGTGAAGATGCTTCTACAGTTATTTATGAACCTGCAAATCTGGAAGTTTTGATGTGGATAGGAGAGGTACTGCTCTTGTTTTTGCACTTGTGGATTTTTTTTTATGTTAAACTAATATGTCTTGACGGATTTAGTGTTTCCACGTCTTGGCTGAGATGCAAGTCTTCAACCACGGTTTCTATTAAAGTGAAATTTAAGTCTAACAATTGGAAAAGTGCTTTAGTTGCCTATGCATGTGTAAACATGTTTGAATCATAGTACTCAAGATATTCCTGATTGATACATTGTATGAATTTTCTTTCTGAATGTCTTACAATGCTGCTATCAAAACTCTCTTATTTTGTTATGGCATTCCTCTTTCTGCAAGTCCCGTAAACTGCATGTTTCCTTGATCTGCAATTTCCAGAACAACTAAAACAGAGAGCCAATGTGAAATAGTAGGATGGTAGCATCTCAGTGTTTTCCTTGGCCTTGCAGTTCATGGTACCACTTGAAAAACAAACATTAAATGTCCCCCTCTCCTAAAAGAAAAGGGAAACATTGTACATCCCCTACCTAGAAAAAACACAAATAAAGTTTCATCCTTGTGATCAGTAAATCTTTAAACACCAGCATTGCTATTGATACTAGAAATGCTATTGATCATTTTGTAGCTTGTGGTTATGGCGTTAAATGGACTCAAACACACAGCATTTCTATTTGACCACTGCATATCTCTACCTCTCATACATGGTGATCTGGTAATGTCATTATTTTATTTGTCAGGCTTTGGAGAAGAGGCAATTACCTTTGGAAGATGAGGAGGAGGTAGTTAGCGCGATAAGTATGATCCTTGGTTCTGTAACAAACAAAGAGCAAAAGAACAGCCTGTTGGCTAGGCTGCTTTCTTCTTGCTATGAAGCTATAGGGAAACTGGTAAGCTCTCAAGATTCTCTTGCATGTCTACTTGTCATATTTATTTTACCTCTTGCAACAGCCATGTTATCCTTGTCTTTTAACTTCTAGCTATCAGCTTTCTTTGTATTATCTTGTGTTCATATGGTTGTGCTTCTAGCTCCTACTCATTTTCTTTGCCAAATGATCTAAAGCGAAGCATTTTCCTGTTTTAGTCCTATACCTTTTGCTTTTAAAATACAACTGATTCTAAAAGAGCTCCTTTTCCCCTTCAGTAAGTGACATGAAGTCTAGGGAGCAAGTTGGAGTTTAGATTTTGGCATCCTTTCTTCAATATAGGGCATAGCTATGTTAGTCTTCTAGTATAATTTTTCTTTAGAAGCATTTGAAGTGTGCCGGCATTATCATTTGGTAAAGGAAGGAATTTACATAGCATGGCAAGGCAGATTGTAAGTGAGACACGATTTCACAAGCTTTATATTTGAACCTTGGTTACATTTGCTTTCCAGATGACATTTCAGTAGCCTCTTTTTGATAGATTCTCATTGCACCTGTAGTGGGAGTAGACGAAAGATAAAATAGTTGCTTATGATTTCCTACCTTTGCAAGCAGGACAGTGTACACACTTGATAATCCTCTATGAGGCTGTTCAGTTGCTGTGGTTGATTTTTTTTTTCTGGATAATATTTAATGTCTAATAGAGGGAACATTGTCAAATGTGTCAGCAGGTCATAGAAGGATGGTAGGCTTCCATGTAGTTTAGAGAATAATAGGATCTTGTTTGTTTCAGTTTGCTTATAGTTGAGTTGAGACCATTACAAAAAGACCTGCTTTCCATGCCTTTTTACCAATGCATGTTTCATATTCCATGGCGTGTGTTAATCTCAAACAATATTTAATAGCTTACTGTTCTTTCAGGTTAATGAAGGCAGCAGCGATTCATTCAGACAAAATCCAGCTGCTTATACGCAAATTTTGAACTCAGCAGCAAGAGGGTTATACAGGTATACTATTGAGACAGATGAGATTTGTCATCGTGTATATGTGCAATTTTTAACTTGTGCAATCATGTGTTCATTGAGGACAAGACTTGATACTTTTCATCTCAGCTTTTTGTGGAAAGGGAATGGATTCCTTTGATTTTATCTAAAAAAAATTCCTTGTAGAAATACAAGAAAAATAGTTGAGCTCCTTTCTCTGAGCATCACAAGCTTGCTGTACTATGAAAGTCCTGCCCCAAACCTAGTTGAGTAATCCTAGTTCTTTTATATTTTCTGTTTCCCTTCTGAACAGGTGGCAGTGCTTCGGGTTTTATCTTATTTGTTTGTGCTAGAAGAATGAAACTTAAAAGTGTTCTTCCTGTCCGAATTTGTGTAATTGGACTCCTTTCCAAGAGCATCACACATGTACTCTGGAAAGACTATAAACTGAAAGTCCAATGCCTTCTTTTAAGTATCAACTCTTTTTTCATTTTTTGATTGATTGGAACCTCACCATTGGTATGCATGCCCACCTTATATGTTGTTTATTATTTGGCTACGGCTTTGATGTTTAATTGTTTAATTTACAGGATGGGAACTGTATTTAGTCATCTTGTAATGCCTCATCCTAGTGGACCTGCTGCTGATGATCCTATATTTGGTCTGCTAAGCACCTTTTGGCCCATGTTAGAGAAACTACTTAGGTCTGAACACATGGAGAATAGTAATTTATCTACCGCAGCTTGCCGAGCTCTTTCACTGGCAATTCAGTCGAGCGGTAATTGGAGGGTGTTCTTTTTGTTTTTTCCCCATCCTTTTGTTAGTTTTATGTTCACATAGTTCATTTACTTTGTTTATTTGATGAGTAACCATATAATTTAAAAGCCATGACCGAAGTTGCATATTGCAGGGCAGCACTTTGCTTTGCTATTGCCCAGTGTACTAGATTGCCTATCAACCAATTTTTTGTCATTCCAGAGTCATGAATGGTATATCAGAACAGGTATTTTCAATTATATATGCACGTGCTTGCATTTACAGCATAGTGGAAATACTATCTTATAATTCAGGTCTGAATAATTTGGTGAAATTAAAAGCCACTTTTCATGATTCTTGATGACACAAACAGACGTGAATTCTATGACTCAAAAGTTGTATTTCATTACATTCATATCCGCGTGTCTATTCATGCCATCTTTAAAAACAATGTTGTAATGCTCAGCATCACTCTAATTGTTTTTTTTTTTTTTCATTATGAATTATTTAAACTTGTACAGTAAAAGGTTACATCAATTACAAATTGTAGTCAGCATTGTTTATTATTATACACCTTTGTATATGATTCAATTATTTTCCACATGTTTACTTATCTTCTGTTTCTAATGTGTTTTTTTCTTTTTTTTTGTAACGGGGGAAGCTTCTGTTGTCATTGAAGAATTCAGTCATAAAGAGGAATTTGGACCTTTGTTTGTCATTACTTTTGAAAGATTTACACAAGCAACATCAGTTATGGGTCTTAATTCTTCATATATATGTGACCAAGAGCCTGATTTAGTGGAGGCTTACACAAATTTTGCTTCCACTGTGGTGCGTGGTACTCATAAGGTTTGGTATACTGTTCTGGTCAATTTTTATCTCTTTTTTCCTCTTGCCTTTGATTATGGAAAATATGAAGCAACCTCATTAAATAGAACTTTCAAGGGTAATCTTCATCTCTTGGATTTCATGTCATAGCATCTATACCTGGACTGAGCATATCCAAGCAGATGAATTTGTTCTTCAGAGGTTTATTGATACTTAACTACTTCAAGCTAATAGTTTTGAATGACTTGTTCTGCTGTTTGATATATTTCAGGAAGTATTAGCTGCATCTGGTTCTCTCCTTGACGTTTCCTTTCAAAAGGCAGCTATATGCTGCACTGCTATGCATCGAGGAGCGGCGCTGGCAGCAATGTCATATTTGTCATGTAAGTATAGCAATCCTGCAGTGCTGAGGTCTTCCAGTTTGAATGCTTGATAATCTCTTGATGGTTTCTCACTTCTTGTGAGGCTAATATGGAATGCATAAAAAAACATGTAGCGCTTCAATGTTGTTAACCAATAGAAATAAAATTTCAAGAAAGATGAACATGGAAAATGAGACAATTTGAAGGGTAGAGGGACTGTTAATTTTCGTGTTAACACCTAATTGAGTTGCTACAGGGTTAAAAAAACAGTGTTGAAATTTTACGAAGTGTTATTGCTAAGTGTATTTCTTTCCGAAGAAATAGTTGTTAATGGTGTAAGAACCATTAAGAGTGTGAATGTTGGAGTTGTTTTGTTGTACAAATCTGAAGGGTTTAAACTCATGGTGTAAAAGTTTAGAGATGCTGTAGAGAGGCTATCATGTTATGATAGTAGCGTGGTTCAATGGTCACGAGTGGTGGTGGTGGTAGCTTTAATCCTTTTAACCTCTGTTAGTCAATTTGTATCTAGTTGAACACTAACTCTTATCGTCTCCCTTAACGTTTAATTCTTAAGGGTTAAGCATGGGTGGTTAAGAATTGGTCTAGGATATAGGGAGGTCTTAAGGTTCAAGTCTTAACCTTAGATAGTGTGTTAAAGTACAACTCTTTTGCCACCAAGTATGGGGCCTCTTTCCATTAAATACTAAATGGGTCAATAAACACAAGAGCTGACATGACTCGTTCCAAGTAGTGGATACTAGTTGTGCACTCGAATGGATCAAGAAATACCCTGCTACTTGTGGGAATATATATGTGTGTACCTGTGCATACAATACGTATATAACACATGATTCTCAACCCTGGAGTTGAACCAAATAAGGTCAACAACAAACAAGTTTGCTATCATTCAATCCATATTAATCAACCCCATTTAACACCCCTCCCACAACCAAATTTTTTATGATTTATAAAACAATTACATACGATTAGATATGCTTAGGTGTTTGAACCTGTAGATCTAAATTATAATCATCATAATGAATTAATATCATGAAGAAGCTATTACTAGGCCACTTCCTTAAAAGAAAAAAACAAAGTGAAAAAGTAGAATAATCCACCTTCGAAGAAACAAATTTTTAACATGAAAGATCTGTCCAATCATGCCTGGTTTCTGCTAATGAAGCTTTGTGAAAGTCAACAAGACTCTAAGGAACCCAGAACAACCAATCTATCCCAAGGAATTGCCAAACAAAAGTTGATTTTATGAAAAATCTTTGGCACATGCAGCTTCAGAGTGTTCTGATCTATACATGTTGCCTGTTCAACTATCTTATGCCTTTTGTGTTATTCATAATTGTAAATTTGCTTACTTTTGGACAGTCAATTATGTTATAAATCATGTTATAAGCTTGTACTTCAACTTTATTTAGGTCACTTTTCTATTATCACGTGTCTGATAATTTTCCTAATCTTTTAATTACTGGTTGTTCAAACATAGTCAAAAACTAAATCTCCTGTAAGTTCAAACATGGTCAAAAACTAAATCTCCTGCAAAGTGATATGTCACTTGCAACATAAAATCTTTAATGAGAGCCTGGTCACAAGCTTGGGTGTGCATGTGTGGGCATGCAAGGCTGCCAAAGACTTTTTAATACAAGAGAAACATAAATACATTTATTGAACAGCTACTTATGTCAGTTTTTTTTTCCCAGTTAAGTCTCCTCTTAAGTCTTTTTAAAGAAATGATGGTACTCAGATGACCAGCTCTTGGCATCTAATTTTTGTTTAGCTTTCTTACACAATAATCCTTCTATAAGAGTTCCCTTTATTTCTTTCTGCATCTATCTTAAAGTTGATGTTTTTTTTTCATATTTTGAGTTAATTTATTTTTATCTATATGAATAATTTTTCTCAACCCTTTTATCTCCTGTGGATATATTATTTCTCAACCCTTTCAGATTAATGTAATCAATTTGACATGTTTAGGCTTCTTGGAAGTTGGCCTAATCTCTTTGTTGGAATCCAAGAATTGTATTCTCGAGGGGTCATACAGTGCCATATCAATTCAGGTCATATCTCGTAATGGCGAGGGACTTGTATCAAATTTAGTGTATGCTTTGCTCGGCGTTTCAGCAATGTCACGGGTAAGTTTCATTGTTACTCAATATAAATCATAAATGTAATTTCCTTATGGGTCATGGGCGTGAGTGCATGATGTAGTTAAGTTAAACGCTTCAATCTTCTTTTTGATTAAAATGCTATATGATGGTATTTTAGGTCCTTCCTTCTGAATAAGTCTTGGCTTATTTTTCTTTTAAGGATGTCATTATTGACCGCTAAACTAAGCAAACTCATGGTGCTATTTCTCCTTGCTATCAATAGTATTGTATAATTGTCTATTGAAATAGCAGTAAAAAATTGAAAAGGATTTTAACTGGAACATAAATTCATCAGAATTTGCTTTGGAAATAGAAGTTGCACTCTTATTTATTTCCCTAATTCAAAATAAATCCTTGTCTAATTATCATGTTGAACAACCTGTGAGTAAAAGTGTTCTTGAATATTTTGTTTTATTCTCCGAAGCATAACACATATAGAATCATTGGTTTTCTTAGATTGAAATAATTGAAAATAGAGAAAGAAGAAGAGGAAAGAGATAGGAAAGGAAGAGAAGTATAAAAATGATAGAAGTGCTGTCTTACTCTTTTAGACACACCCACCCACCCCACCCACACACATATATATAGTATGTAGACAATTACATAAATACCTTGACAAGAAGAATGTAATATTTGGATAACGTAATCTAACTACTCTTTATTTGTAGTTGGTATGTTTGGCATGCTGGATTGGGTTGGACGAGAGGCTAGATTGGACGAGTTTTGTTAGTGTCCTTCGTTTGGTTTAAACTAGCATGGACTAGATAACTATTCTGTTTTATGTTTGGTAAGAATGGGGTTTAGACAATAACATGTTGTGATGACAACAATGTTTTTGTGCTGTTTCATGCAAGTAATATTATGATAAATATTTGGATTAAAAAAAAAACTATTTATCTATTCTTTGTAAATTATTAAATTTATTTTTTTGAAGTATTATTTTATTTTATTTTATTTATCTTGCGCTATTCGAGTTTCAAAAACAAAAGCAATTAATTATTTTTTCCATTAGTTTCATAAATAAAATGTCGGATTTCAAAAGCCCAAGTCATAGATTGAAGAGTATTCTTGGATTTAAAGGAAATGGGTATAGGTATTTTGGGAAGGATGTCTAAGATAATATTGTCATATGAATGGGACAGGTTTTGTCGAATTAGCTTGAAACAAAAAGGGCGCCTCTTGCCCATATCCCGTCTTGTGTCATTCTTAACCAAACACTCTCAAACTCATTTATCTTGTCTTGTTATTTTCCATGTGCCAAATGAGCATCTTACACACTGCTGTAGCTACAAAGTGACGTGATTTTTCTTAGCATGCTAACTTGTTTTTCAAAATGAAACCTAATAAGCCTGAAATCCGAAGTACATAGAACTGGGTGCTTTCTATCTTGCTTTAGTATAGAAATAAATTAAGCATCAGAAAGGAATTGTTGAAGAAGTTTAAGGGCCAGCAAAATTGGCCTGGGCTCATCTGAACTCCCGTGTAGAGCACTTGGGACCTTCTATTTTCTGTAGCTTGATGTTTTGCTTGTATTATTCCAATACATTTTATGAAAATATTCCAATACATTTTATGAAAACACAGCTAATACCCTTTGCTTGATAGGTTCACAAATGTGCAACAATCTTGCAACAGGTGGCTTCATTTTGCAGTTTAAGTGAGACAACAACTTGGAAGGTTGTTCTGTGTTGGGAGTCTTTGCATGGATGGCTACATGCAGCGGTCTCTCTCTCTCTCTCCCTCTCTCCCTCTCTATCGATCTATCTATCTATCCAGTGTCTTTGCATGTGTGAGTTAGCAAAGTTTGAACGTGTAGGAAACAAATTTGTGAGATATACTGATTGTTGATCCATTGGAATATGAAGCGTTCACATTCTAATATAAGAGAGTAATTACTATAATGTACTGCTGAGTTGCCTATGAACCTTGTTAGATTAGGCTTCTGGATGCTTGTTTCTAGGTTTTCCTTGTGTTTTCTTTTTTCCAGTCTTGACATCGTTTGGCCACTGTAATCGCACCAGGTGCAGGCTCTTCCAGTTGAGTATCTAAAGCAGGGGGAAGCTGAAACATTAGTACCAGTTTGGATGGAGGCCCTCGTTGGTGCTGCTTCTGATTATCTTGGGAGCAAGACTTTCAATGGGGAAAAGAATAACTATGGGCATATGCAAGGAAAGGGAGGAAGAGTTTTGAAGCGCATAATTCGAGAATTCGCTGATAGCCACCGCAACGTCCCCAATTTGACCTAATTCCTGCCCAAAGGCTGACTTATATCAAATATGGCTGATTCAACCTGCAGCTTCAAGAGCTACTGAGCCAATTGCTGCTGTCAGTACACTTGCTTTGAAGCTTGGTGGATCGAGGGGGTCAATGTTTCGAGCAAGGCCCCCGCATCGTAACTATTATTCTTTAGCCTAACCTTCTTTGTACAGTCTTGTCCTAATCCAATTTTGATAGATCTCTTTCGTAAGATATATATATATATTATTTATTAGCTCTTTAGTTTTGCTCTGCATGAGCGGCTGGAGATAAACTTTGTAGAGGATAGATACTTGAGAAAGAAATCAACACTGCCTATTTTCCCCAGAAACAAATGGTATACTTCTGGGCTAAAGAAGTCATTGTTTGACTTGTAGTTTGTTTGGCCTTATTGTACCTGAATTACTAATTTGCATCATATCCTTCTCTGGTTTGCCTCTGGTGCACTGGATTTGGCCTGTAGGGACAATGATTGTTTTTTTGTAGATAAGAACGAAGAAAAAGACTTCGAGACAAATCAAGAGAAACTAATTAAACAATGAGGTTCGATATGAACTAGAGCCCAAAAAAGAAATAACAATTTGCAGAAGATCTCGCTAATTGATCACCTCAGAATGGAATATACC